>BNJU01002891.1_pt1 | contig 152275 bp, 197 predicted proteins | sample 8539281 | NCBI WGS metagenome assembly BNJU01 (sample SAMD00202456, study PRJDB9452) | human saliva metagenome | isolation source: human saliva | place: Japan
TTAAGAACACAATCTCTCAAAACAAGGAGAGCACAATGCAGGAATTAAAATATTTGATAGATAAGGAAATAATAAGGCGAGAGGAAGACTTCATTACGGACATCATTTATACTATGAAGAACGGAAGGGCGGATATTCATTTGTATGATGTGTTTCCCGGTGTTCAACTGATGATAACAACTTTTGAAAGTGAAACCTGTTATCAGGATGGTATGGAGCAGGATGTCATCAGCATAAACCATTGCTTCAAAGGGCGGTTTGAATGTGTTTTTGACAACAGAAACTGTGCGTATATGGGTGAAGGCGATATTGCAATCAATAATGTTTTACATTCTCCCATTGCCTCATCCTTCCCTTTGAATTATTACTCCGGTTCCACCATAATTCTTTATCCACAGCTATGCAAAACAGTACCGGAATTGAACAGCTTCGGCATAGATACAGATATTTTGACCAGGAAATATTCCCTAGATACTCGTTGTATGGTGTTTCGACGTAATGAGAATGTGGAACATATATACAGAGAATTGTATCGCAGCCTTACTCAACCGGAGCTGCCATATTTGCGCCTGAAAATATTGGAGCTGCTGTATCATTTCCAGGCCAGGCAGACTGTTCTGGAAGAAAATCACGAATATATGGCGAAACCATTGACTGAAAAAATTAAACATGTCAGGAACCATCTGATTGAAGATTTGGAACATTCTGTCAGCCTCAAGGAGCTGGCGGCAGAGCATGAAATCAGCCTGACGCAGCTGAAAACCAGCTTCAAACAGGTTTATGGCGAAACCCCTTATGTCTATTTGAAAAGATATAAGATGCACATAGCTGCAAAACTGCTGTTGGAAACAAAGCAGCGTGTAATCGAAATTGCGGCGGCAATGGGGTATCAGAATCCAAGTAAGTTTACAGAGGCGTTTTTCTCCGTCATGGGAAAGAGACCTTTGGAATATCGAAAACAGAATGAAGAACAATAGATTGGAGTGTCATGTATGGCACTCCATTTTCTTTGACCTTTTGGATTATTTTTGTATTGCTGCGACTTTTCGGGGTAGATGAAGCAATCGTTTCTCGGTTAAAATGTGTTGTGGTTAGCAGATGCTAACTGCATACTACGTAAAAATGAAATGGCTTGGAATCCCCTGCCATTTTCAAGAAAGCGAAGGTGTCGTTATGAAAACAAAACTTACTACAAAAGACTTAATTTCCGCAGGTGCATTCGGAGCAATCTACCTTGTCCTGCTCACTGTATTATCGTCAATGATACTGCCTATCGTTCCAATACTCTATCTGGCAACACCGCTGATTGCCGGCATTATATTAGGCTCGGTGTATATGCTGTATTCATTGAAAGTCCCCCGCACCGGCTCTATTTTTATTCTCGCTGTGCTTGTAGGACTGATTACCTCTATGGCTACATTTTATCCGCTGATTGCCGCTATCGTATGGGGCGTGATAGCAGAACTTATCGTAGCCGGAAAACGCCGCAATTCTGCCAAAGCTCTTATCGCAAGCTACTGTGTGTTTAACCTGACCTCGATGGGCCCGTTCTTTGCAATTTTGATTGCGAAAGATGCGTTTCTTTCCATCTGCACTACATATTATGGGGCTGAGTATGCTGCTACACTCGATTCTCTGACTCCGAATTGGATTATTGTAGTATTCATTGCACTGGCTCTGTTGGGCGGACTTCTGGGCGGTCTGTTCGGTAAGCGTATTCTGACCAAGCATTTTGTGAAAGCCGGTATTGTTGCGTAATGACGCAGAAAAAAATTCAAGAACTATGTTAGATCCGAGAAGCAAGCTGGCGGTATTTGTCGCTGCTTGCTTCTCGACTTTTTCAGGTATGACGTATATTCAGGAGATTGCCCTGCTTCTGTTTTGCGGTATTACAATGCTGATTTGTAAAAAGTGGCGGTGGGCGTTGAATGTTTCTATTACATTTGCAGTTATGTTCTTATGTGACTTGTTTGTGGTGGGAAGATTGTCCGGCCCGCCCCAATATGCAGCCCTGTTGTTGTGCCATGTGCTTCGGTTTTTGCTTCCTCTGTTTGGCGCCTTTTATATTGTCACGAAAACCTCAACCGTGGGACAATATATCAGCGCGTTTATGGCGATGCACCTGCCAAATGTGGTTATTATTCCCATAGCGGTCATGTTTCGTTTTGTGCCCACGCTGACAGAGGAATGGCAGGTCATCACACAGGCAATGCGTCTGCGTGGAATGGCTCTATCCATAAAAAATGTACTGCGTCGCCCTCTGTATATGCTGGAAAATATGTTAGTGCCGTTTCTTTTGCAAAGTTCGGCGATTGTGGATGAAATGTCCGCAGCAGTTATGGCTCGTGGATTTGATAAAGACCATCCCCGAAGCAGTTTCCTTGAAGTGAAGATGAAGGCGCTGGATTGGATATTTGTTGCAGTTTCCGTCATTGTCCTTGTATGGAATCTGCTTTGGTGAGAGGGGAGGATTTTTTATGGTAACATTTGAAAATGTATCATTTTCCTATCAGACAGGGTATGGAAACGCCTGCTTCCTCTGTAGTATTAAAAGATGTGAATCTGCACATCAAAAAGGGCGAATGTATTGTCCTGTGCGGAAAAAGCGGCTGTGGAAAAACCACAATGCTGCGTCTTGTCAATGGGCTTGCACCACATTTTTACGCTGGAAACCTACAGGGAGCTGTAAGGGTACATGGCATGGACATCCCCTCGTCTGATCTGCCGAAAATCTCAAGATTTGTGGGAAGTGTTTTTTTCAAAAATCCACGGACTCAGTTTTTTTCACATGGATACCACAGGGAAATGGCATTTAATCTGGAAAATCAAAATATGCCAAGGGAGAAAATGAAAAAGCGGCTTGAGGAAGTCGCTTATCATCTGCATTTGGAGGAACTGCTGGAACGGGACATTTTTGAACTGTCCGGCGGGGAAAAACAGCAGATTGCCTGTGGCTCTGTCTATGCGTCCTTGCCAGAGGTGGTGGTATTGGATGAGCCTTCGTCCAATCTGGACATGGAAAGCATACAAAAGCTGCAAAAGCTGATTCGCACCATGAAAGAGGACGGAAAGACAATTTTAATGTCCGAACATCGCCTATGGTATCTTAGCGGAATGACTGACCGATATATCTTAATGGATAACGGACGGATTATCAGGGAATACGAGCCGAAAGAAATAAATGCACTGACACAGCAGGAAAGGACTGCTTTGGGGCTTCGCGCAGTCAATCCGCAGCAGCTTCATATCATGCCCGAAACCGCGAATCGAAATTTGAATCAGGAACCGGCAATCGAAATCCACGGTCTGACCTTTAACCGTGGGCAGCGCCAGGTATTGGATATTCGCCACCTGGCAATTCCAAAAGGAGCGATTGTTGCGGTCATTGGCGAGAACGGTGCAGGTAAGTCCACGCTGAGTTTATGCCTTGCGGGGCTTCTCAGGCATAACGGAACGATTATGATAGAAGGAAAAACAGTTCCGAACAAAAGACTGCCGGAAACAGCTTTCCTTGTCATGCAGGAGGCAGGACACCAGCTTTTTAGCGACAGTGTAATGGGTGAGCTTACGCTAAACAATCCTTCTTTAACAGAGGAACAGGCACAGGCGGTACTCCGTGAGTTAGGGTTGGCGGGATTGGAAAACAGACACCCCGGTTCTCTTTCCGGCGGACAGCAGCAGCGGCTTGCTCTTGCAACAGCGATCTGTAACCGACGTCCGGTCATGCTGTATGATGAGCCAACCAGCGGACAGGATGGGGACAATCTGCTTCGCACTGTAGAAATCATACGAAAAGCGAACGAGAATGCCGTATGCTCTCTTATCGTATCCCATGACCCGGAGCTGATTGCCCGCTGTGCCACACATATTTTACATATTCATGCAGGAGAAGTAAAAAAGCTCCTGCCATTAGATGAAAGGGGGAACATCTATATGTGGAAAGTATTTAGAGAAGATGCACAGATAAGAAAACCGCAAAAAAACCGGTATTCCAAGATTGTTGGAATTTACGGCTCCATTTGGTCCCATGCTCTTTCTCCCAGCTTCTTGCCGGAGCGAGTGCACTATTGCTGTTAGCGCCGTTCCTTTGTGTTTATTTTTGCCGCAAAGGGAGCTTTTTGGATTTCCTGCTTGGCGGCAGCATAGATGCGTCTGCGTTGGCGTATTGGGGGCTTTTGGGCGCTTGGGTTTGAACTGGCAGGCTTGATTGTCAATTTTATTGCCCTGCTTTTGTCTCACAAAGCTGCTTTTCATACGGAACAGAATTTGAAAATGGCAGTATTGGAACATCTGTCAAGGCTGCCTCTGGGATATTTTGAAGAAAACAGCAGCGGAAAACTGCGGAAAATCATAGATGAAAACAGTAAACAGACAGAAAGCTATCTGGCACATCAGCTTCCTGACCTCGTAGGGGCACAGGTGTCTATGGTTGCTGCGGCGCTTCTCATGCTTGCGGTTGACTGGCGGATTGGACTTCCTGTGCTGGTGCTTATGATGATCGGTTTTGCGTTTCAAATGTCTATGATGGGTGAAGAAACCATGAATTTTATGAAACGCTATCAGGATGCGCAAGAGGACATGAGCCATGAAGCGGTGGAGTACGTCAGAGGAATTTCCGTCATTAAAATCTTTGGTCAGTCCGTTCATTCGCTGCGCCGTTTCAAAGAAGCCATCCATGCCTACCGGGATGACGCCTTAGCCTATACGATGGCCTGCAAGCCGGGGTATGTGGCGTTTAATACTGTGGTAAACTCCTCGTTTCTTGCCTTGATCCCGGCAGCCTTGATTGGTATGGCAGCCGCGGCAGATTTGGAAACATTTGCACAAAACTTTTTATTCTATTTGATTTTTGCACCTGCCTGTGCAGCTATGCTGAACAAATTGATGTATATGACCAACTACAAGATGCAGGCTGTGGAATCCATGCGGCGCATTGATGAAATCCTGCTGACAAGGGAGCAGGCAGAGCCAAGAGAGTTCAAACTGCCGCAGGGTAATGATGTAAGATTCGACCATGTGACCTTTACTTATCCTACAGGCGAGGGCCCTGCCATTTCCGATGTCAGCTTCCTTGCGAAAGGCGGAACCGTGACTGCTTTGGTGGGACATTCCGGCTCAGGCAAAAGTACCATAGGCTCTTTAATTCCACGGTTTTTATGATATTCAGGAGGGTGCATTTCCATCGGAGGCGTAGCACTTTTCTTCCATGAACAGGAAGGCGTTGATGGAAAGAGTTGCCTTTGTATTTCAAAATCCAAAGCTGCTGAAAGCAAGCATTGAAGAAAATGTCCGGGGCGGGAAAAAGAACGCAGCCGCAGAGGATATTTTGAACGCTCTGCATTTAGCTGGATGTGATGATATTCTCGAAAAACTCCCCGATGGAATCCATACGATGATTGGAGGAAAAGGTGTATATCTTTCCGGTGGCGAAATACAGCGGCTCGCTATTGCGAGAGCAATATTGAAGGATGCCCCTATCATCGTTTTGGACGAGGCCACCGCTTTTGCAGACCCGGAAAATGAAGCACAGATTCAACAGGCATTGAAAGAACTGACAAAAAACAAAACGGTAATTATGATTGCGCACCGTTTCTCTACCATTACTGATGCAGACCAAATCATCGTGATGAAGGGCGGACAGATAGCGGAGTACGGCAGACATGAGGAATTAGCTGCAAGACAGGGCGAATATGCCCGTATGTGGACAGAATATCAGAAGTCAATTCGCTGGCAGATGGATAACGCAGGAAACACCGCAGGGGTGCACCATGATGCCCTGAAAAGCGGGCAGGAACAGGAGGTTGCATCATGCTGAAGAAATTACTCGGATTGAGCGATGACGGAGTGCGTGAACTGAAAAGGGGTATCGCTGCCACAGTGATTTCCAATTTAGCGATTATGGCTCCCGTTTCGCTTTTAATGATGGTAACGATGGCGCTTTTAGATAAAATATGTGGCGACGAAGGTTTTACCCTCCGGTCAGATGTCATTTTGCTGATGGCAATAGGGCTTTGTGGAATTATCTTTTTAACACAATGGGTGCAGTACCATCTTACCTATACGGTTGCCTATCGGGAAAGCGCAAACCGGCGAATTACTCTGGCAGAAAAGCTGCGGCGGCTTCCGCTCTCTTTCTTTGGGCAGCGTGACCTTTCCGACCTGACGTCCACGATGATGGGTGACTGCTCAAAACTGGAACGGATATTCTCAAATGCAGTTCCGGGGCTGTTTGGAACAATCGTGATGTTCCTTGTGGTTTCCGCCTGCCTGCTCTGTGTCGATTGGCGTATGGGACTTTGCATTGTCCTTCCCGTTCCTGTTGCCGGTGTGATTGTATTTGCCGGAAGAAGGATGCAGCAGAATGCGGAGGAAAAGAATTACGATGCCTATCGTGCCGCTTATGACGGTGTGCAGGAGTATCTTGATGTAGTTTCTGAACTTCGTTCTTCTGGAACGGAGCAGGAATATTTAGCCGGAGTAAGAAAAAAACTGGACAATGTAATTGCGTGTGCATTTCGCAATGAGCTTGTTCCCGGTACAGTAGTTACGCTTGCACAGTTTGTCCTTCGCTTCGGCCTGGTGACGGTGTTGCTTGTAGGCGGGGTTTTAATGACACAGGGAAGCCTCTCTGTTAATATGTTCCTGCTTTATCTGCTGATAGCAGGCAGGATTTATGAGCCGTTTGGCTCCTGCTTCATGCTGATGGCTGAAATGTTCTCCGCACTGGTCAGTATCCGCCGGACAAAAGAAATGGAGGCTACTTCGGAACAGACCGGTGCGAATGTCTGCAATAATCAAGGCTTTGATATTGAATTTTCCAATGTGGAATTTTCCTATAAGGATACCCCTGTGTTGAAAGGCGTTTCCTTTGTAGCAAAGCAGGGGGAAATTACTGCGCTTGTAGGACATTCCGGCAGTGGAAAATCAACCGTATCCCGATTGGCAGCCCGCTTTTGGGATGCAGATAAGGGAAAGGTTCTGCTCGGCGGCGTGGATGTAACGACCATAGAGCCGGAGGTGTTGTATCGAAACTACTCCATTGTTTTTCAAGATGTTACCCTGTTTGACAATACCATAATGGAAAATATCCGGCTTGGTCGGCAAAACGCCACGGATGAGGAAGTGATAAAAGCTGCTAAAGCAGCAAGGTGTGAGGAATTTGTCTCCCGCTTGCCGGAGGGGTATCAAAGCAGAATCGGAGAAAACGGCTGTACCCTTTCCGGTGGCGAACGCCAGCGAATTTCCATCGCCCGTGCGATTTTGAAGGATGCGCCGGTCATTATTCTGGATGAAGCTACCGCATCTATGGATGTAGAAAATGAAAGCATGGTGCAGGAGGCGTTATCTGAACTTCTGCGCGACAAAACTGTACTCGTGATTGCCCACCGTATGCGTACTGTGGCAGGGGCAGACAAAATCGTGGTGCTGGAAGATGGCAAGGTTGCAGAACAGGGTAGACCGGAAGAGTTGATGAAGCATGGTGGTATTTTCAGCAATATGGTAAGGCTGCAGGCGGGAAGCTAATAAGATTATCTGTCATATGTTATTGGTTAAAGGACAAGGCAGCACCCTTTTTGCGTGCACTGCCTTGTCCTTTACTATTGATTTTTTTGGGAGAAAACTTTTTATAGTTATGGATGCTTTTTTTCTGTAGGATATTTTTTTCACTTCTGGACAAGAAAAAAACAGTAAACCTTTTTGATTTACTGTTTCTGTGTTAGTTTTTATTAAAAAAATTGTTTTTTTACAAAAGCTAGGATTTTTTTAGTTATCCCCAATGTGGAATAATCAATTGAAATATAAATGCAACTATAACGGATACTCCTAATTCTAAAACAAATTCTTTTTGGCTTTCTATACAAGATTAGAACACCTATTATCCATGTTATAACCTCCATAAGGTCATACATATAAAAAGCCTTGTAGGGGATTAAGATTGAAAAGCCTGAGCAAATAACACTCCAATAATTGTTCCAGAAAGAAGAGTTGCAAAAACCCCTTTTCCTTTTGCATACCAGCACATGTATGCCATAAAAAAAGGATACACAAGCAATCACTACCCATATCATCATATAAGTTTTTCGGCAGAAAATCTAAAACATAATTGCAATATAAATAATACCCCATCAGCATACTAATCAAGAACGAAAATGTGTTAATAGATGCTCTCAAAGGAGATTTAGAATAAACTGATATTATTGTTCCAAGCAAAATCCATATAGATAATCTGCCAAAATAATTTACAACATTAAGTTGTTGAAAAAAATCATTGGAAAATAATTGCTTGCTGTACCATCAATCCATTTCTGAAATACTCCTAGTGCAAAACCCAAATAACATGAACCCTACCGTTGCCAATATATATTTTTGAAGTAACACCTTTTTGAGGTATTCTTATTTTTTTCAAGAAATACTTTCATTTTCTATTCTCCGCCAAATTCAAATTTTGTTTATATTAAATCTTTATAGCATTTTTTTCACTTAATATTATAGTTCTAACTCGTTTTTTTCTTTACCTGTGATAGTCGCTTTTTCTTGTTCCTGTAACTGCTCTATACAAGTCTTAACTTTTTTTCTGCTTGTTCTACTTCTTCTCGGTATCTTTTTAATGCTCTTGTGAGTCTTATAATTCTTATCTCGTAAATCGGTAATGCTATCTTTTAATTGATTGATACTTGTAATGTTTTTTTCTCTTTGAGTAGCTGATAACTTTCCATATATTTCTCTAAGTCTGCATTATTGTTATCTGCGTTTTTACGGATAAGATTTTCAAAGATTGACAACAAGTTTTTCTTTGGGTAGGAGGGTGGACTTTGTATTTTCGTTTTTCTGTTTTTTTCTTCTTTTCCTATTCCTCTTATCCAACTTTAACAAGGCTTTTTATTCTTAACTTGAGTTTTCTTTGTAAATATCCTATTCTGTTTTCTGATTTCTCGGTTGATATTTCCTCTGTCGGTGGCTATGCCTTTCTTTTCCATTTGGGTTGCTGACACTCCTAAATGAATGGTCGGTATTTGTTCTATGCCTTGTCTTTGATAAGAACGATGATCCACTTTGTCCTGTATGCTGTTTTCTTCAAGATATTTGTTTGTAATGTCTGCCCATGCTTTTCGCCACTCTTCCGCTTTGTCTTACTCGTTCCAGTCTGTTGTATTTATTTTTTTCTTGTTTTGTAATTGCCATTTTTGAGTTTTACCTTTTCTCCGTTTTTATCAAGGATATATTCCTTTTTTGATTTTGCTCCCCATGTTGTATCTTCGTTTAGTGGTCGCATAGTAAGTAAGATATGGCAATGTGGGTTTCCATCATTTTTATCATGTAGAGCAATATCAGCACACATTGGAAATTCGTGTGACAGAACTTAAAGCTCTGATTGCTACCGAAAAGGGAAGCAGTAATGTGGACGGTTTTCTCTCAATCGTAAGGAAATACACGGATATTAAGGAGCTTCCCCCGGAACTTATCAGGGAATTCGTAGAGAAGGTCTATGTGTACAAAACTGAACGTGTGGACGGCTTTAAGATACAGCGCATCCGGATAGTGTGGAACTGCATCGGAGAGGTTGTACTTCCACATAAGGAAAAATCCCTTAGTAGCACCGGCTTTGGCTCTGCTTTTTTTGTTCGATTTTTTCTTGCGCCGATTCTTTCTTTGTTCACTTCTTTTTCATAAAATAGAGATAGTATGGCTTGACTCTATTGTATGAAGGAAGAAGTATCATTAGAATGATAGGAACAGATAGAACAAAATGCATAAGAATTTGTACAGCATACCCGTTGCTTACAGAGTATAGGTAGAACTATAAATTAAATAGATTTATAAAAGTGTAAGTAAAACAGAAAAAAGTGTAAGTAAAATAGAAAAGAGGAAAAGATTGAGTAAACAGGTATATAGCGGAATAGGCGGTCAGGCTGTAATAGAAGGCATCATGATGAAAAACGGAGAGGAATACTCCGTTGCGGTTCGGAAGCCAAGCGGAGAAATCGACGTTATGGAAAGTGAGTACCTTTCCCTTACGGACAAATATCCTTTTTTGAAGCTCCCCTTTTTAAGAGGAATCATTTCTTTTTACGACTCCATGGCTTTGGGAATGAAATGCTTTAAGTCATAGTGCAAGTTTTTATGAGGATGATGAAGGCTCTGAGCCGGGAGCTGTTGAAAAAGCAATGGGTAAAATCTTTGGCGATAAGCTTGAGCAGGTCTTATCGGCTCTTGTGATGGTCTTCTCCTTTGCTGCTGCAATTTTTATTTTTGTAGCACTCCCGACCATATTGCTTAATTTCTTAAAGACAGTCCTCCCGATTGCACCGATGCTCGCCTTTTTGGAGGGACTGCTTCGTATCCTCATATTTATTATTTATATCAAGTTGATTTCCAGGGCGAAGGATATCCGAAGAACCTTTGAGTATCACGGGGCGGAGCACAAGTGTATAAACTGTGTGGAGCATGGTCTTGATTTAACCGTGGAAAATGTTCTTCTTTCCTCCAAAGAGCATAAACGCTGCGGAACGAGTTTCATCGTTTATGTGATGATGATTTCCATTTTTCTCTTTATGTTCCTGCAATTTGACAGTCTGTGGATGAAAGTTTTGGCGCGTCTTCTTCTTATTCCCGTGATTGCCGGCATCAGCTATGAAGTACTTCGCCTTGTGGGTATGGTGGACAATGCTTTAACTCGCATTCTCTGTTCATCCCCGGTATGTGGATGCAGGGCCTGACGACGAAAGAGCCTGATGCCGAAGAGGTGGAAGTAGCCATTGCTGCTGTGGAAAAGGTCTTTGACTGGAGAGCTTTTCAGAAGGAGCATTTTTCCGAAAAAACCATAAAGGAAGTGCAAGTTTTTGATGATAAAAGTGGATGAAAGCTTGATAAAAGTAGGTGAAAAATATAGGACTTGGGCAATACTCGATACAGAAATTGCCGGAGAGACGGACAGGGTTTGAGAGAAGACAGGGAAAGAAAAAGAGATGGCAAATAGTCTGAAAGAAGAGTTTTTAAGGAGTCAAGATGAGAAAGGGCAAAGCACTGCCTTTTCTTTTCTTGATTTGGAAAAATATGCTCTTCCGCTCCTGAAAGAAGCCGGTGTAGAAGAGGCAGAGTTGGACTTAAGACTTCTTTTTACAGGAAGCCTTTTTCTTTGGATACAAAGGACTATCTTTTTGGAAAAAAAGAGATGCGGTTTTTTTACCCTATATAGGAAAAAGAGCAGAAGAGAAGCCGGCACTTTCGTCTTCGCGAGTTACCGGAGATTTAGCGCTTTCTTCTTGTGCTGATGAAGAGCCGGATTCTGCTCTTAACCGTTTTTTCTCTTTTCTCGAAAAGCGACTTCATCGTATTCCGCTCTCTCAAATTCTCGGTAGACAAGAGTTCTTCGGCCTTTCTTTCTTGGTCAACGAAAATGTGCTTAGTCCCAAGGCAAGATACGGAGTGCATTGTGGAGCGCATTTTTGGAGGAAGAAGAAAAATGGAAAAAGTCTCGGAGAGCAAGATAAGAGAAGCGGTAAGAAAAATAGAATTAACAGACGAAAGTGTAGGAGTTGCCGGATGCGAAGCACTTAGTATCCTGGATCTCTGCACCGGCTCGGGCTGTATCGGCCTCACTCTGGCAAAAAAATCTGCACTGCAAAAACTGTACTGCTTCTCGATAAGTCGGATAAAGCGCTGGAAGTCGCAAAAGGAAAAACTACAGGAGGCTTTTTTTAGAACAGGAAAGTCAAAGAAGAATGAAATGCTCGTGCTTTTCAGCGGAAGAGAACTGGATCCTAATCGAATAAGAAGCAATGGCTTAATCCTTCCGTGCATTTTTCTGGAATCGGATCTTTTTGATGCGCTTCCCTTCTTTTATGGAAGAACATAGCTATTTCCGCTTTTGATCATCTTTGGTTTCCAATCCACCCTATATAAGGCGTGATGTAATAGAAACACTCGATGCGGAAGTTTCTCTTCATGAGCCCGCTTTAGCTCTGGACGGAGGGAGAGACGGTCTTGATTTTTTTATAGAAGAATTGCAAAGGAGGGGAAGCGCTTTTCTTCTTCCGGGAGGAAGAGTCTATGTGGAAATCGGCTATGATCAAGGGACTAGCGTGAAAGATATTTTTCCAAAAAAAGAAGGTTTTTTTCGATGTGGAAGTTTTTTTCAAGACTATGAGGGACGAGACAGAGGAGTTCGAGGAACTTTTTTGTAGGAGTTTCGAGGAACTTTCCTGTGGAGTTTAGGAACTCTTCGAGGAGTTTGAGAACTTTTCCGCCTTGACACAAATTAGACAATCCATTACTATTAGGAAAGGTTCTTTTTATGATGTGGGAGAAGGGATTTTTCCCTACATGATAAGTCTACAGGTTTTTAAGGTGTATATCGCCTTGAAATAAAAAGGTAAAATGTGGTTTATGCAAAGGATTTGCATAAGAAAGAGAGGGCATAATGAGCTACTTAGAGATTGAGAAGGTCATTGGAAGAGAGATTATTGACTCCAGAGGAAATCCTACCGTTGAGGCGGAGGTTACCTTAACTGACGGAACTGTTGGAAGAGGTACTGCACCGTCAGGTGCCCTCCACCGGTGAGTTCGAGGCACTGGAGCTTCGTGACGGCGATAAGTCCCGTTTCGGCGGAAAGGGTGTTTCAAGGCTGTTGAAAATATTAATACTATTATTAATGATGTTTTTACTTGGCATGGATCCGATGGATATCTATGCAGTAGACCGTGCTATGATTGAAGCTGACGGAACAAAGGATAAGTCCAAGCTCGGTGCTAACGCTATCCTTGCTGTTTCTATCGCTACCTGCAAGGCTGCAGCCAAACGCTTTAGATATTCCCCTTTATCGTTTCTTAGGCGGTGCAAACGGAAACCGTCTTCCTGTTCCGATGATGAACATCTTAAACGGTGGAGCACACGCTACCAACTCTGTAGACACACAGGAATTCATGATTATGCCGGCAGGCGCTCCTTCCTTCCGAGAGGGACTTCGTTGGTGTACTGAGGTTTTCCACGCTCTGCAGAAGATTTTAAAGGACGAGGGAAATACCACTGCTGTAGGAGATGAGGGTGGTTTTCGCACCGAACTTAGCTTCCGATGAAGATACCATTGAGCATATCTTAAAGGCTATCCGTGATGCAGGCTACGAGCCCGGTAAGGATTTCGTTCTGGCTATGGACGCAGCTGCATCCGAGTGGAAGAGCGAAAAGGGTAAGGGCTTCTATCATCAGCCGAAGTCCGGAAAGGATTTCACTTCCGATGAGCTGATTGCTCACTGGAAGTCCTTAGTGGAGAAGTACCCGATCTATTCCATCGAAGATGGTCTTGATGAGGAAGACTGGGCAGGTTGGGAGAAGATGACGAAGGAGCTTGGAGATAAGGTTCAGCTCGTTGGGGATGACCTTTTCGTAACCAATACAGAGCGTCTTTCCAAAGGAATCAAGCTTGGATGCGGAAACTCCATTCTTATTAAGTTAAACCAGATCGGTTCCGTTTCCGAGACTTTGGAGGCTATCAAGATGGCTCACAAGGCAGGATACACCGCTATTTCTTCTCACCGTTCCGGAGAGACGGAGGATACCACTATTGCTGATCTTGCGGTAGCATTAAATACCTGCCAGATCAAGACCGGTGCTCCTTCTCGTTCCGAGAGAGTAGCAAAGTATAACCAGCTTCTTCGTATTGAAGAGGAGCTTGGCGAGGGTGCTTGCTATCCCGGTTTCGGTGCTTTCAACAGAAAGTAATAATTAGGAATATGCGATGCTCATTTTGCGAGTATGAATAGAAAGTAAATGCTGTTTCGGTTTTATCTGTGACAGCTCATAAGAATAAAGAACCTGAGAGGAATCGGAATGAATCCTCTCGGGTTCTTTTTATTATTTCTTTCCGGAAAACTATTTAAAGTGAAAATGTAAAGGGATAGCATACAAAGAGGCATATTACTAAAGAAGTATCTTGCAAAGACATAGCTTGCAAAGGAGCAGGAATATAAAGACGTAAGTATGTATAGCGATAAGTGAGGAAAGTATCTAAATTTAATTGTTTTTTTAAGAATAATAAAAAAATGTCATATTAATTTGAATTTTAAGAAAATAAATGTTAGAATGAAGAAGTATTTGTAGAAGTTACGGTAGGAGGTGCCTATGGGATTTTTTGATGAACTTGGAAAGAAGATTTCCGGTGCAAGTCAGGAAGTAGTGCAAAAGGGAAAGGAAATGGCAGATACTGCTAAGTTCAACTCCATGATTCATGATGAAGAAAGGAAGATTTCTGCTGTTTACGGGAAGATCGGTAAGAAGTATTTTTGAAGATTTTTCAGAATGCGCCTGCAGAAGGGTTTAAAGACTTCGTAGACGAGATTCATGCTGCTCAGGCGAAGATTGCCGAGATCCAGGAGAAGCTGAAGGCTTTGAAGGCTGACGTGACAGAAAAGGTAGAGAATGTTGCTGAGAAGGCAAAGGATGCTGCTGAGAAGGCAAAGGATGTTGCAAGCAGTACTGTGGAGCAGGTGGCGGAAGACGCAAAATCCGTAGGGACAGAGACTGCAGCCAAGGTAGAAGAAGCGGCAGCCAAAGTAGAAGATGCTGCAAGTGATGCGGCAGACGCTCTTTCTAAGGAATAGTTTTTTGGAGAAATAAATTAAAAAAGGAATAATGTATAGGGTGTTTATATATTGAGTGGTGCGGGGATTCCGCACCATTTTTTTGTATACCGAAGAGACGTTCATCTCTCAAAGGGAATGCTTCTTAAGTCTATATCTTTTCTCTTAAATCAAGAAAAGACAAAACAGAAAGACTTTTTTTATTAGGTAAGCCTTTTCTTTGGCTATAAGATTGACTTTAGATAAATCGGGAAAGATTGACTAACGAAAAAAATCTATGCTAGACTAGAATCGTTATTTTTTTCGCTTACCATTAAAGAAGAAAAAGAATGGGGCGGAGCAGTTGAAAAGGGAAGAAAAAAGGAGAGTCCATGGAAAGAAAACCATACTACATTACCACGGCGATTGCTTATGCATCCGGAAAACCGCATATCGGAAATACCTATGAAATTATCCTTGCGGATGCGATGGCACGTTTTAAGCGCTACGAGGGATATGATGTGTTTTTTATGACCGGAACCGATGAGCATGGACAGAAGATAGAGGGAAAGGCGAAGGACGCCGGAAAGACACCGAAAGAGTTTGTCGATGAAGTTGTAGGAGAGATTCAGAGTATTTTTGATTTGATGAATACTTCCTACGATAAATTCATGCGTACAACGGAGCCATATCACGAGAAGCAAGTTCAGAGGATGTTCCGGAAGATGTATGAAAAAGGGGATATTTACAAGGGTAAATATGAGGGTTGGTATTGTACTCCCTGCGAATCCTTCTGGACAGATTCCCAGCTTGTAGACGGAAAATGCCCTGACTGCGGCCGTCCTGTGGAAAAGGCGAGTGAGGATGCCTATTTCTTTAAGATGTCTAAGTATGCGGATCGTTTAATGGAGCATATCGAGTCTCACCCCGAGTTTATACAGCCTGTTTCCCGTAAAAATGAGATGGTGAACAACTTCTTAAAACCGGGATTACAGGATCTTTGTGTTTCCCGTTCTTCCTTTACATGGGGCATCCCTGTAGATTTCGATGAGAAAAATGTAGTTTATGTGTGGCTTGATGCGCTTACAAACTATATTACCGGTATCGGCTATGACACGGAAGGTGCACACGGTGAGAACTACAAAAAATATTGGCCGGCAGACTTACATCTCATCGGAAAGGATATTGTTCGTTTCCATACGATTTACTGGCCTATTTTCCTGATGAGCTTGGACGTTCCTCTACCCAAACAGGTATTCGGACACCCATGGCTTCTTACTGCGGCAGGAAAGGCGGAAGAAGGCACAAAGATGTCCAAGTCCAGAGGCAATGTAATCTATGCGGACGACCTCGTTCGGCTCTTTGGTGTAGATGCGGTTCGTTTCTTTGTTCTGCATGAGATGCCTTTTGAGAATGATGGCGTAATCTCTTGGGAGCTCATGGTAGAGCGCTACAATTCTCAGCTTGCGAACATTTTAGGAAACCTTGTGAAGCGTACCATTGCGATGAGCAATAAGTATTTTGAGGGAGTTGTAGAAAAAACCTCTGCAGTAGATCCGGTGGATGAAGATTTAAAGAATACAGTGCTTTCCCAGGCGAGGGTGGCTACTGAAAAGATGGAAGAGCACAGGGTTGCGGACGCGCTTACTGCTATTTTCGAGATATTTAGACGTTCCAACAAATATATTGATGAGACAGAGCCATGGGTTTTGGCAAGAGAAGAGGAGCTTGCTCCACGCCTTAAGACTGTGCTTTACAATTTGACGGAGTCTATTGTAATCGGAGCATCTCTTTTGGAAAGCTTTATGCCGGATACGGCAAAGACGATTTTAGAAGAGCTCGCTACGGAAAAGAGAGCCTTTGAACAGCTTAGCGAGTTTGGTCTTTATCCGTCCGGAACAAAGGTTTCCGAGAATCCTTCTACCTTATTTGACAGAAAAGATTGGAAGGAAATCGAAAAGGAAGTAGAGAAGATTACCGAAGAGCAGATTCGTAAGGCTTCTTTGGAAGAGGAGAAGCAGGAAGGAAAGAGCGGCGCTAAAGAGGAACGGAAGAACCTGTAGCGGAAGGCGACGCAGCTAAGGATGCAAATCCTGTAGTGCTTCCTTATAAAGACGAAGTAAGCTATGAGGACTTTGAAAAGCTGGATTTCCGTATCGGCAAGATTCTTCATGCGGAAGAGGTGAAGAAATCCAAGAAACTTCTACTCTTCAAGGTACAAATTGGAGAAGAAGTTCGGCAGATTCTTTCCGGAATCAAGTCGGCCTACCATCCGGAGGATTTGGTTGGAAAGAAGGTAATGGTTCTTGTGAACTTAAAACCCAGAATGATTGCCGGCTATGAGTCTCAGGGTATGCTTCTGTCTGCAGCGTTTGAGCAGGACGGAGAAGAGATTTTATCACTTATGACCTCTTTGCGGGATATGCCTGCAGGAGCGGATATCGCATAATATGACTGCATTGACTGCACTGGACACAAAGAAAAAAGGGGGAGGGGTTTCAGCGGATTTGCTGAAGCTTCTTGCCCTTGTTTCCATGACCATAGATCATTATGCTGCTATCGTGATTTACAATGGGAATCTCTATGGCTTTTCTACAGAGTATCATGAAATGGCAATTGCTACAGCGGAAGGAAAACACTTGATGCAGCTGTATCATATTTTCCGGACCATCGGAAGGCTGGCTTTTCCGATTTTTGCCTTCCTCTTAACAGAGGGCTTTATTCATACAAAAGATAGGAAGAAATATTTCTTCCGTGTACTTTCTTATGGCTATTTTTCTCGAAGTCCCCTTTGATCTTTGTCTTTATAATCAATGGTATAATTTTTTTCCGCACAAAATATCGGTTTTACCTTATCTTTTGGGAATTGCTGCAATGTATTTTATGAAGAAATTTCGGAGAAAGTCTATTTTGAAATGGACTTCGGTACTCATCTGTGCCGCTTTGGCAGAGCTACTACGATGCGATTACGGAGCTTTAGGAATTTTTTTCTTATTGCTTCTTTGTATAATTTTTCGAAAGGAAAAGGCACTTCGTATAGCCTCCGGCATGTTTTTTTCTCCATATCACTGTCCTTGGCTAATTTTTGGAACGGCAGCCCTCAGTTTTATTCCTATCTTTTTCTACAATGGAGAAAAAGGGCGTATTCCCTGGGAAGACTCTTTTTATTTTTTACTATCCTTTGCATTTAACTTTGTTTTATCTTTTGATTTATTTCGGTGCCAAAAATCACAGCGTAGAATTTCGTGATAAATGCTATTTAAAAAAATTTTCTTTTAGTCGAAATATATTTTTGCAATAGGAATCAGGCAGTGTAACTGCGATGGTAGAGAAAAAGTAGTAGGGAGAAGATGATGATATTTGACACGCACTGTCATTACAATGACGAATCTTTTGATTCGGATAGAGATGACTTAATAAAAGGGCTTCCGGGAGAAGGAGTGGACCGAATTTGTGAAATCGGCTACAATTTGGAAAGCTCGGAGAAAGCCGTACATTTAGCCGAAGAATATCGGGGAACAGGCCTTTCGATCTATAGCGCTGTGGGCTTTCACCCGCAAAATGCCAATGAATTCAATCCTGATTCTTTCCAAAAGCTGGAAGAGCTGAGTTATTCCGAGAGTGTAGTTGCAATCGGAGAGATTGGTTTGGATTACTATCGATTGGATAAGCGAAGTCCCATCGAAAAAGAGCAGGATGAGGAGAAGAAAAAAAGAGGGGAAGAAGTTTTTGAGGACTTTGACCCGGAGCCCGCAATGCAGAAGGAATGCTTCATTTCCATGATTGAGCTTGCGAAAAAGAGAAATCTTCCGATTGTGATTCATTCGCGAGATGCGGCCTTGGATAGTTTTCGCATTGTAAGAGATCATAAGGCCTATAAAAACGGAGGCATTGTGCATTGTTTCTCCTATCCGTTGGAAGTAGCTAAGGACTTTGTATCGCTTGGTATGATGATTGGGATTGGCGGTGTATTGACTTTTACCAATGCAAAAAAGCTGAAGCAGGTGGCGGAGGAGATTCCCTTGGAGCATATTGTGCTTGAAACGGACTGTCCTTATATGGCTCCTGTGCCGGTAAGAGGTACGAGAAATTATTCCGGAAATCTTCGTTATGTAGTGGATTTTCTTGCTGATTTAAAAGGAATTTCTGCTGAGGAAGTGATTCGTGTAACAGCAGAGAATGGGGAAAAAGTGTATAGGATACAATAGACGAGTTTTGAAAATAAAAAACTTCGGGAACTCCACCCAGGATGACCCACGGCACATGAAAGGTTTACCTTAGTGCTGCTATGTTCCCATCCTGACACGGTTCGGTATCTCCCATTGCGTGGGGCCCAAGCTTCATTGCCCCCGAAGCAGTAGAAGTATAACGGATTTTCCAAGGCTTTGCAAGTCTATGCAGTTTTGCCGCGCTTTCTCAATTTAGGACATAAAAAAGCTTGAATAGGAAAGAGGGTATTAGGATCATAGATAAATGGAAAGTCAAAGATGAATGAGACATCAAGTAGAGAAATGATTTAATCAAGAGTAAGAAGGGACTATGCAATTTTCGGAAATGATATTTGTAGGGGCATTTCTTCCCCTGTTTCTATTTTTTTCTTTTATAAGTAAGAGTATTAGAGGGAAAAATTTAGTTTTTTCTCTTCTTTTCGATTGTTTTTTTGCTTTTTTTCAGGGGTTGATTTCCCTTGGTGTTTTGCTGTTACTTAGTTTGTTCAGCTTTTATGCCGCAAAGCGCTTAAAGACGGAGAAAAAGTATTTCTTTCCCTTTAGCATTGTTCTCCTTTTACTACCGCTTCTCTTTTTTAAGTACAGTGTATTTTTTCGTTTTCTTCCGCAATGGATAAGAGGGCTTATGCCCTTTGGAATTTCTTTTTACAGTTTTCGTCTGATTTCTTATCTTGCGGACTGTAAGGAAGGCATGGAGCCGGAGGAGAATTTCTTCCATTTTGCAATTTATGCTTTTGCTTTTCCTGTTATTTCCCAAGGACCGATTCTTCGTTATAAAGAGATGAGAGGGGAGATTGTATCGAGAGAGAGTAATTTTCACCAACCTTTCTCAGGGATTGTTCCGCTTTTCGTTCGGATTGTGGAAAAAAATGATTTTGGCGGATGAGCTGGGAAAGCTTTCCACTTCATTTCTTCCTATGGAGAGACTGACAGGTCTGGCAGTGCAGGGAAGCAATGCGCCTTCTTTTTTGGCGGTCTTTTTTTCAAGTCTTGCTTTTATGCTACAGATTTATCTTGATTTTTCAGCCTATACGGATATGGCAGTCGGTATAGGTGAAATGGTCGGATTCAGTATTCCGGAGAACTTCCATTATCCTTACGAAGCAAAGAGCATCCGGGATTTCTGGCGTCGCTGGCATATTTCCCTTTCTTGCTTTTTTAGGGATTATATCTATATCCCCTTAGGCGGGAATCGTCTTTCCTTTGGGAGAAGAGTAATCAATCTTCTTGTGATCTGGATTCTTACCGGAATGTGGCATGGAGCAACAGCAAACTTCATTCTTTGGGGCTTATATTATTTTATGATTATCGTTATGGAGTTGCTTATGAAGCATATAATCCATAGATTTCCGATTCATCTTCCTGCTCGGAAAAAGGATGAGGCAAATATAAATGAGCCGGCTTTACATGAAAAAGAAATAGAGCAAAAATGCAAATGGAACATTTTTAATCCGGCTTATGGTAAGACGGTAGTGCTGCATATCTACACTCTTGTTGTTGTTTTTATTTCTTGGATTTTTTTCCGCTATTCGAATTTTGCTGTTTTGAAAAATGTTTTAAAGAGCCTTTTTCTCTTGAGCGGAAATGCATTTTCGGATGGAAGAAGTCTGATTTTATTTCGAAATCATATTTTCCTTTTTTTCTTTTAGCTGTCCTTTTTTTCAACGAGTCTTTTTTTCAAAAAGCTGGATGCTTTTTGCGAGGATTTAATGCTTCGCGGACGTATCCGGAAAGAGAAGAAAGGAAAGAGAGAAGAGGAAGGCTTCTACGGTATGGAGGAGGAAGCCGATATGGAAGAGATAAAAGATAGAGGCGCAATAGATGTCGGTACAATAGATGTCGGTACAATAGATGAAGATACAATAGATGAAGATGCAAGACCTAAGTTTGGTGTGGAAACTGAAGAAGATATCAAAGAAGATATTAAAGAAGATATTAAAGAAGATATTAAAGAGGCAATGCAGGAAGAATCCGGTCTTTCGGAGGAAGAGCTGAAACGACATAGCATAGCTTTTAAAGAAGATTCAAAGAAAGACGAAGTGGACTATTTTTCTTCTTGGATCATGGAGAGAAGATGTATTACTTTTTGAAAAATACTGCTAGCTTTACTGGCTTTTATGCATTTCTTTTTGCAGCAATGGCGGGACAAAGTTATACTCCGTTTTTTTATAATCAATTTTAATTAAGATTGTAGTTTGAAATAAAAAAAGATTTAGTGACTATAAGAGTCATTTCAGGAAAAAGACCTTCTTAATAGGAGTGACAGAAATAGCAGAAAAGATAGAAATAGCAGAAAAAATGGCTGTGGAAGAAAAGATGGCTGTGGAAGAAAAGAGAGCTGTGGCGGAGTAAAAGAAGTAGCGGGAGGTAGGGGATGAATTGGAATAAAGAGAAGGGAACAATATATGAAGCGCTTGCAGTTTCTGTTATATTGCTCTTTTTCCTGTGCGTTTTTGTTCTCGGAATAGCTCTTCCTTTACGAAAAAGCTATTCCGATGAGGAGAAAAGGGAACTGAAACATTTCCCTGCGTTCTCCGTTTATGCAGTATTAAACGGGCAATATTTTAAAGACATTTCCAGCTGGTACCAGGACAGCTATCCGGGCAAAGAGGAGTGGCTTTCTCTGTCCGGAAAGGTACAAAATCTTTATGGTTTTCAGGGAGATGTTTTGTATGGCGAAGGGAAAAATGTAGCGGAGAGCATTCCGGAAACAGGGGAGATGGCAGAAACCTTTGCTATAGAAAACATAGAAGAGACAAGTCCTGTTTCAAACGAGGGAAAGAATACGGAAAGGGAAGTAGAGACTGCTTCCGATTCGGAATCGTCGGATAATGGTTCTTCCTCGGAGAACAAGAAAGAACAAAATTTTGAAACGGATGCGGAAGGAAATCTTGAAATTCAAAAGGCGGATGCGGATGTTGCCTTACAGGGTGAAACGGTGGGGAGCCTGTATTTGAGTGGAAAGGAAGCCTTTGAGCTTTATTATTTCAGTGAAAAAGGAGTCAGAAGCTATGCTTCCCTTTTAAATACAGTAGAAAGCTTATACCCGAATCTCGAAATCAGCACCCTGATTGCACCAAATTCTTTCGGCATCCTCCTGGACCCGCAAATACAAGAAAAGTTGGCATCTTCCGGCATGGATCAGGCGATTTCCTATACCTACAGTTTGATGAATCCGAAAATCCATAGTATTGATGTGTTCAGTTCTCTTATGCGGCATAAAACGGAGTATATTTATTTTCGGACAGACCATCACTGGACACAGCTCGGGGCTTACTATGCCTACGCAGAGTTTTGCAAGGAGAGGGGACTTGCTGCAAAATCGCTGGAGAGCTTTACAAAGGCGGAGTATAAGGATTTTTACGGTACATTTTATTTTTATATGAACCGTCCTGAGGCTATGAAAGGAAATCCGGATACGGTCATTGCGTATACCGGAGAAGTAAATGATATGCGATTTTTGGATGCCTCCGGGAAGGAGTATTCCGGCAATCTTATCAATGATGCGGAAAAGATGCTTCCGGGAAATAAATATAATTGCTTTATGTTGGGGGATCATCCTTATGCGGAAATTCACAATGAAAACGGAGAGAAGAATCTTATTGTCATTAAGGACTCCTATGGAAATGCAATCATCCCCTTTTTGGCCCAAAACTATAAAAATATTTATGTCATAGATTATAGATATTATGATAAGAAATTACCGGAGCTTATAGAAGAGAAGGAAATTAATGAGATTTTATTCGTGAACAACGTGATGGGAGTGGGAGAAAGTCTGTCTGCGAAAATGATGACCTTGTTCCGCTAATGTCGTTGACACATGTTTTCCGATACCTTAAAATAGATACGTTATATTGATGAATAAATATGGAATCCGTAAATTTCGCAAGAAAATATTTGCCTCACATATTTGTACATTAACAAAGGAATATTGAAGGAGGTAGTAACAGTGAACCAGCCATTGGCAATCGCCATTACCGTGATCGTGGCAGCTGTGGTAGGGGTCATCATGTTTATCCTCGGACAAAATAAAGAGCGGTCTATTTATGCAAAAACGGTAGGGAGTGCCGAGGAAAAGTCCAGAGAGATTATTGATGATGCCATCAGAACAGCAGAGAATAAAAAGAGAGAAGCCTTTACTGGAAGCAAAAAGAAGAAGCTTTGAAAGGCGAAGAATGATCTGGATAAGGAACTGAAAGACAGAAGAAAAGAAGTTACTGAGTTAGAGAGAAGAATTTTTAAAAAGGGAGGAAAGCTCCGAGAAGAAGGCGGCAAGTTTAGAACGAAAGGAAGCAGAGCTTTTTAAGAAAAGAGGAAGGACTGCAGTCTAAAGAGGGAGAACTTGAGCAATTACATAATCAAAAAAATTGGTAGAGTTGGAAAGAGTATCCGGATTGACCAGAGATCAGGCCAAGCAGGAGCTTTTATCGTCCGTGGAAGACAGTATCAAGCATGATACCGCTTTGATTATCAGAGAATATGATGCCAGAGCAAAGGAAGAGGCGGAAAAGACGGCAAGAGAATATATCGTGGAGGCTATCCAACGATGTGCGGCTGACCAGGTAACGGAATCTACCGTTTCCGTTGTGCAACTTCCTAATGATGAAATGAAGGGACGAATCATCGGACGTGAAGGAAGAAACATTCGCACCTTGGAACAGCTTACAGGAGTAGAGCTGATTGTAGATGATACACCGGAAGCGGTTGTACTTTCCGGTTTTGATCCGGTACGTAGAGAAGTGGCAAGAATCGCTCTGGAAAAGTTAATTGTGGACGGTCGTATTCATCCTGCCAGAATTGAAGAAGTGGTTGAGAAGAGTAGAAAAGAAGTAAATGATACCATAAAGGAAGAGGGAGAGTCCGCTACTTTGGAGCTGGGGCTTCACGGAATTCATCCGGAGCTTATTTTTCCCTTTTGGGAAGAATGAAGTTCCGTACTTCCTTCGGACAGAATGCGTTGCAGCATTCCATGGAGGTTGCACAGATATCCGGACTTTTGGCGCAGGAGTTGGGACTGGATACACGTCTTGCAAAGCGTGCAGGTCTGCTTCATGATATTGGAAAGGCGATTGACCATGAGGTGGAAGGAAGCCATGTTGACTTGGGAATCGAACTTTGTCAAAAAGTATCATGAGCCGGAAGTAGTTATCAATGCGGTGGCATCTCATCATGGAGGAACAGAGCCGACATCCATGATTTCCTTTATTGTGGCAGCGGCAGATGCGATCTCTGCAGCGAGACCCGGTGCAAGAAGAAAGTCCTTAGAGACCTATACCAATCGTTTGAAGGAGCTGGAAGAGATTGCCAACTCTTATCAGGGTGTAGAAAAGTCCTTTGCTGTTCAGGCAGGTCGTGAAGTGCGAATCATGGTTGTTCCGGAAGAGGTCAGCGATGATGATATGACTATTATGGCAAGAAACATTTCTCAGCAGATTCAGGATCAGATGCAGTATCCCGGTGTGATTAAAGTCAATATTATTAGAGAGTCAAGAGCGGTAGATTATGCGAAGTAAGAGCTTTGGGCTTTCCTACATTATGGTTTAAGTAGAGCGGCACAAAGTCTTTAAGGGCTTTGTGCCGAATTTATAATTCTTAAGGAGTATTACTCGCGAAGTGTGCAGTATCTTGTTTGTGGCAAGTATTGTTCGCAAAATCTGTGGTTTCTTTTGCATAAGCTATGTTGTGTGAAACTTGTGTGGAATTAGAACATGAGGTAAGAAATGGAAGAAAAGAGTAGAAAGGGTAGAAAGAGAGGAACAAAAAAACGTTCCCTGCTTGGATTTTTTGTAAAATTTTTCTTATCCATAGCAGCTATACTGGCAGTTCTTTCCGTTGTGGGATTTGTTTTCTTTATCCAACCGGAATTGAGTCGCCTTCGCGGAATTGCGTATGAAAAGCTTGCAGGGAGCAATTTAAAGGATTTAACAAAACGCTCGGATACCGTGGTTTTGGATTATGAAGGGAAAACGCTGGGAACCATCAATGCCGGACATTTTGTCTACGTTACGATTGATCAGATTTCTCCCAATCTTCAACGTGCGTATATTGCACAGGAAGATAGAAAGTTCTTAAGCCACAATGGTGTGGATTACAAGGCTACATTAAGGGCTTTTGTGCAGCTGGTAAAAAATAAGGGAAAGATTACCCAAGGCGGATCCACTATTACGCAGCAGGTGGTAAAGAATACATATCTGACGGCGGAGCGGACCTATACTCGAAAAATTGTAGAAATCATCTTGGCACAGGAATTGGAAAAGCGTTACTCCAAGGCAGACATCATGGAGATTTATTGCAATACGAACTTCTATGGCAATAACTGCTATGGTGTAGAGGCTGCCAGTCAGTTTTATTTTGATAAAGCGGCAAAAGACCTGAGTATAGAAGAGGCGGCAACCTTGGCGGGAATATCGAATGCCCCCACTCGTTACGATCCTTTGCGTCATCCTGATAGGGCGGTTAAGAAGCGAAATCAGGTATTGAAATCAATGGAAACGGTGGGATACCTTTCTGAAGAAGAGTATGAGAAAGCGATTTCTACTGAATTTACCATTTCAAAAAACACACAGAAGTCGACGGATGAAGATTATCTTAGTGCCTATGCTTTATACGCTGCAACGATTCGTATGATGGAGGTAAATCAGTTTCCCTTTACCTATCACTTTAAAGATCAGACGGAGAAGGAAAATTATCAGGAGCAGTACGAGGAAAGCTATGCATATTACAATAGGGAGCTTCGGGCGGGCGGATATACGATCTATACCTCTTTGAATCCGGAGATTCAAGCGCAGGCACAGGAAATTCTCGATCAAAGCCTTTCCAAATTCCAGGAAGTACAGGAAAATGGCAAGTTCTCCATGCAGGGAGCGGCTGTTATCATAGATAATAAAAGTGGATATGTGGTAGCAACAATCGGAGGTAGAGGAACGGAGGATAAGTACAATCGTGCTTATCTGAGTTTCAGGCAGCCGGGTTCTGCTATTAAGCCTTTACTGGATTATGCGCCGGCGCTGGATCTTGGGGTATTTCGTGCTGCAAGTTTGATTGATGACCATAAGTGGGAGGACGGTCCGTCCAATTCAGGCGGAAACTACCACGGGGAGGTCACACTCAGAGAAGCAACCAATCGCTCTTTAAATACAGTAGCTTGGCAGGTCTTGGAGGCTGTAGGAATCAAGAACGGATTAGAATATCTGGAAAAAATGCAATTTCTTGGAATCAGTCTCAGAGATTATGATGCAATGGCGGTTTCCATAGGAGGCTTCACAAATGGTCTTCGTATTGTTGACATGGCAAAGGGGTATTCCACTCTTGCAAATGGCGGAGTTTATGATGGAAAGACCTGTATTTTAAAAATAGAGTCGGAGAAGAACGGTGTTGTAGCGGATGAGAACAGTCTTCAAAGCACGCAGGTATATAGTGAGGATACAGCGTTTATTATGACCGATATCCTGAAAGGAACTATAAATACGGAGTATGGAACCGGACGTGGACTTCAGTTGAAGAATAAGATGCCCGCAGCGGGTAAGACGGGGACCAGTAACGGCTCAAAGGACACCTGGTTCTGCGGCTACACCAAGTATTACAGTATGGCGGTCTGGGTAGGACACGATATGCCCGTGGAAATGCCGGGAATATACGGCGCAACTTATGCAGGAAAGATATGGAAAAATGTGATGGATACCATCCATGAAGGCCTTCCTGCGGAGGATTGGGTGCAACCCGATACAGTAGAAAAAGTTACGGATGAACAAAGCGGAATAATGGATTACGTTTCTTTAAGTGCGAAGAAAAAGGGAGAAGAAAGTCAAAAGAAGAAGGAAGAAAAGGATAATAAACAGACTGTAATGAGAGACTTGGAAAGATATGAAAATCTTAAGATTGCAAGTATCGAGGATATTTTTACAGCGAGAGCCCTTTTTTCTGAAATTCGGGAGCTCTTAAATGAGATTTCCGATGAAAAGTTTAAAGCGGAGTATCAGGAAAAGCTTTTTGCTAAGCAGAAGGAATTTCTAAAAATTGAGGAAGACCGGAAAGATGAAATTGAAGAATACTTAAAAAAGCAGGAAGAAGAGTCCAGTCGTAATGAGTCGATGGAAGAGAGTAAAGTAAAAGAGTCAGAGGATAAGACTTCCCGTAATATAAAGAGAGAGGCCTTTCTTTCTTCTCTTACCGCCTTGCAAAGCCTAGAATATCAGGATGGAGATACGGAAGCTCTTATTGCCGATGCAATAGAGCGCCTGAAAGACTTAAATGGTACGGAGGATTTTGCATCGCTTAGCCAGCAACTGGAAAAAGCTATCAATCGAGTTCGAAAGCTTCCGACAAGAAGTTCGGACAGCGGTAGTTCAGGTGGAGGCTCGCCCTTTTATAACGGACCCGGAGAAGGGAATTTTCCCGGAGAGGCGGATAGTGAAAATGGACCCGGAGTAAGTCCGTAATGTTGAGACGGAAGAAGGAGAGAGATGGAAGTATATAGGCTGGAAGCTGCGTGTAAGGATTACCTTTGGGGGGGAGAAAAATTAAAGAGCGAATATCATATTACTTACTCAGGGACAGCACTTGCAGAAGCATGGATGCTTTCCTGTCATAAAGATGGGGAAAGTCGGATTTTACCGGCAGAAGCACCGTCTATTGATGCATCACCGGCAGAGGGAAAAGGAGAGGCTTTTCTGTGTTTTTAGAGAGACACCCGGAAGCATTAGGGACAATAGCTGGACAATTTGCATTCTTTCCGATACTGATCAAACTGATAGATGCAAAGCTTCCTCTTTCTGTTCAGGTCCATCCGGATGATGAGTATGCGCTTAAGTATGAGGGACAGCTGGGAAAGACGGAAATGTGGATCATCCTGGAAAGAGAAGAAGGCGCATTTCTTTATCTGGGTTTTAAAGAGGACTACAGTAAAGAAGAAATTCAGAAGGCAATTCAAGAAAACTATCTTACCGACTTACTCAAAAAAATCCCGGTAGAAAAGGGAGATGTATTCCTCATTGAGGCAGGAACAGTACATGCTATCGGTGCAGGAATTCTACTTGCGGAAGTACAGGAAAATTCAAATTTAACGTACCGGGTATATGATTATGGACGGAAGGATAAGTATGGAAAAGAAAGAGAATTACACATTGAGAAAGCACTAAAGGTATTGCATACCGGAAGACTTGCAAAAATGCCTGCTCGGTTTACTTCGGAGAATATAGGAAACTGTGCATCTTCTGAAGGAATGAAAAAGCAGGAGAAACCTAGGCTGTCTTATATTGAACGTCTAGGATCTTGCAAATATTTTACGGTGGAACGGTTAAAAACCGCTTCGGAAGAAGTTTATAGGCGAAAAAGTAAACGAAGATAGTTTTTTATTTGCAATGCTGGTGGATGGCAAGGCTGAGTTAAGTTGGCAGGAGAGCCCGGAATCACAAAATCCTATCCATTCTATAAAAGTAGAAAAAGGAAACGGATTTTTTATTCCGGCAGGAAGCGGAGAGTTGTTTTTTTCCGGAGAAGGAGAGTGGATACTCAGCTTTTTAGAACTATAGATAGAGACATCAAGGAGAGACTTTTTATGAAATTTGAGATCAAGGAATTACTCGTACTAGCTTTAATGACAGCGGTTATGGCAGTACTGTCACCAATATCCATACCTGTCGGTCCTGTGCCGATTTCACTTGGTACATTTGCGGTTTGTTTAACGGTTGCGGTATTGGGGAGAAAAATGGGAACGATATCCTATTTGATCTACCTGCTTCTCGGCTTAATCGGGCTTCCGGTGTTTTCCAATTACGGAGCGGGACTTGGAAAGCTCGTGGGACCTACAGGAGGATATCTTTTCGGAATGCTGTTTTTGAGCATTGTAGGAGGATTCGGTCTGGATCATTTTCCCGGACTTTTTGTTGTTCAGTACGCATTCTTCCTAATCGGCATTGCACTTTGCTATTTATTTGGAACTTTATGGCTTGCCAAGGTTCTTTCACTGGATATGGCAAAGGCAGTATCCCTTGGAGTGCTACCCTTTATTGTTCCGGATTGCATCAAAGTTTTTATTGCATTGAAGCTGGGTAAAAAATTGCGCTCTGCAGTAAGGCTATGGAAAAATATATAGCACAATGTATAGAAATATATAGCGAATCCTATATATTACAATGCGTGATGAAGTGTGTATAAAGTAGATATAGCAATCCATATAGTAGTGCATAGACGATAGCACGGATATAAATTATTGAAGGCTGAGTTTTCGTGAGAAACAAAGAGTAGGATAGAATGGAGTAAGGATGGCGGAACGCTTCGAAAGAACAGAGCTTTTGTTGGGTCGAGAAGCTATGGAAAAACTGAAAAAATCCAAGGTAATTGTTTTTGGCGTTGGAGGTGTAGGAGGCTATGCCGTGGAGGCCATGGCAAGAAGCGGAATAGGAAGAATTGATTTGGTAGACAATGATTTTGTCAGCCTAAGCAATATCAACAGACAGATTATTGCAACGGATTTAACAGTGGGAAAAAGTAAGGTAGAAGTGATGGCGGAGAGAATCCGGAGCATCAATCCTGACTGTGAAGTGCATTGTTTTCCGTGCTTTTATCTGCCGGAAAATAAAGATGAATTCTGTCTTTCCGACTATAATTATGTAATTGATGCGGTGGATACGGTAACGGCAAAGCTTGGCCTGATTATGGAAGCACATCGTCTGGGAGTTCCCGTTATCAGCGCTATGGGAGCGGGAAACAAACTGGATCCGACCACTTTTAAGGTTTCGGATATCTATAAAACCAAAGTCTGCCCTTTGGCAAAAGTTATGCGAAGAGAGTGCAAGAAACGCGGCATAGAGTCTTTGAAAGTGGTTTATTCAGAGGAAGAGCCTACTCGTCCTCTGAACAGAGAGGAAGAGAAGAAGAGAATAGGCTCTTCTTCTCGCCTTGAAGAAGGGAGGACGTCTGCGTCCAGACGAGATACTCCCGGCTCGATAGCTTTTGTCCCTCCGATTTGCGGGTTTATATTAGGGGGAGAAGTTATAAAAGATTTACTGGGAAAAAAATAGTTCTGAAATTGTTGTGTCAGTAAGATATCTCCTTATTATCTTCCTTTAATTCGACGAAATTCTATTGTACGTAGTATAGAATTTGGGGAGTAGTGATGGAGCGAGTTCATAACGATGGACGGGATAAGAAAGGAATCCGCAGTTATACGCACTCCAAGAAGGAGAAGAGAAACCTTGCCCGTTTAGAGCTGGAAAAGCATATTGAATCTCATATCGAAGAAGCTATCGCAGAAAAAAACAGGTAAAAGTGTACCTGCAACCCAATGTGCGTGGCTTAACACAGAGAGTGTGCGGAGCGGAGGCACTCTCCCGTTGGATTGACCCCAAATACGGGATGATTTATCCCGGTGACTTTATTTCCGTACTCGAAAAAAACTTTAAAAAAATACATTTGTTGGATCTCTATGTTTTTCCGTGAAATCTGTAAAAAAATCTGGGAGAAAGATTAGAACGAAAGGAAACGGTATTTCGATTTCTTTAAATTTTTTTCGCGTTTGGATTTTTAATATTGGCGATTTTTTTGGATCAGCTGGAATCAATAGTAGAGCAATACCATGTACCAAAGAACTTACTGCATATTGAAGTGACTGAATCCGTGGTAATGCACAATGAAGGCTATATGAAGTATGTGGTGAAGAAATTACATGAGCTGGGCTATCAGGGTTTGGATGGATGATTTCGGCTCAGGCTATTCTTCCCTAAATTTATTGAAAGAATTTGAATTTGATACTTTTAAGATAGATATGCGTTTCTTAAGTGATATGGGAAAGAAATCACTGATTATTATCTATTCCATTTTATATATGGCGAAGGAGATCGGCATACATACTGTTGCGGAAGGAGTGGAAACCGAGGAGCAATTTCGCTTTTTAAAGCATGCAGGCTGTGAGCGTATGCAGGGATATTATTTTGGAAGGCCGGAACCGATGGAAAACTGGCTTTCTGATTTGATTGAGAAAAATGGGGTAGAAAGCAGAAAGGAAGACTATCTTTTTGATCAAGTCGGACTGGTCAATATTATAAGTCCGACTCCGTTTGTATTGGATCGTTTGGATGATTCTCCAAATATTTACGGATTTGAAACAGTTATTCCTATAGCGGTTTGTTCTGAGACCGGGGGAAAGATATGCCATTTGAATTTCACTGAACCTTATCGAGATAATCTTTTGGACCTGGGCTATGCCGGAACTCATGACTTTCAGGATGCCCTAAACAACAGAAAAGTTTTTACTTGCGGAGAAAAATACGAGATATTATGATGCTCGCAAGAGATTCCATGGAAGTGGAATCGATGGACTTTCATTTCTTCCGGAAAGCATTGTCATCTGCAGGTAAGACTTGTGACCAGTATGGATGAATGCTTTATCTATCTGATTAGGATTGATGTTCTGACAAATAATCGTGTGTTCCGAAAGATTAAAGATATGAATGATACTCTTCGCACACTGTATTCTGTCTATGATATGGTCATTCTATTGAACCTAAGAAGCGATACTTTACTGCCGGTGTATATGTGTGAGTTGTTTGATAGGATTAAAGAGAGCGAGAATCTTTCCGCCGAAATCAACAAGTACGTTTATAAAAATGTACATCCGGATGATAAGGAGCATTGCTGGGTATTTTTAAATCCTCAAGATATGTGGCAAAGACTGAAGAATTCGGAAGAAGGATTTTTATTATCGTATTTTAGAAGTAGAAATAAATACGGTAAATTTGTATGGAAACGTTTTGTTTTGGTTCGCTCTTATGACATAGGTGATGAAGAAAAAGTAGTACTGGGTGTCCATGCTCTCAGTATGGATAAGTTATCTATGCTTTTACAGGAAAGTAAGCCTTTCTTCACCGAGAATTTCGAAGAGGAATCCGAAGGAGAACTGGACTTCTTTAAGTAGAGAATAGCTTAGGAAGGCTTTTGTTATCCTCGTGCCCTTTGAAGAGATAAATAGAGCCAGAAAGTCCAGCGAAGCATAGAGAAAAAAATCGCTGTTTCAATCAATATGAGGAAGGGAAGATAGTCGTGTAGTATAGAACTGCCTTTCCACAGATAAAAGTAAAATCGGGAAAGCAATCATTAGGATAAGACCGAGCAGGACTTTTTCCAAGTTCCTTTTTGTACTATTCTTTTTTTCACTTGTTTTTTTGTTCTTTAGATTCATAACGTATATTATCTATAGAGCGCAGTTTATCTTCTTTTTTTCTTTATTTTTTGAAAAGATTTTTTTAAGCCGGAAGAGTAATTTGTTTTTTTCTTCTTCTTTTTCTTTTTCTTTTCTCTGTTTCTATATTACACTCACCTTCTACTGGCTGTGAAAGGGACATAAATTCAGAATTGTCCGGAGTAGAGGCAGTTGCATTTGCCATCTATGTTTTTTTCATATAGTCTGCATATTTATAATCGGATAGATCCAGTTCCTGAAATGGAAGCGAATTTTTTGAGAGACTTATTTTCAAAAGGACTTTATTTTCAAAGGATTGTTTAGGGAGATTTCTTCTATGGCATTCCCAAAGAAGTTTTTTTCGGGATTATTTGAAGCGTTTTTTTCTTTTGTATTGCTTGCCTTATCTTTTTGCGAATACAGAAGTTGTAAGATGGATTTAATTTGCAATGTTTCTGTTTTCTTTTTTTGATGGAGCAGGTAGGCGGAAAGAATTGCTTGTTCATCCTTTTTCATCAATATTATCAAAGATAAAGTCAATCAAATTCTTTTGATTTCTTCATCCGGATTTCCGGAAGCAGAGGGAATTAAAGGAATAGAAAGCGGTTATTTTCAGCATCAAAGAATATTTCTCTTTTTTTCAATCCTAAGATTTCCGGAGAAAGAAGATATTCTTCCATCTGTAATAAAGTGCTGTGAATGGATTCAAACAGCGCAATAATATGTTTTTAAATTCATCGGTTTTTTTCCGCGAAATAATCAACTATTTTTTTCATAGGGGTAGAAATTATATTGAAAAAAATAGTTTCCGTTTCCTCTTGAATCAGGCGAAAGGGAAGAGTTCCCGGAATGAGGCATTGTTGAATGATTTTTTTGTTCATGACTTTTTTTCTTTCCACTCCATCCCGTGAAGATAGAGGTAGCTGTGTGAGATTTTTTTCAATTCTCAGAAAATTCCGAGGCATAGCTTTTCCTTTCTTGATGTAAAAGTTTAAGAGGGGCTAGATTCTGTCTTACTTTTTATCACTTTCCGTCTTTTTGCGGAGCAGTAAATCTTCCGCTACGGAGAAAAAACGGGTATAGAGTTCTACTTTAAAGAAGTCTTTATCTTTGTCCAAAGTATGACTGTTTAATTCTCGGGTAAATTCTTTTTCGCTTCTTTCCTTTATGGTTGTATGAAGAACAATGGTACTTTGGAGAAGCAAAACGATACAGACAAAGCTGATAAAAAGAACAAGACTGGTTTCAATACTGTGCATAATATTCCTTTCATTCGATGGAGCAGGAGAGTGGTGAGTGGTGTAAGTGGCGACGTATTGATTTTTTGAACAGCTGATTAGGAGGAGCTTTTTTTCTTTCGCTCTCACATTCATGCAGAGAATATTTGAATAAACAGGTATAATGCTCCGGGTATAAAACAGGGAATGAAGGGAAAGGAGAGTTCGTTCATCCTTTTCTTCTTTTTTCTATTGAGTAAAAAGAGCAGAATAGAAACAATAGCGGAGGAGAGCAAGGCGGAGAGAAAGAAGAAGAAAAAACTCATATAATTCATATATAGCGAAGAGCAGAGCAGGAAGTAAGCATCTCCCTCTCCCAGGGCGCCCTTAGACCACTTTGTAAAAGCTAGCATGAAGATTGAAAAAAATAGGGGATAAAAGCTGTATAGAAAGGGGAGCGTGAAGGAAAAGGAGCTTCTAAAAAAATAGTGCCATTCACTAAAAAGAAAGAAGGGAATTCCTACTATAAAAAATATCTGTATAAGATATCGGGGCAAAGATTTATTCCGAAAATCGTATACTACGGCGAGAAGAAAGAACAGAAAAAAACATAAGGACTTAAAAAACAGGAAAAAGAAAATATCTTGCATGGATACCTCCTGATGGAGAAAGTGAGTTGGAAGGACTTGGGGAAATAATTAGCCTCCACAGCGCGGACAGGCGTGTCTTCCTTCGGAAATTGCCTGCGATAGAGGGATTTCATGGACGGAAGAGCGCATTGCCGGACAATCGGTGCTACTGTGATACCTTCTTCCGGACTCAGTATAATAAACTACGGCACTGTTTTTGGACGGTTTACAGGCTTTGCAAGGAGAGAATTTTCCTCCGTATTTTGCCTCACTTCCATCTAGAGCCACTGCACTACTGCGTATAAATTCGTTTGAGATGTAGGTACAGTCTCGGCTTTTATGGTAGACTTTAGAGGGACCGTCGATGACATACACTGTTTCCTCCTCTTCTTTTTCTTCTTCGGCATCTTTCTCCCACCTTGCTCCTTTTACTCCAATCCATGCTCTTCTATGTGCGATGATTTCCTGATAAATGGATTTTTTGTCGATAATGGAAAGGGAATTAATTCTTCATATTCAAGGTCCAATAGAATTTCTTCTTTTGTAATTCGCGATTTCCAGCTGCGAATATTTTGCATTCCTTCCATATTCACTTCATTTGGAAGAATAAGATCTTCTAAGGCGGTTTCTCCAACGGCAAGTATTTCTTCAACGTTAGGAATATCCTGTACAGCGGTTTTTCATGATGCCATAATGTTCTAAGTATTTATACATACTGATAGAGCAGGGCATTTTTTTCCAAAATGGTAGAGATTTTTAATGCTACGGTTTAGGATTAAAAGAGGCGTCATCAACATAACCATGGCTAGAATGAAAAGGCTTAGAGACAGAGAAGCTTCAATGGTCATGGAAGCGGAATAGGATTTCATAGAGACTCCTTTAGTGACTGAGATTTTTTTATATTTATAATCCGAGTGCAGGGTGAAGCGATATCTGCTATCACCGGGATTTACACCTATCATATCTAAAAAAATCCTCTATGATAGAGACTGTGCCTAGACTCTATTCCGGCATCGGTGGAAAGATAATATAAGCATTGCTTCATTTGAAAGGAAGCTTCTTTTTCTGAAACCGTAGTACGAATATTTTTCTCCATACAGTAGAGCATGGCATTGTTGATTTTGTCCTGATGAAGTAAGCCTTTTGTAAAGAGAAAAGCCCGAAGATAATCGGTATAGGAAAAAGCCCGTGCCTCTCTTTTTTTTCATCTTCGCCGGATAATAGGGAAGAAAAATCCAAGAGCTTACTAAGGCCAAGGTCCCAGGAATCTTCTCCATGCATTAGAGGTACTCTTTCGTCATTTAAAAGATGCTTTACATCCAATAAAGCTTGAGCAAAGGCCCATATTCCGATAACAAAGATACTAAAGACGGCTATCACGATAGGATTCGCTGTTGCTGCGAGAAAGCCGGTAACAAAGTTTTCCACTTCCTGCCGTTTCTCCGTATCACAGACGATATGGATAAAATTCATGGCTTCTCTTACCGCTAGAAGAGCGGTGACCTGCGCTGCGAGGTTCTCATAGTCGCTTTTTTTTCCGTGCAGTAAGTATTCCACCTCCAGTCCCTCTGCATTACTGAAAGGAATGGTGTTTCCATTATCCTCCTTGTGATAGGAGTGAAAGTAACGTAGGGAATATTCTCCCAATAATCCGACCTGCAAGGGGTTGGCGACTGATCCTGCCGTAAAAGGGGAGTCTGTGTAGCACTCTGTGGTACTGAGGGCATTCCTTCCTTTTGGGAAGGAGTAATTCCAGGAGCTTTTTTTCCCAATTCTTGGATACTTTCGAGTATTTTTTTGTTTTTTTCTTATTGATTTTTTTGTGACGGAACCTCCGTATACAGGCATTTTGAGGTTTTGCCATTCTCCTGCAATACTTCGGTAAAAAGCATCGATTTCTGCTTGCAAGTCATCTTCATCTTCCTCCTCATCATCGTCTTCGTTTCTTCTTCTTTCGCGCTCTTCGCTAATATAGTCCTCAAAATTTTGGACGGTTTCTTCAATGTTTTGAATACTGTTACCGAGACTGTCACATTCTGCGGGGAAGAGGTCAATCATTTGGCGAACCTTTCCTCCTTCATTGACATATTCATCATAGCTTTGTAATTCCGATTCAATTGCACGGATTCCGTCTTCTTCTAAATTGACTTTTTCCAACTCGAAATCTTGTCGTAATTCCGCTATCTTTTCCTTAAGAATCTCTGCACGTGCATCATAACGCTGCACGGTGCTCTTTAATTGCTCTAAAGTGGAACGGAGAGAAGAAGAATGCCAAAAGAAACCGGAGGCATCCTTGCTATGGAGATCGGACAGGGATTGAGAATGAAGAGTGCTGCTGTTTTTACAACACTGATCAATGTCATTGATACAGTCTTCAAGATATTCCACATCATAGTGGTTTAAAACATATTTCTTCCGTAGACGTTGTATACTGTCCGCTTCCTTTTCTTTTTTACTGACTTCTTCTAAAAGAGAGGGAATATCTGTCCCGCTTTGTTTTTGTCCTATAAATTCCAAAGCATCTTTTGTGAGCAGTGCAGGGATATATTCTAAAACTTCTTCTTCGAAGTGATTTTGTTCTACGAGACTGCCCCTTCCGGAGAAGGAAAAATCATCTTTCACAACCTTTGCCGGAAAAAGATTTTGTGCCTCGGAGTAGGGTTTAATAAATGTTTCCAATTCTTCCTGTAACAAGGCGTCATCTCGGTATTCCAGAGCATAGATACGGTAGTTTTCCCAAAGAGGCCTATGAAATTCAGAAAAGAGAGATTCCATGGCACTGTTTAAAGCAGTTTGCATATAATATCTTTGTGCGATTGTTCTTGCAGACTCCGTAATCGTCAGAATCAATGCGGCAATCAACACGAAGCTAAGGGAAAGAAATACCGTAATGGAGGCGGAAGACTTTCTTTTTATCATGATTTTTCCTTTCCATAAGAGAGGGGGGGGTTAGACGGATTTTGCGTTACTTTCGATTTTCTTTAAGATGTCATTAAGAACATTCTTAATTCTATCTCGGAAGATAACAACGAGGGATATAAGGACTACGATAATGAGAACCAACTCAATTGTTCCCAGTGCTTCATTTCCCTTGATTAAGTTCCGTCTCTTTTTCTTACATTGTTCCATGTGGGAAAAAGCCAGCGTCAAAGGCATATTGAGCCTTGACTAAGTTTTTGTAACTGCATAATAACCTCCTTTTAGAAATGGCAAAATTGCCGGATAGTTTGCAACATGCAAGGCATGCTGTATATTACAAAGCAAAGAAGAGATTGCTGTTTGACAAGTTCTACTTTGCAGTAATATTGAATTAATATTTTTTTATCCCATAGATTGCATGGCAGGATAAATAATAATGAGCATGATGATAAAGAGCTGCATGAAGAGGGGAAGCAGGAGTTTGGTGCTTGCCTCTTCTCCGAGTCTTTTGGCTGTGGACTTTCGCATTTCGAAGGCTTCTTGCATTTCCACCTGTAATTGCAAACGAAGATGTTTACTTCCGTTTTTTCGGTTTTGTTCAATCACGCTGATAAGCTTGTTATAAGGACGTAGTGCAATCCTTTTGGAAAAATCAAGGTACGCTTTCCCTTCTCCCACATTGCTTTTTAATTGATTTAGCAAGGTGTGCAGTTCTTCGTATAAGGGATGGTTTTCCAGCCCGCATTGATTAACTAAGAAGCTGTATTGTTTACTGATTTCGGAAAAGGCATTTCGCAGAGCAAGTCCTGCACCAAGGTAGACAACCAGTTTGGATACCAGCTCGGAATAGTCAAGATTTAGGGAGTTTTCTCTCTCCTTTTGTTTTTCTTTTTTTTCTTCTCTTTCCTTTAGAGGGAGAAGAAGCGCAAGAAGAAGGCCAAGAAGGGGAATGAAGAGATAACGTCGAGATTGTTCTTCAGTAAAAATGATTTTCTTTCCTTCAATTTCCCGTGGTAGTTCCAGCTTGTCGCTTCCTCTACCCTCGGAGTTTTGGGATGCTATTTTCTTTTCCAGGAGACTTCGTAAGCTTTCTAAAGAAGTTTTTTCTTCAGGATAGATTCGTATGGGAAAGAGATAGGTCGGAGAAGAGTAGAGATAGTCTTCCGAAGTTCGAAAATAATTTTTCCAGCTCTGCATCGTCAGGTTCTTCTTTGGGGAGAGAATGTTGGTGCTGAATTTTTATTTCGAGTATTCCCTCTAAAAATTTGATCTTGTTCCAAGAGCTCATGGTATATCTTTCCCTTATCTCCTAAGATGGAACGATAGTTCAGAATCAGCTCTAAATTATCGTCTTCCGTGATTTTTTTATCTCCATTGATTAAGGCTGTAGGAGTAAAACTCAGCTCATTTTTCACGTTTTCTTCAGGAAAAATAATTTGTTAAATGAAGAGAAGTTTTTATCTCGTCAAAGCTTTTCGTCCTCGGATAAAAAGCAGGCTTTTCGGCTTTTTCATGCAGGGAGGAGAAAACTTGATCCGCTTCTTCCTTGGTATAAATTCTGGGAGAGACTTTGATATTCACATTTTCCTTTTTCGGGATTTATTCCCTCTACCTGAAGAGGGAGATTGTATTCGTTTCCGCCGATTCCTTCACGCTCCAAGATGTAACCGGATTGGATATGACCATCCTTTTGACTTTCCAAAAAGAGAAGAGAAGAAAGTATAAGAGAAACAATAAGGATGCCTGCCTGTTTTTTTATCATTGCTTCATCTTGGGAAGTGAAGAAGCGGAGTAGCTTATGAATGTAGGGAGCGATTATTTTCATTTTTTCACCGTGTATGAATTTGCAGAATTATATCGGAATCGAGATGATTTTTTGAGAAAGATAAATGGCAAAGAGATAAATAAGGAGAGCCACAGTCATGATAATCCTTCCCATAATGGAGCTGTATAAAATGGAAAAGAAATCCGGAGAAGAAGTATTGAGATAAAAGATGATAAAAAAGGGTATGCCGTTCATGATTTTTTGCTCAAAGCGCTTTGCGGCACTTAAGGTTAGGATTTCCTCTCGTATCGTTAGTTTGTCATGAATAATGGAACTGCTATGTTGAATGATTTCACACAGTTCTCCTCCGGACCGTTTTGCTACCAGAAAAATTTCTGAAAAATTATGAATGTCATCGAGTCCTGAACGAAAGGCAAACTGAGAGAGCGGTTCTTCTAGGGGACGATTCATGGAAAGGGCGTGTTTTATCAGTTTTAGTTCCTCCACCATATAGCTGTTTTCCCCTATTAGTGCGGAAAGGTCGGGAATAGTGGCAATAAAAGCATTTTCAATGGAATAGCCTGCACTAAGAAAGGAGCTTAGAATGGAAATCATCTCTTTAAATTGAAGCAGAAGTTGGTTTTGTCTTTTTTTTCGAAGACCTGATCGAAGGAAAAAAGGAATAAGTAGAGAAAAAGGAATCAAAAAGAGAAAGAGCAGAAAGGAACGATAGAAGGTATAGCTGATGACAAGAAGCAGCAGTAAGGATTTTCCCAAGTGCCAAAGATATTCTCCTAAACTGATTTCATATTCCCTATAGTCTATGGAGGAGCTTTTCTTCGTGAGACAAATCCGACAGCTTTTCCAGAACTTTCCCATTGTACTGATACAGTTTTTTGAGTTTGACTTCTCCATTTTCCACTCCTACTACTTCACTGATTTCCAAGACTCTTCTTTTGTGATCCTTCGTTCTTCCAAGATGCACCATGATTTCTATTGCGGAGGCGATCATGTTTCGAATGGAACTCAAAGGAAGTTCCGCTCCCTGCAGGACCATAGTTTCCATTCTGCGCAGCATATCCTGACTGCTGTTTCCATGTCCGGTGGAAATGCTTCCATCGTGCCCGGTGTTCATGGCATTTAACATATCCAGACATTCCTTACCACGGACTTCTCCAACGATGATGCGGTTGGGACTCATTCGGAGAGAAGCCTTAATCAGATCGGAAATTGTGACAGCTCCCTCGCCTTCCGCATTCGCATTTCGGGTTTCCAAAGAAACCAAATTCTCTACGTCCTGAATCTGTAATTCCGCACTGTCTTCGATAGTGATGATTCGCTCACTTTTTGGAATGAATTGGGAAAGGGCATTTAAGAAAGTTGTCTTTCCGCTGTTCGTTCCGCCTGAAATGAAGATGTTGTAAGAACTTTTTACCAGACTCTTTAAAAAATCTGCGGCTTCTTCGCTAAGGCTTTCGAGCTGGATTAATTTTTCGATGGTAATGGGTTCCGGGAACTTTCGAATCGTGACGGTCGGTCCTTTTAGAGCAATAGGGGGAAGAACAACATGAACACGGGAACCGTCTTCCAGTCTGGCATCTACAATGGGACTTTTGGTATTGACTGCACGATTAATACGGGAGACAATCTGTTGAATTAAGTCGGAAAGCTGCTCTTCGTTTTGGAAAGAACGTTCCCAGCGCTCCATGTGCCCCTTCTTTTCTACAAAGATTTCTCGAGGACCGTTAATCATGATTTCCGTGACATTTTGATCGTCCAAGAGCTCGGATAGCAGATCCAGTCTACGGAAGCTGTCGAAGACTGCAGTTCGGAGATAAAGTTTTTTTCTCTTAATGCGATATCTTTTTCGACTTAGTAAAGCGCTGTCGATTTCCTGATAGAGGTGAGAATCGGAGATTTGTCTCTCTTCCAGATCGGTAAGGAGTTCTTTTTTTATTTCCTGTTTAATGTTGTCTAAAGCTAACATAGTTCCTCCTAAAGCACCATTTTTCGATATTGTTCTCTTTCTTTATCCTCCTCTTCGTAGATGTAGTGTAAGAGTAGGGATTCCGCATATTCTTTAAGACTTGCGTAGGGGCAGTCCCTTGCGCTTGCCCTTCCGGTAGACTTGGATTTCCCGAGATAATCCGTATCTGCAGCGGATTCTGTTCCGTTTGATGTATTTTCTTCCTCCAATGGAAGACTGCATTGAACAAATTTTTCCTGGATTTCCTGGGAAATATTTTTTTTCAGATAGTCTTCGAAAAATGCCAACTTATCCTTGGAGACTTTATCGGAAAGCACAGGCATAAAAATCTTTTTTGCTTGATGAAAGCAATCCAGATAGCGACTCATGGAACTGTCGGTATCAATAATCAGGGCGCTGACTCCGGCATCTTCCGCAATTTTATCGAGAAGAAGAGACAGTTCTCTTGAACTTAGGCTATTGATGTCTTCGGGGCTCCGTACAGGTAAAATGGTAGAGTAACTCTCTCTTTCATAGGAAAGAGCGCGAAGAATCATAGGGTTCAGATTCTTTTCTTTAAAATGGTATAAGACTTCTGTTAAACATTCCCGTTCTATGGGAAGATGTTTTTTTGCTCCGGCTGATTCGGAAAGAGATAGATAGAGTGTCTTTCGATTTTTTCCTAAAAGCTTTGCTATCTCAAAAGACAGGGAGGTTTTACCGGAGCGACCGAGAGGGCTATAGACCATGAAGATATCCGCTTTTTGTTGTCTTCCGTCTTCTAAGAGCTCGATTTCCCCATATTGAAGAAGGATTTCACGCATGATCTGGTCTGCAGACTGATATTTATAGATGTGATTTTTCTTTCTTCTTTTTCAGATAGAAGGCTTTCATCGCTTAAATAGAGAACCCTTCCGCTTTTAGAGGAAAGAGGAAGCTTTTTTACATTCTTTTCGGATATAAGAAGGAGGTCGCTTTCCTTCTTTTTAGAAAATTGAGCAAAACTTTCCGGATCGCTTATAGGATAAATCTGGAAGGGGAGCTTTGTATTTTGGCGGAGGTAAAGGAAAGACGTTTTGCATAGAGGCTGTCTTCATCGTAAATAGTTAGTATTTTTTTCCATGTCGGATCCTTTCAAAAACGGGTTGGAGTAATTTTATGTATAATGAAAATATTTGCTGATATCAGGAGAAAAAGACTTAAGAGGGGACTGCAGAAAGAAAGAGAGAAAATGCAAAGGGAATATCTTCTTCAAGAATATAAAAAAAGGAGAAGGGAAAAGGGAGTTGAAAGAAAAAGAAGAAAAAAATGCTTTTTATCGAAGGGGAGAACGGAAAGAATCAGGGAAAAGAGCTTCCAGTCCGCTCCCCCGCTTCCGGTAAAATAAAAGAGGGGATAGCTTAGTATAAGAATGAGAATGAGCTTTGAGGGAAAAAGAATGAGATCCGTGAGCGAGGTACCGCACTGGATAAAAACCGAAATACAGAAAAAAAGAAAAGGAAGGAGAATAGAAAAAAATAAATTCGGAATTTTTCTTTTTTGCAGGTCTTTTATTGCGGCGTAGAATAGAAATACTAAGAGGATTTCATAGTTGGAATGAAGCATATCCACCTCCGTATCGGAAAGTGCAAGCTGCACTTGTATTCCGTGAGCTCAGTATAGATGGAGAGAAAAGAATCTCCTATACTTCATATTCGGATAATATCCATTTATAGATATTATCCGAATATCTATAATACGAAAAAGAATATTTTTTTCGCTTCCATGACATAATAATCCGCTTTCAAAAACAGAGGTATGTAGGAAAAACAAAATGCTTGTGCTATTTTTCACAAAAAAATAAAAAAATGAGTTTTGTGCAGTAATTCCCGGAAAAGACAGTGCTATAATACATATTTATCTTAAAAAGGGATTTGGTCTGTATTTCGGATGGATAGCTGTATCTGCTATTGCAGAAGCTTCCGACGATACCAGGGGAGAATGAGAGAGCATGAATATTCGTTTTGGCGAAAGAGGAAGATATTCGGGAAATCTGTCAAATCTATGACTTGGCAAAGAGCTTATATGCGAAAAGAGGGAACTTTGCGCAATGGAGGAATTATCCGAAATGAGGAGGATGTGAGACAGGACTTAATAAAGAGAGAGCTCTATGTACTGGAAGAGGAAGAGATTTTTGGCTGTATTTGCCTTCTTTATCGGAGAAGAAACAAATTATAAAAGAAATAGAAGGTGCCTGGAGAAGGGAAGATAGCTACGGAGTTATTCATAGAATTGCTTCTTCCGGGAAAAAAATCAGGGATTACGAGGGCTTGCTTTTCCTTCTGCTTGGGAAAGATTCCTATCTTCGAATTGATACCCATGAAAAAAACCGTTCCATGCAGGAAGCATTGAAGCGCTTCGGGTTTCAGTATTGTGGGATAGTGCATGTGGAGGACGGAAGTCCCAGGCTGGCTTTTGATTATATAGGGGAGTAGTATGTTCGTTTTAAACAGTGTTTTACTGGGAGTAGGACTTGCAATGGATGCGGTGGCTGTTTCTATGGCGGAGGGGATGCAGGAGCCGAATATGAAGCCTAAGAGAAGTCTTATGCTCTCCGGAACCTTCGGATTCTTTCAGTTCATCATGCCGGTGCTTGGATTTGCCCTTGTCGGTACAGTCTTTGGTTTTGCAAAGGTGCTTATGAAGTATGTTTCCGCTATTTCCACAATATTACTTCTCTATCTTTCTATAAAAATGTTTTACAGTGCATACTTGAAGTTTAGGAATAAGGAAACGGAGGAATTGCAGGGGAACCTGATGTTTCAGGCCATCGGGACATCAGTAGATGCTCTGTCTTTGGGATTTACCTTCTCTCATTATTCTTTAGGAAGAGTATTTTTGGCTTCGTTCATTATAGGAATTGTGACCTTTTTTTCTTTGCCAAACCGGTATTTTTTTATCGGAAAGAAATTCGGTACGCTGTTCTCCGGGGAAGCGGATTTACTGGGAGGCGTAATCTTATTGCTTGTGATTTTCCTATTTTAACGGATCTATTTTAGAGGAAACATAAATGGGAGACTAAGTGTTCATCTGGTATGTAAGGCATAATGAAGAGTATGGAGTCTTCGTTTAAAAGAGTTTCGGGAGGGAATAAAAATAGACAGTTTTGCAAAAAAAGGCTTTTGAGCTGGTTTAGGGAAAAATGGAAGAGAGCTTCCTGGCGCGGCAAGAAAAAAACGCCTATTATACTTGGCTTTTCGGAAATTATGTTGCAGCAAACAAGAGTCGAGGCGGTAAAAGGCTATTTTTCATCGCTTTATTGCGCGTTTTTCCGGATATAGAAAGTCTTGCTATAGCGAAAGAAGATGAAGTTCTAAAAACTCTGGGAGGGTCTGAGCTACTATTCTCGTGCAAGGAATCTTCATAAGGGTGCAGAAGCAGATTGTAGAAAAAAATTCGGGGAGAAATGCCGAAAAAAAGTATGAAGACATTCGTTCCCTTCCCGGGATAGGGAGAATATACGGCGGCGGCTATTTCCTCTATTGTTTTTCGGAGAAAAATACCGGCAGTAGACGGCAATCTTCTCCGTATTTTTTCTCGCTGCAATCAGTATGATAAAGATATTCAGTCGAAAGAAGCGAAACTCTCTGCTTTCCGGTATTTTAAGGAGCGCATGACGGAGGAAGCGGCGGGAGACTTTAACGAAGCGCTCATGGATTTAGGAGCAACAGTTTGTATTCCCAAAGGAAATATTGCCTGTGAAGCCTGCCCCCTTTCCTTATTTTGTAAAAGTGCAAAGGAGGGCAATCCGGAAAAACTATCCTGTAAAAAGGAAAAAGAAGGGTAGAACAGTCAGAGCGGTACAGCATTTTCCTGATTCGACAGGGAGGAGGCTGGTCTTGACAAAACGCCCTGAAGAAAGGAGTTCTTGCCGGTCTCTACAGCTTTTACCAAAGGGAGGGGCATCTGAGTAAAAAGGAAGCACTGGAAGAGGTGGAGCGTCTGGGCTTTACTCCCCTAAAGCTAAAAGAGCTCGGAAGTGCGAGGCATATTTTTACCCATAAGGAATGGGAAATGATTGGATATGAGGTGGAGTGTGGAGAGTTTCCGCTTCCCTTAGGAGTTAGAGAAGGGTTAGAATTATACACAAAGGAAGAGATAGAATCGAAGCTTAGTGTTCCGTCCGCCTATTCCTATTACAAGGCTTTTGTTTAAGTTATAGGGACTGTCAGAGCGGAATTTATAGCATAATGATTTTTCGGGAATATAGAAGAGTCGTTTGAAGAGAATATTGATAAATGAAGAATAAAAAGGAGTGATTTCAGGGGAAGGAGAGAAAATGCCGGGGCAGTTCAAATACATTGATTTATATCAGACTCTCCGAAAGGACATTGTTGAAGGGCGCTATCGTTTTAGGGAAAAAATGCCTTCCAAGCGTCTCTTGGCTTCTACCATGGGGATATCTTTGCTCACGGTCGAACACAGTTATGCTCTTTTAGAGGAAGAGGGCTATATTGAGGGGAGGGAACGAAGCGGTTATTTTGTCTCTTATCAGGACGGGCTTCTTTTTCCTGTTGAGGAGCAGCAAGAGCAGAACTTATCTTTAACGTATTTTCAAAGCGGAGATAAGGAGGGAATGGCTTACTCGGCGATTGCGAAAACGGTCCGAAAGGTGCTTTCCAAATATGGAGAGGAGATTTTTGAGTCCCTTCGGAGAAGTCAGGAAAAATATTTTTTACGAAGAGCACTGAAAGGATTATTTACGTAGGAGTAGAGGAATCTTTCGTAGAAGAAGAGCAGATTTCTCATCGGCTCGGGTGCGGAGCAACTTTATACTTTATTGGTACAGATTTTTGGGAAGAGAACAGAGCTTTTGCGGTAGAGTATCCGTCCTATGAGAAGATGCAAAAGATTTATCAAGGCAAATGGAATCAGACTCGAATTTTTGGGAAATGGGGAAAAATGGAATTCGCAGTTCCGCATTGCAAAAGGCAAAGAGTCGGGTCTTTACATGTTACACCCTTTTCACAGCTTTCCCTACGGGAATTACGGCAACAGCCGGGAAAAAGAAGAGAGTATCTGGACTTTATCAGAAGAAAAAAGGCGATTATTATAGAAGATGATTATGATTCAGAGTTTTCCGCTCTGGGAAAACCCGAGGACAGCCTTTTCAGTATGGATGAAAGTAATTCCGTATATTACATTAACAGTTTTTCAAAAACTATAGGTCCGCTTTTCGTATGGCCTACCTGCTACTTCCTAAGGAAAGGACGAAGGAGGATCTTAAGAAAATTGCATTTTACAGTTGTTCCGTTCCTGTTTTGGAACAATGTATACTGACAGAACTTTTACAAAGTGGGGAGTTTGAACGACATATTAATCGGGTGAAGAGAAGGAGAAGAAGTGATGCGTAGTAGAATAAAATATTTTTGGTTTTTGCCCAAAGGATTTTTCTGTCTGCTTCTTGTAGCGGCAGGAATCTTTGCGCTGGATCGAGTTTTGAAAGAGAAAATCAATTGTGCAAAGGATGAGGATTTTCCCAAAAAGCTGAAAGGCAGCAGAGGACTTGTGGAAATCCGAAGAGCGTTTAATCCCGGTTTTTCCATGGGACGCTTGGGACGTCATCCGAAGCTCGTTAAGGCCTTGTCCGTTTTGGCAACTATTTTTCTTGCTTTTGCACTTCCCTATATGAGTTATACAATGGGAGACGCTTATCTTTTACAAAAGTACGGGATGGCGATGGTTTTGGGCGGTGCGATGTCCAATACTTACGATAGGGTACGCTATGGAAAAGTAACGGATTATCTTTATATCCGAATCAGCGTTTTTAAAAAGATGATTATCAATATTGGAGATATCGCTCTATACTTTGGCGGAATTCTTTATGCTTTTAGGTTCTCTTATGGCCTGGGATTAGAGAATAGATAAATGAGAAAGTCATATTATTTATTTTTAAAAATTTCTTTTTTTAAAATAAATAGTAGAAAAATGTCTATTCCTTTGTTATGATTATCTGACAAACACGAATAGAAATCGTGTTGCTTTTCTTTAAGGGGGAAAACGAAATGGATAGTTTATTTTTTGCCGTACCTGTTTTGGGTGTCTTAGGGCTTCTGTTCGCCTTATTCCAGGGACAGAAGATTCTGAAAGAGGATTCCGGAAATGAGAGAATGAAGGAAATTGCGAAGGCGATTGCAGAAGGCGCGGAAGCATTTCTTTTTGCAGAGTATCGGATTCTTCTTTTTTTTGTTTGCAGCTTATTTTTATGTATCGGTTTTGGAACAAAAAGCTGGCTTAGTGCTGTAGCCTTTATCTTTGGTGCATTGTTATCGACTCTTGCAGGATATTTCGGTATGCGCTCCGCAACATCGGCAAATGTACGAACTGCAGAGGCTGCAAGACAGTATGGAATGAAGAAGGCACTTTCCATTGCCTTTTCCGGCGGTTCCGTTATGGGCATGTGTGTGGCTGGATTCGGTATCTTCGGAATCGGACTTTTCTATATGCTGACAAAGGATGTGGGCGTTCTTTCCGGATTTTCTTTGGGAGCATCCAGTATTGCTCTTTTTGCCCGTGTGGGCGGTGGAATCTATACGAAAGCGGCAGACGTGGGTGCTGACCTTGTAGGTAAGGTGGAAGCCGGAATTCCTGAAGACGATCCCAGAAATCCTGCGGTAATTGCGGACAATGTAGGAGACAATGTCGGCGACGTGGCAGGAATGGGTGCAGACCTTTTGAGTCCTATGTGGGGGCTTTGGTTTCTGCGATGACACTCGGCTTCCTTTTTGGAAGGAAGTCGATAGAGGTGTTGCGTTCCCCTTATTACTGGCAGGACTTTCTTTGCTTGCATGCGTTCTCGGAAGTATTTTGGTACTGACTCTCGGAGGAGATAATCCGAGTAAAGTCTTAAAGATGGCGAGCTATTCCTCCGCTGCTGCGGTTCTGATATTTGCCTTTGCCCTGTCTCAGTATTTCTTCCGGGATTTACATGCAGCTTTTGCCGTTACGGCAGGGCTCATTGCAGGGCTTGCTATCGGCGCAGTTACAGAGTACTACACTTCTTCTTCCTATAATCCTGTAAAAGATATTGCAAAAGCAGTCCGAAACCGGTCCGGCTACCAATATTATTTCCGGTATGGCCATCGGAATGCGCTCAACGGCAGTTCCCATTGTATTGATTTCCGTTGCGATTTTTTTATTTCTTATAGTGTTCTTGGACTTTATGGAATTGCACTCGCAGCAGTAGGTATGCTATCCACAACAGCTATTACAGTTGCGGTAGATGCGTATGGTCCTATTGCGGACAATGCGGGCGGTATTGCAGAAATGTCCGGCCTTCCGGAAGAAGTAAGATGTATTACCGATCAGCTCGACGCGGTTGGAAATACCACTGCTGCCATGGGGAAGGGCTTTGCGATCGGTTCCGCTGCCTTAACTGCTCTGGCACTTTTTGCATCGTATGCACAAGCGGTAGGCTTAAACAATATCAATGTTTTGGACAGCCGTGTTTGCATCGGGCTTTTCATTGGAGCTATGCTTCCGTTCCTTTTCTCCGCCTTTACGATGAGTTCCGTAAGTAAGGCAGCCTTTTCTATGATTTCCGAGGTAAGAAGGCAGTTTAGAGAGAAGCCGGGCATCATGGAAGGAACAGAAAAGCCGGATTATAAAACCTGTGTCAGTATTTCCACAAAGGCGGCTTTGCGTGAGATGATTGTTCCCGGTGTATTGGCTGTTCTTGCTCCTTTGGGAATCGGATTATTGCTCGGTGCGGAGTCTCTTGGCGGTTTACTTGCCGGAGCCCTCGTTTCCGGTGTAATGATGGCTATCTTTATGTCCAACTCCGGTGGAGCATGGGACAATGCGAAAAAAAGTATGTTGAGGAAGGACACAACGGCGGAAAAAGGCTCGGATACGCATAAGGCGGCTGTTGTAGGAGATACGGTAGGAGATCCGTTTAAGGATACTTCAGGACCATCCATCAATATTCTGATTAAGCTGATGACTGTTATCGCTTTGGTTTTCGCTCCGCTTATTGTAGCTGTAGGGTGGGATTTTTATAAAAAAACACTTGAAGCTGTAAAAACACAATTATATATAACTTTTATGCAGTATAGGTCTGAAATGGGGAATAGGAGCCCACCGGTACTTGCGAAAAACAAAGGTAATGCGGTTTTTCGCTTAGTGTCCGTTGCGTGGCGAGGTTAGCGAGCGTGCTCCCCTTTCAGACCTATATTGTATATAAAGAAATATTTTATTTTTGTACCTTTTCTTTATATTTATCAAGAATATAGCAGATTGTATTCTTGATGCATTTTGATTTATATTTTTATTCGGTTCTTATAGCATAGACAAAAAGAATTCTTTGTTTTTTAGAAATTATAGATAGAGAGTTGAGGAAAGGAAGGAAATGAACGTTTTTTTAATATCATTGGTCCCATTATGATCGGTCCGAGCAGTTCACACACTGCAGGAGCTGTACAGCTTGGGAGAGTAGTTAATAAAGTGGCGGGCAGCTCGGATTTTCAAAGAGCTGGATATTGAGCTTTCGGATCCTTTGCAAGAACCTATAGAGGGCATGGAACGGATAGAGCTTTTACTTGCGGGGATTATGGGCTACCACAGTTACTCGGAAGAAATCAGGGATGCCTTGAAGATTGCGAAGGATAGAGGATTGATTATCGTTTCATAGAGAATGATATTCCCGGGCACATCCCAATACGGCGAGGATTCATTATACCTTTAGCCGGTGGCGAAAAGGGGATAGTAGAAGGTGCCAGTATCGGTGGAGGAAATATCAGGTGGATTCCATTAACGGAATGAGAGTGGACTTTACCGGGGACAATAATACAATTCTGGTACTTCACAAGGATAAACCCGGTGTGATTGCGGAAGTTACACATATTATGTATGAAAAATATAAGGATTTGAATATCGGAAACTTTCGTCTCAGCCGTCCGGAAAAGGGCGGAACGGCTCTTATGACGATAGAAATTGATCAAATCCCCCCTCAAGAGTTAATGGAGGATATAAACCAGCTTGAAAAATGTGGAGCATGCTTTGCTGATTCGGGCAATTTAAAAAGAAAACAAGAGGAAAAAAATGATTAAATATACCAGTATAAAAGAGCTCTGCGATGCTGCAACAAAGCAGGGGCATAAAAATCAGTGAACTTTGTCTGGAGGATCAGGCAGAAGAGATGCAGCTTCCTAAGGAAGAGCTTTACGCCATGATGGAGAAAAAAACTTTGATGTCATGGTGGAATCGGTTAAGAAAGGAAATGATCCGAATCTTCTTTCGACCTCGAGGGTTGACAGGCGGTGAGGGTGCAAAAGATGCTGCAGTATTCTGATAGGACGGGTGGAGGACTCTCCGGTAGCTTTATGACAAGAGCAATTGGACGGGCAATGTGTGTTTCAATTGTAATGCAGCCATAGGGGCGTATTGTGGCAACACCCTACTGCAGGTTCCTGCGGCATTCTCCCAGGTTGTCTTGTCTCCATGTATGAGGATAAGGGATTTTCGAAGAGAGATGTTGTGATGTCTATCTTTACTGCCGGTGCCTTCGGAATGGTCATTGCGCAGATGGCGTCGATTTCCGGAGCAGAAGGCGGTTGCCAAGCGGAGTGCGGTTCAGCATCCGGGATGGCAGCGGCAGCTTTGGTTGAACTTATGGGAGGGAGCCCTGCTTCATGCGGTGATGCCTTAGGGATGTCTATCATAAATCAGATGGGTCTGGTCTGTGATCCGGTAGCCGGTCTTGTGGAGATTCCCTGCATTAAGAGAAATGTTTCCGGAGTAGTGATTGCACTTTCCAGTGCGGATATGGCTCTAGCTGGAATTGACTTAAAAATACCGGTTGATGAATGCATTGCTGCGATGAAGTCGGTTGGAGACAGTATGTCGGTAAATTTAAAAGAAACTGCACAGGGCGGTTTGGCGGACACTCCAACAGCAAGAGCTTTAAGAAAGAAAGTCTTCGGTGAGTAATATAGAGTACAGTTTCACTATTCTGACTACTCAAGAGAGTGAAGTCGATGTAAAATAGATGGACTACTTTTTGGAGGAGAAGATGAGAAAATTTAAAATCGTATTTACTGTGTTGCTGTTTATTCTCTTATTACCCACATACGTTTATGCCTTGGATCGTTTTGTGACGGGAACCTATGGTAATGGAATACCTCTTTCCGGAAAAAAACGCTTGAAGAAGCAAAAGCATATTTGGAGGGTGAATATAGCTGGGATTATATCCTTTATATAAAAGGAAAAAGACAAGACAGAACAGATTAAGGGTTCAGATATCGGATATCATCTTCAGGCTCCGACTAATTTGGCGCAGATTTTGCAAGACGAGACCGCGAAGGCTGTAACAGGGAAATCCTGATGCCCGCTATGAGTATTCCTTGGAGGAAGTTCTGCAACTTATGATGAAGGAAAACTGAATGAGAAGCTTAGTCAGTTATCCTTCCTAAAGAACAACAAGAAAACAAGCAATGCCTATATTAAGAAGGATGGAAGCTTCAGTATCGTTCCGGAGCAGGAGGGAAATTCTCTGGACGAAGCGAAGTTTTTTGCCAATGTTCGTTCTGCCTTACAGCGAGGAGAGAACACCATAGACTTGAGTCAAAGAGGAATTTATGAAGAGCTTACTGTTCGAAAAGGGGGACTTGGAAGCAAAGCTTGATGCGTTAAATCGTCTTCATTCCGTGGAGATTGTGACAGATGTATTGGGAAACAAAGAAAAGTTATCCGGAGACAGTCTTTATGAAATGGTTACGGGGATTAATGCTTCCGGTGTACAGTTTGATGAAGAAAAGGTACTGGCCTATGCGAACTATCTGGAAGGCAAGTATGGCAATCCGGGAAATACCGTTTCTTTCACTTCTGCCAGCGGAAAAGAAATTGCGATGCTTACACCCTACGCTCTTCACATCAATGTTGTGGCAGAAAAAGAAGCCTTAAAAGCAGGCGATTTCTTCTTTTCCAAAGTATGGAAAGAGAGCCTGTTTATGCCTATAAGCCTGCACAGTATGCACAACCTCAATTTGGAAATACCTTTTTAGAGGTGGATTTAACTTTACAGCATGTTTATTACTATGAAAACGGAAGTTTGGTTTGGGAGAGTCCGACGGTTACCGGTATGGTGGCAGCCGGCAGAGAGACCCCTTCCGGAGTATTTTTTCTTAAAGGAAAGGAAACCAATCGTATCCTTCGGGGTAGGTTAATTAACGGGAAGCCGGAATACGAAGCGCATGTGGACTACTGGATGCCGTTTAATGGCGGAATCGGATTACATGATGCTTCTTGGCGTTCTAAGTTCGGAGGGGATATTTATGTTAGGGGGCGGTTCTCATGGCTGCATCAATCTTCCGAAGAACAAGGCTGCAGAGTTATACAATCGGATTCAGAAGGGCTGCCCGGTTGTTGTGCATCCGTAAAAAGGAGAAGAGAGGTAGAGGGGCATATGAAGGAAAAGAATATTTTGCTGAGAAGGTACGTCGGCATGATTCTCAGTGTGCTCATTATTTCTGTGGGAATTGCCGTATTTAAGGAGATCTCATTTGGGAAATGATCCGATTTCCGCATTAAATATGCGACTTGCGGAAATTTTTTGGGATTTCCTGGGGCTACAGAATCTGTATGCAAATATTATTTTCCTCATTATTCAGATTTTTTTTGGAAGAAAATACATTGGTGCCGGAACCTTTGCGAATGGCATACTTGTAGGCTATGCAGTAAGTTTCATCTATGGAATTCTTGTGAAAAACTTTTGGTTATGCAGAGCAATACAGCATTATTGTGCAGATAGCATGGGCTCTGATTGCCGTTGTTGTGACTTCTTTAGGTGTATCTCTTTATCAAACCGCAGATCTTGGAGTTGCGCCTTATGACTATTTATCTTTAGGCCTTCGAGATAAGACGAAAAAGCATTATTACGGTTGCAGGATGTTTACAGACGGTATTGCGGCCCTGCCACTTACTTATTGGGCGGTCTGGTAGGGACTGGGAACATTACTTTCCGCTCTTTGCTTAGGACCGGTTATTCATTTCTTTGATGTCCATATTTCGGAGAAATTCATCGGATATACTCGCAAAGTGAAAAAGAGGAAGAACAAAGAGATAGTTCAAAAATAATTATATAAAATAGACTGAATGTCAGAAAATTGTAAAAACATGGTATGAAATCGATAGAACTTGGCTTTCTTCGTAAGAATGTGTCAGTGAATCTTCATACTGTGTTTTTTTATTTTGAGTCATATCTTCTCCCTAAGATTTAAACTCGTATCAGGTTATTCAGCTTTTTCTTTTTTTATAATTTGTAGAAGTATACGATATTTTGTTGCGACGGGTGTTCGATTACTGCATTGGAAACAAGATGCAGTTTGGAGATAAGAGTCAAAAATTACAAAAAGAAGAAAAGCACTCAAGACTGTTTAGTTATTTAAAAATAGACTCGAGGAAGCAAAAAGGAGATTTTATGCAAAAAAGTAAATGCTAGTTTTTCGAACAACAGGGCAGACCCCAAAAAGCTTGAAGAAAAGAAGGATTTACTTCCTTCATTCAGAATACAAAAAGGAGTACTGACTTTGGGGATCAGTGTTTTTGCACTTTCGTCGATTCCCGCATTTTTCTTCCGTTGCAGCACCGAATGCGGCTGAAGAGGATATATTGGTTTTTCAGTGATGAAGGAGAAATTGTTTCGCAGAATGATCAGACTGTAGAATTATTTACTTCCGATGTTTTAAGCGGAGATACGCAAAGCAGAAGTCAGCAGGTTGTGGATTATGCTATGCAGTTTCTCGGACGTCCGTATAAATACGGCGGAGTAAGCTTACTGAACGGTTCCGATTGTTCCGGTTTCCTGATGGGGATTTTCGGACATTTCGGTGTCTCCCTTCCTCATTCTTCTGCAGAAATTCGCTCTGTGGGGGGCAAATGTGGGTGGATTGGAAAATGCAATTCCGGGTGATGTTTTGGCCTATTCCGGTCATGTTGGAATTTATCTTGGGAATGGGTTGATGCTTTCAGCGTTGAATTCTCGATCCGGTGTAACCATTCAGTCTGCTACGTATAAGCCTATAAAATCCATTAGAAGGCTTGTATAAAAAACATTTTATTAAAATTTAATAGAAATAATCAATAAAGTAGGCTTTTTTGCTCCGACATATGATATAAATAGAATGCAATTCCCTAGTAGTAGGAACTTGTGTGATAGAAGGAGTTACTGCAAGAGCAGAACTTAAAAAATGCGACAAAAAGCCCCGGGATCCTGATATATCAGAACTCCGGGGCTTTTTGTCTTTTGTAAAGTCCTTACTCTTTTCTGAATATCTCTTACAGTTCTCCCCTTACTCTTGCCATTTTTCCTTCCTCCCGCTACTCTAGGAGAGTAGAAAATTGGAGGTGAGGATGAGTTTGCCAGAAAGAAAAAAAACAGGTTAATTCCTGCGCTACAAAAAAAGAGTAAGAAGCTTTGCTTGCTTGCTATTTCAGCAGTGCTTTTTATGAACTTAAGTGTAAGACCGGCATTTGCGGTTGGCCCGGGAGATGCTCTTGGAAGTGCATCCAAGAGTACGGCAAATACAGGGAATATGGATTACTCCGGATGGTATGGCTATACAAATCAGGACGGATCGGATCTTCTTTACCTTGAAAAAGGAACGGAGGTTTCCAAATTCCAAAATGAAACAGGAGATATTGATTGGAATGCGGCAAAAAAAGATGGATTAGACTTCGTTATGGTGCGCCTTGCTTATGGAACAAAAGAGGATGCTTATTTTGATGTGAATGTAAAAGGTGCGCAAAAAGCAGGAATAAAGGTTGGTGTTTATCTTTGTTCCACGGCGAAAAATATGAACGATGCCATGGCGGAGGCGGAACTGACTTTAAAAAAGCTACAGCCCTACAAGCTGGAATATCCGGTGGCCTATGATCTTGAAGTAGCATCCATGCTTTCCGATGGGCTTAGTAGGGAAGACCTGACCGCTATGGTGAATGCCTACTGTAAGAAGGTGCAAAATGCAGGCTTTATTCCTATGGTTTATGCAAACCGTACTTGGCTGACCAAGTATATGAATCTGTCAAAGATTCCTTATGATATTTGGTTTGCGGCATACCCTGAAAATCAGATTTATGTTCCGGTAGAAGGCAGTAAGACTACAATCTGGCAGTCCAGCGAAAAGGGTGTAGTAAAGGGAATTAAGGGAAAGGTCACGACGGAATTTTCCTGGAAGGTATACGGCGGGGGTAATCCGTCCCAGAAGAATGCAGGAAAGCAGATTGGTGGAAATAATTCCGGCTTGAATGGAACTGCGAATTCTTCATCCTCTAATCCTGTATCCAATCCGTCTTCCGCGTCATCGAGTCCATCCGGAAATTCTGCAAATAGCACGGATGGAACCATTGTTTCCAGTGAGGGACCGGGAAGAACTGCAACTACGGTAGAAAACGGCTGGGTACAAGGAGTGCCCGGACAATGGAAATATATTGAGAACGGAAAAGCGAGCACAGGTTGGAAATTGGTGAACGGCGTTTGGTATTTTATGGATGAACAAGGCATCATGAAGACCGGTTGGCTCTTAAATAACAATGTCTGGTATTATCTTAAGGACTCCGGGGCTATGGCTACGAATTGGCAGTATATTAACGGAAAATGGTACTGGTTAAACCAAGACGGTGCGATGCGTACAGGATGGAAATACATCAACAATGTATGGTATTATATGGAGGACTCCGGTGCGATGCTGGAGAACACCGTGAGAAACATCGACGGGATAGATTATCGTTTTTGATGTATCCGGTGCTTGGTTACCTTAATACGAATTAAAGTAAGAATTCTTTCTTCAATATAAGCTGTAATACCTGGTCTTTTGAACGAGAAAAAGCAGGATTTAACAGGCTTATAGAAAGAGAGGCGGGATACGAAATTCTATATTTTGATGGAAGTAGTCGAAATATATAGAAGAGAAACATACAATGCGGTGTCAAAAAGAACACCCTTTAAAATCAAAGGAGCGTTATGATGAAAAAGAGAATCCTATTTTTGACTGCAGTGCTATCCGGATTGTTAGCTTTCCCTGTTTTTGCAGAACAGATGGTAGGAAGGGTACAGATTGATATCAGTCCGAGTGAGGATGTAGAGCTCGCATCGGGAGAAACATATTTTAAGCCGGAAGCGGTTGCACTGGACAGTGGTTATGAAGTCAGCGGATTTTCTGTGGACGGAAAACAGAACAGTGTCAAAAAACCCTATACCTATACTATTTCTGTAAAGCCGGAAAGTGGACACAGCTTTGATTCTTCTACAGTTGTGGAAGTACGCGGTGCTTATGAGATGGCAGTTGTTGAGAAAAGTAAGAACAGCATCAAGATTAAGGCAAATGCCTATCCCTTCTATGTTTTGAAGGAGCCGGCTAATTTTAGTACCAATGAAACGACTTACAGTTGGGACAGGGTACAGTATGCAACAAACTATGACATCTTGGTATACTACAACAATAAAAATGGAGATGAAAAGATTGCAAAGAAGCATAGTAATTCTCCAAAGATCAATATCAATTCTTTTAACCAGAGCGGAAAGGAATTCGATCATATTGCCGTTCGTGCCGTTTATGATAAGAATGACAATATGAAGCAATATTTTGCGAGCTCTTTGTATGTGGATTCCAGCGGAAGTCCCGAGAGTCCGGACGGAGAAGATGACGAATATATTTTTAACCTGATTACCCTGAAGGCAAGCGGAATCTCCAAGGGAAGCTTTAAGGAGTACAGTGCAAAGGGAAAGAAGAAAAATAAGAATCAGAAGCAAAATGACAATAAAAAGAGAGCATCCGATCTGCACAACGGAAATCAGACGGATCCAAATGCAAAGGGTCCCGGAGAAGGGGTTGTTGGCTGGCGCCAAAATGGTGCGGACTGGTATTATGAGATAAATGGAAGGCTCGCACAGGGGTTGGCAGCAGGTGAACAATTCCTGGTTCTATTTTTGATAATCAGGAAAGATGCAGACCAACTGGATGAAGCTGGGAGATAGCTGGTACTTCCTAAACGGAGATGGTGTGATGCTGACCGGCTGGCAGGAAATTAACGGAAAATGGTACTACTTTGACACGGATGGAGAGGCTGCCGGAAAGATGGCAAGCTCTTGGAGGCTCTTAAATGAACAGTGGTATTATTTCGATCTTCAAAACGGAGAGATGAAAACCGGTTGGCAAAATATTGCGGACAAATGGTATTTCTTTAATCTCAATGACACGGGATTCCCGGTCGGTGCAATGGAAAAAGAATACTGTGAAAGACGGATATAGCATTGATGCCAACGGAGTAATGCAGTAGTAAAAGAAAAGTAAATAAAAGTAATTGTTTATAATATAGAGAGAATGAATTATTGATAATCAGAAAATAAATTATTGGTAATCAAAAATGCATTATTGATAATCAGAAAATAAATTATTGGTAATAAAGTAAATGCATTATTGATAATCAAAAGGAATCTAGATAAGGAGTTTTAATGAAGAAAAGATTTGGTAGTATGGCGATTGCCATCGGGCTTTGCTTTGCTTTGGCAATTCCTGCGTTTGCAGATGAGAATAGTACAGGAACTTTATATGCAAATGCGAATACAGCGGCAAATGTAGCCAAGATAAGAACAGTAGCGGGAATGCACCGATTTATGTTCGAAACGGAGAGAGTACACCGACTTATACCGATTCCACGATTGGACTTGGCGGTGCGAAAATCATCATGTTTAAAGGAAATGAAAGTGGTCAGCAGATTAGTATTGTGATTGAAAGCAATGACGGTCAGTTGATTGTTGTGGACGGAGGTTTAAAGACCAATGCTCCCTATCTTTCCAAGTATATCAAGAGTAAGGGCGGAAAGGTTGCAGCATGGCTTCTCACACACCCGCATGAGGATCACGTCGGGCACTTTCCGTTATTCTGGAGCAGCAGAAGGTGGCTGGACATCCGGATTTTTTTATGATATTGATCCGGGGCAGATTTACTTCAGTTTCGCACCCTATTCCTTCTATGAACAATATGAGCAAGGCTACAGACTGCCGATGATTAAGGAAGTTATGGAGGATCTTGCTGCGTATCCTGCAGAAAAGAAGCATGAGAATTCCGAAAGAGGAACAACATTTTCCTATGGAAATGTATCGGTGGAAATCTTAAACACAGCGTATTCCATTCCAATCGATACCGGAAATAACAGTTCTATATGCTATATGATTACAATAAACGGGAAGAAGCTTTTGATTACAGGAGACCTTCCCTATGAAGCGGCAGGAAAGCTCTTAGAGGAGCTTCCACCGGAGAAGCTGAAGGCGGATATTGTGCAAATGGCACATCACGGCCAGCATGGAGGCAGCTTCGCTTTCTACAGTACAGTTGCTCCCAAGTATGCGCTTTGGCCAAGCTCCAAGGAACTTTGGGACAAGCGGAAGGATGCTTTCACAGAGGATCAGGAGACCTATACTATCGCATTGACTAAGTTCTGGACCAACAAGCTTGGTGTAGAAAAGAATTTTGTTATGGCGGACGGAAACTGGGTTCTCGAGTAAATTTTACTGCCTCAGTGAGAATATATCGTGCATTAGAGAGTCTTGATTTAAGGGGAGAGACGGTCGGATTTTTCGTTGCATTTTCTAGAAAAGACCGATATACTGATTTCGATATCTGCAGTTAGAAGGGCGGAAGAGGAGGCTTCACTCCGTTTTTACGAAAGGAAAAAGCTATGGATCAGTGGAATATAGAAAATTTGAAGGATAGGGCGAAAAGACTGACAGAAGAAGCAAAGAGTATCAGCACCGACTTACAGTATGCTCTTAAGCTGAAGGATAAGCGGAAAGAAGATGATGTAACAAAAAAGATTTGTATCGCATGCGCCATCATCAGTGGAATTATTCTGTTTTGTGGATTGGCTTACTGCGTTTATCGTTTCTTAGCTCCGAATTATCTGGAAGATTATGATGACTATGAGGATGAAGAAGACGATATTTTAGAGGAAGAATAAGGCTGAAAAAACTTTGATTTTCGCCTAAAGTAAAAAGAATTGTGTTAAGTATGAAGAGTAGCGAAGGAGGCAGTATTGCCTCCTTTTCTTAAGTGAAAGGAGAAGCCATGAACTGGTGCAGTAATGAAGAGCGTTGCGGGGGATGTTGTTATCAGGACATTTCCTATGAAGAGGAGATCAAGATAAAAGAAGAGAAATCAAATCCCTGTTTGCATCTATTGTTGTAGGGGAGCTTCCTTTTTGAGGGATTATTTCTTCCCCCAAAAGCAGCTTATCGAAATAAAATGGAGTTTTTCTTTCGGGGATCAGGAAAAAGACGGTCCGCTTTTGTTTGGGGCTTCATCAAAAACGCAGCTTTTTTCAATATTTTTAAATACGGAAGATTGCAGGCTTCCACATCCGGATATAGGGGGCAATTCTTTACAGTACCAGAGAATTCTTTCGTGAGAAGGGAGTGGGTTATTTTCATAAAAAAAGACATGAGGGCTATCTTAGGCATCTTTTGATTCGAAGAGGGGAAAAAACGGGAGAAATCCTTGTTTCTCTGGTGCATAACTGTCCGGATTTTTGACAAAGCAAGAGGAGAAAAAGAGGGAGAGTTGGCTTTTACGGAAGAGTCACTATTAAAAAGCCTGGTGTGAAGTCCTGCTTTCTCTGGAAAAAAAGAAGGCAAGCTGGAGGGACGTTTTTGCAGGAATTCTCCATACGAAAAATGAAAGTCTTGCGGATGCGGTAGTGAATCAGGGCACAGAGATTCTCTATGGAAAGGAATACTTCTATGAGGAACTCCTAGGCTTGAGATTTAAGATTACTCCTTTCTCCTTTTTCCAGACGAACAGTCTCGGTGCGGAGAAATTATACGAGAAGATAAGGGAATATGCAGATTTGTCGGATAAGGCTACAGAGAAACCCCTAATCTTTGATCTTTACTCCGGTACGGGGACAATTACACAGCTGATGAGTAAGGTGGCAAAAGAGGCTTATGGAGTAGAAATCATAGAGGAGGCTGTGGAGTCTGCCAAGGAAAATGCAAAAGAAAACGGAATAGAGAACTGTCACTTTATTGCAGGAGACGTGCTGAAAGTTCTGGAGCAAAGTACTGTATTGCAAGCTTCTGAGGGAAATTCCATACTCCCTGTTCCAGATTTTATCATTGTGGACCCGCCAAGAGACGGCATGCATAAAAAGCGCTGGACTTAATTATCCGTTATGGAGTGGATCGCCTAATCTATGTGGCTTGCAAGCCGAAGAGTTTGGCAAGAGACCTAGAGCCTTTACAGGTAGCGGGATATAGAGTAAAGAGACTCTGCGCCGTGGACATGTTCCCAAGGACAAACAATTGCGAGGTGGTGGCGTTATTGTCCAAACCGGAAGCAATCAACAAACTAGTATTGGAGTCAGATTATAGGAAATAAGAATGCAAGTACATTTTTTACACGGCACTTAAAAGAGTTAGTGTAGTATAATGGACACGTAGGCCTAGAGCAGAGTAAAAAAATATGATTTAATCTAGAATAAATAGAAAATGGAGGATAGTGGAAAATGGCTGTTAAAAAAATACTGCCAACATCGGTTTTGAAAAGCAAATATGGGATGCGGCCTGCGTACTTTGGGGACACATTCCCGCATCAGAATATAGAAACGTGATAATCGGACTTATCTTCCTGAAGTATATCTCTACGGCATTTGACAAGAAGTATCAACAGCTTGTTGCCGAAGGAGATGGATTCGAGGATGATCCGGATGCATATCTCGAGGATAACGTATTCTTTGTCCCGGAGGAGGCCCGCTGGAATAAGATTGCGGCAGCAGCGCATAAGCCTGAAATTGGAAGGATTATTGATGATGCTATGCGTGCAGTCGAAGCTGACAATAAGAAACTCAAGAATGTACTTCCAAAGAATTATGCCAGTCCGGATCTGGACAAAAGAGTCCTCGGAGATGTCGTTGACCTCTTTACCAATATGGATATGGGAGAGACCGAAGGTAATCGAGATGTCCTCGGTAGAACTTACGAATATTGCATCGCTCAGTTTGCTGAAAAGGAAGGCAAAGGCGGTGGAGAATTTTACACACCGTCAAGTATCGTAAACACGCTGGTGTCAATTCTGAAGCCTTATTCAAACTGCCGTGTATATGATTGCTGCTGTGGCAGTGGTGGCATGTTCGTACAGAGCGCTAAGTTCATTCAAGCACACTCCGCTAAAAGAGGATCAATTTCAATATATGGTCAGGAAGCCAATCCGGACACATGGAAGATGGCCATCATGAATCTTACGATTCGTGGTCTTGATGCTGATCTTGGTAGTTATCATGCCGACACATTTACGAAAGACCTTCATCCAACATTGAAGGCAGATTTCATTCTGGCCAATCCTCCCTTTAACTATAATCCGTGGGGACAAGATAAGCTGATGGACGATGTTCGCTGGAAATACGGACTTCCTCCTGCGAATAATGCCAACTTTGCATGGATTCAGCACATGATCCACCACCTTGCACCGAACGGAAAGATTGGACTTGTTCTTGCAAATGGAGCACTGTCTTCCCAGACTGGGGGCGAGGGTGAAATCAGAAAGAAGATCATAGAAGATGACCTGATCGAAGGCATTATTGCGATGCCTCCGCAGCTCTTCTATAGCGTAACAATCCCGGCGACGCTCTGGTTCATTTCAAAGGGCAAAAAACAGAAAGGCAAGACAGTCTTCATTGATGCCCGTAAGATGGGACACATGGTAGATCGTAAGCATCGAGATTTTACAGAAGAAGATATCCAAAAACTCGCGGATACATTCGAAGCTTTCCAGAATGGCACACTTGAGGATGAAAAAGGCTTCTGCTGCTGTAGCGACAATCCAGAGATATCGCAAAGCAGGACTATGTTCTGACTCCGGGACGCTATGTTGGTATCGAAGAGAAGGAAGATGACGGCGAGCCTTTCGAGGAGAAAATGGCCAGACTGACGTCAGAGCTTGCCGATATGTTTGAACGTTCTCATGAACTTGAGAACGAAATTCGCAGGAAGTTGAGGGGCGATTGGATATGAAATATAGTAGGAGGAGACCGGAATGAGTGATTGGAAAACAAAAACTCTCGGTGAAGTCACATCGTACATTGCAAAAGGCATCCCTCCTAAGTATGTAGAGGAAGTAAACGATGATACGATTTGTGTGTTGAATCAGAAGTGCAATAGAAATTTCCGAATCTCGTATGCTGATTCAAGACTTCACAATAATGCAGCAAAAAAAGTTCCAGACGTTAAAATGCTGAAACCGGGTGATGTGCTGATAAATTCGACAGGTACCGGGACGGCAGGACGCGTTGCTCAAATTTGGGATATTGAAGCACCGACGACGATTGACGGGCACATGATTTTAATGCGTCCAACCGATGAGATTGATCCATTATACTATGGGTATGCTGTTAAGGCTTTTCAAGCTACGATTGAATCTTACGCAGAAGGATCTACAGGGCAGACTGAGATCAATAAAACCAGGTTACAGAACGAAAACGATTATTATGTACCCTGTCGACAAAGGGGAACAGTATAAAATCGCGAGAATCCTTGCGGCTATAGATGAAAAAATATTATTGAATGAGGAGGTAAACAAGAATTTATTTCAGCAGGCGCAGGCTCTTTATAAGGATCGTTTTGTTGATTTTGACGACCCTTCGATGGCGAAATGCCATCAGATTGGCATCTTGGCACAGTTTCAGAAATCATAGAACTACACGATTCCAAACGCATACCCCTTTCAAGCCGTGAACGCGCCAATCTCGCAAAGATTTATCCGTACTATGGTGCCACCTCAGTGATGGACTATGTGGATAAGTATCTTTTTGACGGAATTTATCTACTCCTTGGCGAAGATGGCACTGTTGTAGACAGCAAAGGCTTTCCGATTCTGCAATATGTGGAAGGAAAGTTCTGGGTGAACAATCATGCCCACATTATCACGGGTAAGAATGGCTTTACTGTCGAAACGCTTTATTTGCTGTTCAGTTTAACCAATGTCCAGTCAATTGTTACTGGAGCCGTTCAGCCAAAGATTAGCCAAGCCAATCTGAACAAAGTGCCTGTCGTCATACCATCGGAAGCGGAATTGAGTGATTTCGACTCAATCGTACAACAGATTTTTGCACAGATTCGCAATCTTCGTGCTGAAAACGATGAGGCTTTCCGCCACTCGTGACACCCTGTTACCTCAGCTTATGTCCGGCGAACTTGATGTCTCTGACATCGACCTTTAATCCGCTAAATTCTTGTTTAACATACAACCACAACTCTTGCGAGTGGCAAGAGTTAAAAAGAAGGATTGCCACTCCGTAGTCTTTCTCTACGATAGAAAAGGAGAAAAAGACTATGAAACAGAAAGTAATCAGCGAGGTTATGCAGGGTATGCTTGGCTGCCTCAACAATGTGCAGTTGGAGAGACTGCAGGAAGTGCTGGAACATGCGTTGTTCCATAAGCAAATAAGCGAGACGGAGGAAGAAGTAAATGTGGCATTAACAAACAAACAGCTTCTGGAAAACTTCCTCGCGGCAAAACGGATCGAGGGTTGCTCGGAAAAGTCACTGGTGTATTACCGGACTACGATTGATGCCATGACCGCTAAGGTGGAGAAGAATGTCCGAGAGATAGAAACGGACGATCTGCGTACATACCTGACGGGGTATCAACAGGAGAAAAACTCCAGTAAGGTCACTGTAGATAACATTCGTAGAATACTGTCGAGTTTCTTCTCATGGCTGGAGGATGAGAATTATATCCTAAAGAGTCCGGCACGCCGTATCCATAAGGTGAAGGCAGCCTTGACCATCAAGGAGACATATAGCGATGAAGCCTTGGAGAGGATGCGTGATAGTTGCGAGGAACTCAGAGATTTAGCATTGATAGATATACTTGCTTCAACAGGAATGCGTGTTGGAGAACTGGTCCTTCTTAATAGGGATGACATCAACTTCGAGGAGCGGGAATGTGTCGTGTTCGGTAAAGGCAGCAAAGAACGTATGGTGTACTTTGACGCACGGGCTAAGATTCATTTGCAGAACTACCTGCAGGGACGCACTGATGATAATCCGGCGTTGTTCGTATCGCTCCGGGGTCCGCATGAGAGGCTTAAGATCGGCGGCATTGAGTGTAGGCTACGAGAGCTTGGAAAAAGACTGGATATAGAGAAGGTGCATCCGCATAAGTTCCGCCGCACACTTGCTACGATGGCGATTGATAAAGGAATGCCGATTGAACAGTTGCAGCAGCTGCTTGGCCATAAGCGGATTGATACGACGCTGCAATATGCGATGGTAAAGCAAAGCAATGTAAAATTGGCACATAGAAAATATATAGGTTAGGATGGTGAAAATATGGCTGAATGGGTAATGAAAAAGCTGAGAGACATAGCGGATTTTAATCCAAGGGAATCCCTTGCAAAAGGCGTAGTTGCCAAGAAGGTCGCTATGGACAAGTTACAGCCTTTTTGCCGGGATATACCGGGATATGAGCTGGAGCCATTCTCTGGCGGCACAAAATTTCGTAATGGAGATACGATTATGGCCAGAATCACTCCATGTTTGGAAAATGGAAAAACTGCAAAGGTCGCAGTTCTTGATGACGGAGAGGTTGGCTTTGGCTCTACGGAGTATATTGTGTTTCGCGCCAAAGATGGTGTAGATGAGGACTTTATCTACTATCTGGTTTGTAGTCCACTTGTTCGAGCCCGCGATAAAGTCGATGGTAGGTTCATCCGGAAGACAGAGAGTTCAGACGGATGTGGTTCAGAATCTTGAGATAATGGTTCCAGATTATGAGGAGCAGAAACGGATATCCGGTATTTTGAAATCACTGGATGATAAGATTGCAGCAAATACGGAGGTAAACAAGAATTTAGCGGCTTAGAGGTCAAGGTCGAAGACATCCAATTCGCCGGACATCAGACGAGGAAGTAGGGTTTCTCTAACTGATGACAGGTGAATATTCTCCTTTTGGTTTGCAAGTATTAACGCAAACAGCGGAGCAACCGTCACATCAAAGGTTTTCATATTAGAGACTGAGGGAACCGTAACTTTAATCTTCCAAACTGAGCCTTGTTCAAATTCACAATGGTGCTACCGCTTTGTCCCAGCTTGTTTATTACCTCGGACAGAGTCTGCATCAACAGAAAAATGTAAAAAGGTGAATATTCATCCTTCGGAATGATGGAGTTTATCTGCTGATTGGTTTGACTTTCAGATGCCACGAGCGTGACAAGCCCCGCAGTACCTATGCAGCTAACACATACTGAGTTTGGAGGCAATGTCTTTTTAGCCTGAGAGGCGGCTCCATAGTTAGAGAGATATCGCTCTGTTGTTACCGCATAAGTGTTCCCATGCATATCAGGGATGGTAATAAACGGAACGCCTGAGCCATAATACTCTTTGACTTTTGGTTGATGGTGTTTTCCCGCACGACTTCTTTTTGCAAGATCGTCAATTGTGCCAATAATCCAATCAGCTGGTCGATCACCATCAAAAAGGTTCGTAGTCGATAAACCAGGATTTATACATAGCCTGTGCCTGCTGAAGTAAATTCTTGTTTATTTGAAACGGAGCAAAGATGAATGAAAAACACCCTTCATAAAAGAGGAAGAGAATAATGTAGGAATATAAACAAAGGAGTGGGACTTATGTCAGGATTTTTATACCGAAGCGGATTACGAGAATTCGATCATCGAATTATTCCAGAACATGGGATACAGGTATGTCTACGCGCCGGATTTGGAGCGTGACTTCCGTAGTCCATTATATGAAGAAGAATTGCTATCCGCATTGCATAGGCTGAATCCGACTATGCCGGAGGATGCCATTACTGATGCGCTATTCAAATTGAAGAATTTTGAAAATGCTGAACTTGTCCAGAAAAATGAACTTTTTATGGATTATCTTCAGCATGGAATCGAAGTCCGGTATTTCGTTAAGGGCGAGGAGCGCTCCGGCCTCGTCTATATTGTCGACTATAAAAATCCTGAAAATAACTCCTTTGTCGTAGCAAACCAGTGGACATTCATTGAAAACAGTAATAAGCGTCCGGATGTTCTCCTATTCTTAAATGGCCTGCCGATTGTACTTATTGAGCTGAAGTCGCCATCTCGTGAGGAAACAGATGCTTCCGAGGGCTATCTGCAGATCAGAAACTATAAGCAGGAAATCCCGTCAATGTTTATCTATAACTGCATCTGTGTTATCAGCGATCATCTGACCAGCAAGGCCGGAACCATCACTTCCGGTGAGGATCGCTTCATGGAATGGAAAACAAAAGACGGCAGTTATGAAAATACGCAATACGCTCAGTTTGATACATTCTTTGAGGGAATGTTTGAAAAAGAGCGCCTGCTGGACATCATCAAAAACTTCATCTGCTTCTCCGATGAGGGGGTGAAGAAGTTTAAGATTCTGGCTGGATATCACCAGTATTTTGCAGTCCGAAAGGCTATTGAATCTACAAAAAACGCGACAGTAACGGATGGTAAAGGTGGCGTATTCTGGCATACACAGGGCAGCGGGAAATCTCTGTCAATGGTCTTTTATGCACACCTTCTGCAGGAAGCGCTGGATAGCCCAACTATCGTAGTAATTACAGACCGTAACGATCTTGATGATCAGCTCTATGGCCAGTTTGCTAAGTGCAAAGATTTTCTGCGTCAGGAACCGGTGCATGCTACCTGCAGGAAACTGACAGAGACTTCCGGCAAAAATGATATTGGACTCATGGACTGGCTGGACGGCAGGCAGGCAAATGGTATCATTTTTACGACGATGCAGAAGTTTGAAGAATCCTCAGAGCCACTTTCAGAGCGCCGTAACATCATCGTTATGGCAGATGAGGCGCATCGCAGCCAGTATGGATTAAAGGAAAAAGTTGATGCCAAGACCGGTGAGATAAAGGTCGGAACGGCACGTATCATTCGTGACAGCCTTCCCAATGCTACATATATTGGGTTTACCGGAACACCTATTGCTGCAAAGGATAGAAATACCCGTGAGGTTTTCGGCGACTATATTGATATTTATGACATGACGCAGGCCGTAGAGGACGGCGCTACGAGACCGGTCTATTACGAAAGCCGTGTCATCAAGCTGAAATTCGATGAGGCTACGCTTCATCTAATCGATCAGGAATACGACATCATGGCGAATAACGCTGATCCTGAAGTAGTGGAAAAGAGCAAAAAGGAGCTTGGACAGATGGAGGCTGTCCTTGGAAATGACGCTACTATAGATTCGCTGGTTAATGATATTCTTGATCATTATGAAAATTACCGAGCTGATCTCCTGACAGGAAAAGCAATGGTTGTCGCGTATTCCCGTGCAATCGCTATGAAGATTTATAATCGTATTCTTGAACTGCGCCCAAGCTGGAAAGAAAAGGTTAAGGTCGTAATGACCGAGAGCAATAAAGATCCGGAAGAGTGGCGTGCTGTTATTGGAAAAAACGCCGCAGGGATGAGCTCGCCAAGGAATTCAAAGACAATAATAGCGAAATGAAGATTGCCATAGTCGTTGATATGTGGCTGACCGGATTTGATGTTCCTTCTCTTGCAACAATGTATGTTTATAAACCGATGCAGGGCTATAACCTGATGCAGGCCATTGCTCGCGTCAATCGTGTCTTTCAGGATAAAGAAGGTGGCTTGATCGTTGACTACGTTGGCATTGCGTCAGCGCTTCGAGCAGGCCATGAATGACTACACAGCTCGTGATAAAAAGAACTATGGTAATACCGATATCGCCAAAGTTGCATATCCGAAGTTTCTTGAGAAGCTGTCCATTTGTCGTGATCTATTCCACGGATATGACTATTCCAAGTTTACGAATGGCACCGATCTTGAACGCTCGAAGGCTATCACCGGTGCGGTTAACTTCATTGTAGGCACTGACAAGGAAAGAGAACGAGAAGACTTCATCAAAGAGGCACTGTTGTTGCGTCAGGCTTTGTCTCTCTGTTCATCGCTGGTAGAGCGTGATCTACGAGTGGAGGCGGCCTTCTTTGAATCTGTCCGCGTGCTTGTTATGCGCTTAATGAATCAAGGCGAGGGAAAAAAGATCTCTCTGCCGGAAATGAACGCTCGTATCAATGAACTTCTAAAATCCAGCATTAAGAGCGATGGTGTTATCAATTTATTCTCCGATGTTAAAGAAGAATTCTCCTGTTCGATCCTAAATTTCTTGAGGAAATATCAAAGATGAAGGAGAAAAACCTTGCTGTTGAGCTTCTGAAAAAGCTAATTGCAGAGCAGGTACAGATATACAGATGCACGAATGTGGTAAAATCTGAGAAATTCAGTGAAATCATTCAGGGCGTCATGAACCGGTATCTGAACGGAATGCTTACCAATGAGGAGGTTATCGAAGAACTCTTGAAAATGGCACAGCAAATCCGAGAGGCTCATGATGCAGGAAATGAGCTCGGTCTTTCCGAAGATGAGCTGGCATTTTATGATGCCCTGACAAAGCCGCAGGCGATTAAGGATTTCTATGAAAATGATGAGCTGATTGCTATAACGAGAGAGCTCACAGAGGCACTCCGAAAGAATCGTACGATTGACTGGCAAAAGCGTGATTCGGCGCGTGCAAAGATGCGCATGATGATTAAGAGACTCCTTAAGAAACATAAATATCCGCCGGAGGGCATGGACGATGCTGTTGCTACGGTAATGCTTCAGTGTGAGCTATGGACGGATAACAATGATATGGAGCATCGGGTAGTTAACTATAGTGAGGTACTGAAAGAGAGTAAAAATCAGGACATGATGATGGTTGCCGAAGACAGAGGAACTTATGATAATGATAAGTGCTGATACAGCTGATATAACGCAAAGAAGATGTTCTGTTTTCTGGCGGCTTTCAAATAGAGTTTTCCTGATATTCAAAAGGGAAAAAAATGAAATGGAGAAATAATTATGAGTTCAAGCGTAATAAGACATGATAACATTATCCCTTTAGCAACGCGTCAAAGCATAGCAAGTAGATATCATGCGGTTACGAAAGCTATAAATCAAGAGTTTTTGAATTAAAAGAGTGAAATCACACATAGGAGAGAAGCTACAAGACTGCGCAGAAGGCTTTGCAAAAGGAAGAAGAACAGACTTTTAAGGAGAATGAGGTTGATTCCATTTTACCTAATGGGATTGATAAGTGAATAATTGAAAGGGGTGAGTTTTATGATACTCCCTGAAAATTTGATGAAATTGATTCGTCAGGGCGAGGGACTAACGGTCGAATTTAAAAAGTCCACAAGGGATATTACGAAGGATGTCTACGATACCGTTTGTTCCTTTTCTAATCGGGATGGCGGTCATATTTTCTTTGGCGTAAAAGATAATGGCACGATTCTTGGTGTTGATAAAAGATTGTGTCGAGCAGATGAAGAAAAATTTTGTTACGACAATCAATAATGAGAGCAAAATGTATCCGCCACTCTACCTGACTACGGAGGAATATGAAATCGATGGGTCTACTGTTCTTTATGTTTACGTCCCGGTTGGAAAAACCGTTTACCGCAATGCAGGCAGAATATTTGACCGTAATAATGAGTCGGACATTGATATCACCGATAATGCGGACATGGTTTTTCAATCTTTATGCCCGTAAGCAAAGCACCTATTTTGTGAATAAGGTCTACCCTGCCATCCCGGTTTCAAGCCTTCGCCATGATCTTATGGATCGGGCAAGGAGAATGACGAGAGTGAATACGGAGTACCATCCCTGGGTTGACATGACGGATGAGGAGATGCTCAGAAGTTGCGGACTCATACTTGAGGATCCGGAAACCAATAAAGAGGGCATCACACTTGCGGCAATTCTGCTTTTCGGCACGGATAACCGGATTATGTCTGTTTTGCCACAGCATAAGACAGACGCTATTTTCAGAGTGTTCAATATTGACCGTTTTGATGACAGGGATGTGGTGATCACGAACCTGATTGAAAGCTACGATCGTTTGATGGAATTTGGAAAGAAGCATCTAAATGACGTATTCACGCTGGATGGAATCCAGAGAGTAAGCGCCAGAGATAAAATCCTGCGTGAGATCATTTCCAATCTGCTCATGCACCGTGATTTTTCCAGCGGATATGTACCGAAACTCGTCATTGAAAGGGATAAGATCACAACAGAAAATGCCAACCTTGCACATGGACACGGAAACCTGAATCTGAAAACATTCAGGCCATTTTGCAAAGAATCCGCCGATAGCAAAGGGTTTTTCCGAGTGATTGGACTTGCTGATGAGCTTGGAAGTGGTATGCGAAACAGCTATAAATACACGAAGATGTATTCCGGTGGAGAGCCCTGTATTTACAGAGGCAGATGTTTTTACGACAGTGATTCCCCTTTCCGAGGCGGCAACGGCTACCGTCGGACCGACTACCCAGGGTACTACCCAAGCAGCTGCAAGGTACTCCCCAAAGGTACTCCCCAAGGTGCTATGCAAGCTGAACTGAGTGAAAGAGATAAGACGTTAGTTAATCTCTTACTGAAGCATCGGACTATACGCAAGCAAAGATTGCGAATGCATTAAACTGGGATGTTAATACTGTGAAATATTATATGAATAAGCTAAAGAAGAATTCCGTAATTCTACGCCACAGGACAAGTCAAAACGGCTATTGGGAAGTTATTTATAAGAATTGAGAGAACATACATTCATCTGCATTTTTAGAGCACTCCAAAGTGCGCTAATAGATCAAGCTAAAAGAGCCAAAATGCTAAGGTGACGCTCTGACCAATTTCAGTGGACGAACACAAATATGGCTGCACTCTCGACATCAAGATGAAGCAGTCGAGCCATGTAGAGACTATAGCGTTGCTACAAAAAGAGGAATCGTGAAAATCCTCCCCAAAAAGAGGCGGGGATGGTAGGTAATCCCGAAAAGCATTGGAAATTAAAATAAGCTTTTTATAGTAGGGAATAATAAAGAATATCTTTACAGTTTCGGATTGGGAGGCGGTGGAAAAAGAGATCCATCGTCTTTTTCTTCAATAAGGAATACCGTTAGTAAACATACGATCCTTCTGTGTAAGAAAGATGAGAAAGATGAAAAAAGCGTGAAAATGCTTGATGAAAAGGGCAATACATTGTATCCTCAATCAAGCAACAAGTTTGAAAAATGCTGTTTGCTTAGTAGAAACGGATGAAACGTATTTACCCCCGAAGAATTGGATTTTAGATAGTACTTAGCGGATAAAAGTTTTATGGAAAAAAACTTGCGGGTAAAAGCTTTACGGATAAAAGCTTTATAGATAGAGAGGAGAGCAATGGAAGAGATACAGAATGAGGATAGAGATAGAAAGAATAGTTCGAACAGATCATACAAAAGGAAGAAGCAAAGTATTGTTCATTATCTGATTCCTACTGTGCTATTTATTTCCATGCTTGTATTCGGCGGTCTGTTTCTGCGTGACTTCTTAGAGTATAAGGCTGCAAATGATGAGTATGCACAACTGGAAGAACATATCGTTGTGGAAGAAGAACCGAAAAGAGGATAATAAAGGGAGATGCAACGCAGAGTCGGAAGCGGCAAAAAGAGAAGATTGATTTTTTTCTCATCCGAAGTTTCAAATTGACTATGATGCTTTGACAAAGATTAACAGTGATTTTTTTCCGCCGTGATTTATATTCCTGCACTGGGCATTAATTATCCTGTAGTACGCAGTAAGGATAATGAGGATTATCTTCACAAAACTTTTTGAAGGAAAGAGCAATTTTGCCGGTGCCATTTTCTTGGATTACAACGCTAACGGCAACTATGACCAGAGTAATACCTTCATCTTCGGTCACAATATGAAAAATGGATCGATGTTCGGTAAGCTGAAGTATTTCCTGAAGGAAGAAGGTTTGGTAAATACAAATCCCTATATCTTCTTGTGCAGACCGGACGGTATTTATCGTTATCGTATCTTCACTTACTATTTAACCACAACCTCGAGCGAAATTTACAATGACTTCGAGGGAGATGACGACTATGACAGCTATATCCACTTGGTAACGCGACTCTCTTCTTATAAGGACTATCAAGAAGGAATTGTAGACTTCTCGACGCGTCCCAAGCTTTTGACACTTTCAACCTGCTCAGGACCGGCCGGTGGACAGCAGCGTTTTATAGTACAGGGTGCTTTGGAAGAAATTTACTAACTTTTTGTATTAGTATAAATGAGAATATAAATATTACTATATTTTAGTAGATTTCTTAAATCTTCTTATTTGCTTTATTTTCAGGGAAATGTACAAATAAAGAAAAGGTCCATTTTTAAAGAAGTGATTTTTAAAAAGAATGTTTAAATTTATAGAAAGATAAATGGATATAGAATAAAACTATAACAAGGCATATAGAAAAGGAATTAGACAGGTTTTAAAAAGACAGTTATAATCCCCCAATATTCACAGTATTTCCGAGTGTACTAAGAGACTGTGAGTAGAGAGGATTATTTTTTGGGGAGTGTTATGGTCTTTATAAGAGGAAGACGCTTTTAAAGGAAGATGAAAAAAAGACCGGACATGAAGACAGTATAGTATAGATAGAGCCGGAGGAAAAAATGGCCATTATTGAATTAAAAAATATAATAAAAACCTTTCCTTCGGAGAAAGTCGGAGAGGGCGTTCACGCGGTTAGGGATGTCAGTGTAAGTATTGAGGAAGGGGATATCTTCGGTATTATCGGATACTCCGGCGCGGGTAAATCCACCTTGGTTCGTTGCATAAATCTCTTAGAAAAACCGACAAGCGGAGAGGTTATCGTAGAAGGGAAAAACATTACCGGCTATTCGGAAGTAGAGCTCAGAGCTGTAAGACGAAGAATGGGTATGATTTTCCAGCATTTCAACCTTTTAAATTCTGCGAATGTGTTTGAAAAATGTAGCAGCACCGCTTAAAAATCAAAGAAGATTCAGTAAAGAAGAAATAGAGGAAAAGATAGCAGAACTGAAAAAAGATTCTTCTCTTTCTCAAAAAGAAATCAAAGAGAAGGAAAACGTCCTACTTAAAAGCAATAAAAAACTTTCCGGAAAAGAGATAAAGGAAAGAGTGGAGAAATGCTTCGACTAACAGGCTTGGAAGACAAGGCAAGAGCCTATCCTTCACAACTCTCCGGAGGACAAAAGCAAAGAGTGGCCATCGCAAGAGCCTTGGTGGGAAGACCTAAGATTCTTCTTTGTGATGAGGCGACTTCGGCACTCGACCCGAATACCACAACGCAGATTATCGAACTGCTTCGCTCCTTACAGGAAAAGCTGAAGCTCACGGTAGTGATGATTACGCACCAAATGGAAGTGGTAAAGAGCATTTGCAATAAAGTAGCCGTGATGGAGGAAGGAACGATAGTAGAGGAAGGAAGCCTTGTTGAAGTATTTTTCCGAACCGAAGTCCAGTATCACGAAGGAGTTTCGCGAGAAAACACTATACCGAAAGGAAGCGATTGCCCTTGCGGAGAAGAACAAGAGAAATCTCTATGAACTTACCTTTATCGGAGAGAAGGCCAATGACCCGGCTATCATGGATCTGGTTCGAAACTACCCCGTAGAAGTATCCATCCTCTTCGGCAATATCGAAATTCTTTCGGGCGTCCCCTTTGGAACTCTTACGATCGATATGAAGGGAGAGGGAAAGGACATTTTGGATGCGGTAGCCTATCTAAAGAGCAGAGAAATCAAGGTAGAAGAGCTTGGCGGGCAAAAGCTTGCGGGGCAAAAGTTTGATGGAAAACACCCTTTGCAAGGGGAGGGACCTGTTAGCAGGCAGAGTCCGGATAACGATCTAAAGCCGGAGGAGGAAAATAAGGAGAGAAAGGAGGACAAAATATGGAATGGCTAAACAGTATATTTCCGAATGTAGCAAAGCTTTGGCCCTATATTGTGAAATCCTTGAATGAGACGCTTATCATGGTCAGCATTTCCGGTGTCTTTGCGGCAGCACTCGGCGTTCCCTTGGGCATCGTGCTTGCGGTAACAAAGAAGGGAGAGCTTTTATCCTTTCCGCCGCTTTACTCCATTCTTTCCAAGATTGTGAATACGGTGCGTTCCATTCCCTTCGTCATCTTGATTGCATCCATTCCCTGGCTTGTTCGTGCCATTGTGGGAACGACAATAGGAATGAAGGGTGCTATAGTCCCCCTAATTATTGCCTGTATCCCCTTTATGGCGAAGCAGACGGAGCTTGCGCTCCAAAGCATTGACAAGGGAGTGATTGAGGCATACCGCGCAATGGGATTTTCGGAAATCGCTATCATTTTCAAAGTCATGCTGAAGGAAGGATTTTCCGCCATCATTCAGGCGGTGACCATTATGCTGGTCGGTCTTATCAGCTATTCGGCGGTAGCCGGATCGGTAGGCGGAGGCGGACTCGGAGACTTTGCCATTCGTTACGGCTATGGGCAAAATAAAACCGATGTTATGTTTTTAACGATAGTCATCATGCTTGTCATGGTGTTCTTTGTACAATGGGTGGGAGACAGCTTAAGCAAGCTGGTGAGCCACCGATAACTAAGGTATCCGACATTTCGATAGGAGAAAATTTATTGACTGCAAGTTGTTTCTAAAAAAGGTGGATTTGCAGAGAAGTAAAAGCTTATCGCGGATGAAGATATAGAATACAAGTTTAGAGGAGGAAATTATGAAAAAAAGAATTTTTGGCATTAGGACTTACCGTAGCACTTGCTGCAGCATCTTTAGCGGCATGCGGCGGTGCAAGCACAAAGACTACAGAGAAGGCAACGGAGGCAGGAACAGAACAGGGCAGTGAGAAGGCAACAGAAGCTGCAAAGGAAGAAAAGGCGGATTCCGGGGAACTTCGCACCTATAAGCTCGGTGTAAACGGTTCCGACCACGAGGAGTGGGAGAAGGCAAATGAGCTTCTTCAGAAAGACAATATTAAGCTCGAGATGGTAGAGTTCAGCGATTATGTTAAACCGAATGAAGCTTTAGAGGACGGCGAGATTGATTTAAATGCTTTCCAGACAGAGATTTATTTCAATAATTTCGTGAAGGAAAGAGGCTATACCGACTTAGGTGTTCTTGCTTATACGCAGGTTGCGCCGATGGGAATTTACTCTTCCAAGTATAAGAGCTTGGATGAGGCAACAGGCCATTTGATTATCGCAATCCCGAATGACGTAACTAACGGCGGAAGAGCACTGAAGTTCCTCGAGAAGAACGGCTTCCTGACCTTGAAGAAGGAAGCGGGACTGACTCCGACTGTAATGGATATCGAAAAGTATAACAAGGATGTGGAGATTGTGGAAATGGTAGCTACTCAGATTCCGGCTTCTCTTCCCGACTTATCCTTTTGCCTGCATTAACAACGGTGTAGCGAAGGATGCAGGCTTAACTCTTAAGAACGATGCCATCGTTTATGAGGGATTACAAAGAGCCGGATATGAAGAACTATTGGAATATTATTGCGGCAAAGAAGGATCGTATCGAGAGCGAAGACTTCCAGAAAATTAAGAAGGCTTACAACTCCGACGAGGTAAAGCAGGTTGTTTTAGAGCACTACGACGGACAGTCTATCCCGGTTTGGGACTAAGCTTAAACCGAGAGACATATCTTATGGGACTGCACTTGGAATGAAAATAGTATTTGTATAGAGTATAGAGGGTTCGATGAAACCCGAGGAGGAGCATTGCTCCTCCTATTTTTAAAAGAAGAAACGGAGGGAAAAAATATGGGAAAGAAAGGAATAGAAGAATCGCGGCTTTCGGATAGGGAAGAAAAAAATTGCAAAAAAGTAGAGAAAGAAGGAAGCTTTTTCAGGACCTGGCACTGGCTATTCACAAAAAACCGGAGGTTAGTAACTATGAGTTTTTTGCGTCGGAAGAGTTGTCGAAGACGCTTTCCTCCTTCGGTTTTTCTGTGGAGATGCCTGCAGCAGGACACCGGACCGGATTTGCGGCAAGCTATAAGAGTAAGAAAAAGGGCCGGTTGTAGTGTTCCTTGCGGAATATGATGCCTTAGAAGGGCTGGGACACGGTTGCGGACACAATCTTTTCGGAACGACTGCCTCTCTTTCTGCTGTAGCCTTAAAGGAAGTGATTGATGAAGTGGGCGGGGAAATCCGTGTTTACGGGACGCCTGGAGAAGAAGGCGGTGAGGAAGGCTCTGCAAAAGGGCTCCTTCGTGAGAGAGGGATATTTTAAGGATGTGGATTTCGCTCTTTGCGCCCACCCGGCGGATGAGCACAAGAGGACCGGAAGAAACCTGGGCTGTGTGCCGGTGGACATCGAGTTTTGGGGAAAATCCGCCCATGCGGCAGGAGAACCGGAAGAGGGAATCAATGCCTTGGATGCACTCATTCAGACCTATAATTCCATCAATGCTTTAAGACAGCATTTGACCGATGATACCCGAATTCATGGGGTGATTCTCTCCGGCGGTACCGCTCCGAATGTCGTACCGGACTATGCCCATGCGAAGTTTTATCTTCGTACCAGCGCAAAACCGAGTCTCGAAGCTTTATATAAGAAGGTGGAAAATGTTGTGGCCGGCTCCGCTCTTTCTATGGGAGCGAAGGGAAGGATGAAGGCTTATCAGAATTGGGTGGAAAATATAGTGCCTACCCCTTCCTTTGATGACCTCTATGAGAAGCATTTGAACCGCTTTGGTGAGAAGTTTACCCCCTGTGATTGGAAGGCACTGCAAATGGGATCTTCCGATGTGGGAAATGTTTCGCAGGTGGTGCCTACCATTCAGCCGAGCATTTGCATCAGCAAAAAGAAAATTCCGGCACACAGCTCCGAATTTGTGAAGGCATCCTGCTCGAGCCTTGGTCTTGCATCTATTTTGCTCGGTGCCAGGGTCTTGGCCTTTACGGCTCTTGAGCTTCTGGAGCAGCCGGAGATCTTGAAGAAAATCAAGGCGGAACACAAGGAACAGGTAAAGAGACAGCTGGAGTTTTAGGAAACTTAGGATATTTATCACGCTATTTTCCTAAAAAGAGATACTACAAAGATACTACAGCCTAACGATTCTTCTCTTAGAAAGAGAGCCTTTTTATCTAAAAACACTGTACAATCCCAATAAACAGGGAAGTACAGTGTTTTTTACGCGTAATCTGAGCGAAGCACATAACATCTTATTCTGTATGCGTAATGGGAATACTGCCTACGATGTCTTATTTGCAACAGGTAAAATACGAAAAGATTATATTCTTTTTTTCAACTTATTGTCTTCACTTAAATTAACTGAAACTCTTTCAAGAGAGATTTTTCGATAGGATTTATCTTTGGAAGCTTTGGCGAGGTCATCGATACGTCCTTCTTCGACCAGGATTCCCATCAATTTTAGCCATGGTGTCCTCACTTTTTTTCGAGTCCTTCCACTAGACCCTTAGCCATTCCCTTAGCCATTCCTTCCTCTGTTCCTTCTTTTTCCATTGTCTCTTTAAACGATCATAGTATGTAGTCATGGCTTTTTCGTCTCCTTTCTCTAAGTTCTCTGCAATTTTTAGCTTTGAAACCCTCTTGGCAAGTATTTTTCGAATGCATTTTTAGGATCCGCGGTATAGAAATCTTCTATTAATTTTTCCTAAGTCGTTGCTACTACTCTTACTGGTATTGAGATAGATAATATTTGTTTGATCAGGGAAATTCTTCTCCGGATTCTTTAATAATTCTGGAAATGTGATAGATTTGTTTATCCCCTTTCAAAACATCTCGATTACATATAAATATAACATAGCTTTCCGGTAAATAATCAAAAGATTTTTCCTTTTTTTGAAATATTCATATCTATAAGTCCGGAATGATAGCGTGCTCGTTTTGGACTGGCACCTAGAGAGTCATTTTGCAGTTCAATATTGTAAATAGTTCCTCTTTATCTGTACAAAGGCAATCAAGAACCAAGGAGCGCCCTTCCAAATTCTTTAAATCGCTTTGAATACTTTGGCTTTTCACCCTGAGTTCCGGTTTTTCCAAAATGGTTTGGAGAATAAATTCAGTGCATTTTACATCCTTTAAAAACGACTCGCATAAAAATATCGTCCATGAGAATAAGTTCGGCTAAGAACCTTCGCTTTAAATCCAGTTCTGTAGAGAATTTTAAATTGCTACTCTTTTTAGACATAGAACAGCTCCTTTCAAAAAGGATAGAATAAGAATGATGGTAGAGAATATAGAATAGTATAGAGCTATAGAATTCTTGGTATTCATTATACCAAGAACGTTAGTAATCTCCTATACTCCATATTTGGATATGGTTTTGAACGAAGAGGTGGGGATCGACGGAAAAAACAATGAAGAGGCTCTTTACTTCTTCTTGTTTAAATTGTAAAAAGTGCTATAATCCCGTCTTTGACTCTTGATAAACTGTCGAAATCAAAATTACATCTCACCTAGTACCACTTTACAACATCAACTTACAAAACCCCATCTTTCTCGAATCAGTCTATTTTCGTTATAAACTCTGAATGCCATGGAGAAATTTGTTCTGAGTATGCTGGGTGATTTGCATTCTTATTCTTAACGAGTTTCGCTCGCATAGCGTGTGGTATCTCGTTTGTGCAAAAGATAGATATTAGTAGCAGTATTATATCCAAGGAGTTTTGATGGTATACTATACAGATAGTAGTAAAAAAGTGATATTCGAGTTGTTTATCAAGGAGGAGCATATGACGAAAACGGAAGTAAAACAGGAAGTGGAAAAGTTGCTTACGGCCAACAGTCTTTGTCCGGAAGGCAGAGAAGCAGTGCAAGCCTATCTGGAGGCCTATGGAACTGCGGACGAAAAGAGCAAAGCAGAAGCACTTTTACAGGAATTGGAAGAGGACATCACAAGTATTGATGATTTGATTGCTTTTGCAGGAAGCGAGCATGGAAGGCAGATATTTGGTGAAGAGAAGGCCGCAGCCATTTTGAAGGCTGCCAAGGAAGCAAAGGAAAAGGGCGAGGAGACTTGCATTTGCGATGCATGTCAAATCGCTAAGGTAATTTTAGCTAATAAGACTGCGTTGCTTTCCTAAATAAGACTTTGAAACCCCGATGCCCATTGCAAAAATGCAGCATCAGGGGTATTGAACTTTTAGAATTTATATTTCTTTGGATTATATTCCTTGAACTCTTTTGAACTGACTTAAAGAATCAAATGAATATTGAAATAAATGTCTTGCAATTCTCATTAATTATGCATTACAACGTAATGAAAGACTTAGTCAAGATAAAATGAGGAGGGTGAATCTATGGGACAGGCAGTAAATATGAATTTTTCGCTTAGATGCAGAGGATAAAAAGAATATGGAGCAGGTGTGTGCAGAATTAGGGCTTAGTATGAGTGCCGCTTTTACCATATTCACAAAAAGGTCGGAAGAGCATAGAATTCCTTTTGAGGTTTCCGCAGATCCTTTTTTATAGTGATAGGAATATCAAGGAGTTAAAAAGTCGTATAGAGAATGTTCGTTCAGGAAAGAGCGCCTTATAGGAACACACTATGATGATAAATGATTTTTAAATCCAGCTAGAAAGTTATAAATAGATTGCTTTTCTGAAAAATAACCCTTATTATCCGATACCCCATTTCTAAAAATGCAGTATCGGATTTTTCTATAAATAAGTCCTTGAGAAAAAAATACAAATCCTTACTATATTGTGTTGGTGCCAATTAACGGACACAAGATTTTGTATTTTAGGGGGATTCCTTCCGTATTAAAAAGACACCCTTTTACAGCCCTGTTTACTGCTTAAAGCTGTATTTTTTTTGCCATTATGCCCGACTTTTAGAAGATATTTTTTCAAAAAAACTGCTCGGTCTGTTGAAGCAGAATAAGTATTTTTAAAGTAATTGGGAGAGGGCAAAAAATGATGCAAGGAATACTGCACAAAGGCTCATCACTGGAAAAATCGTAGGTCAGCTTACGGAATGTCTTGCAAAATCAAGTGTACATCAGATAAAGGAAACGGTTCAAATGAAAACAATCATTAAGAGGGGACTCGGAGAAGAGGATTACAGAGAGAGAAGATTGAAAAAGCCATGGAAAAGGCCTTTCTCTCGGAGGGAATTGAAGTAGAGGCGGAGAAACTCCATTTTCTTTTGGAAAAGGTGGAGGAGGCTCTGGAGGATAAGTTCCGTGTTTCCGTGGAGGAAATTCAAAATGCAGTAGAGGAATCTCTCATGCAAAACAGGGGATTACCGGGTAGCAGAGCGTATATCCTCTATAGAGAGAAGCGGACTCTACTTCGCCATTTAAGGCAGAGAATCAAGGAAGAAATCGGAGAAGAAGGTATAGAGGAAGTTTTAAAGAAGATCCAGAAGGATTTTCCGGACTATGACCTCTCCCGTCTTTCCGCAAAGTATCTTTCCTTAAGTAAGGGAGAACAGGAGATTCCGAAGCGCCTCGCCCTTCTTACAAGAGCGGCGGCAGAGCTTACCACACAGGAAGAGCCGAACTGGGAGAAGATTGCGGGGAGACTGCTTTCCTACCATTTCCATAAGGAGTTAAAGAGAACGGAAGAGAGTCGCGCGCTTCACGGCTTCTATGAGAAGCTTTGCTATTTGACCGAGCAGGGGCTTTACGGAAGCTATATTTTGGAGGCTTATACGAAGGAAGAAGTGGAAGAGCTGGCAAAGGTGATTGACGAGGGAAGAAATGACCTCTTCACCTATTCCGGACTGGACCTTCTCCTTTCCCGTTATGTGATACGGGATAGACAGCATATCGCGCTCGAGTCTCCGCAGGAGATGTATCTCGGTATTGCCATGCACCTTGCGATGAAGGAGGAAAATAATCGTGCTTTCTATGTAAAAAGAATTTTTACGACATTATGAGCCTGCATCAGGTAACCATGGCGACGCCGACGCAGTCAATGCCAGAAAGCCTTACCACCAGCTTAGCTCCTGCTTTATTGATACGGTTGCGGACTCTTTGGACGGCATTTACCAGAGCATTTCCCGTTTTGCCGATGTTTCCAAGTACGGTGGCGGTATGGGGATGTATTTCGGAAAGGTGCGCTCCCGCGGCGGGAAGATTCGCGGTTTTGAGGGGCAAGCGGCGGTGTGATTCGTTGGATTCGTGTTGTCAATGACACAGCGGTTGCGGTGGACCAGCTTGGAATGAGGCAGGGTGCCGTGGCAGTGTACTTGGACGCATGGCACAAGGATTTACCGGAATTTTTACAGCTTCGTACCAATAACGGCGATGACCGTATGAAAGCACATGATGTATTCCCGGCGGTTTGCTACCCGGACCTTTTCTGGAAGAAGGTAAAGGAAGACTTAAATCAGGAATGGTATCTCATGGATCCGCACGACATTTTTCCTGATTAAGGGCTACTGCTAGAGGACTTCTACGGGGAAGAATGGGAAAGTCGCTACGAAGACTGTGTGCGCGATAACCGAATCAGTAAGAGAGTTTATGTCTTAAAGGATATCGTGCGCCTGATTTTAAAGTCCGCAGTGGAGACCGGCACACCGTTTGCCTTTTATAGAGACACGGTAAACCGCATGAATCCGAATAAGCATAAGGGCATCATTTATTGCTCCAACCTCTGTACGGAAATTGCGCAGAATATGAAAGAAGCGGAAATTTTGGAGCGAAAGGTCATTACGGAAGAGGGTGATGAAGTCATTGTCAGCACCGTAAAGCCCGGCGATTTTTGTGGTTTGTAACCTGGCATCTCTTTGCCTTGGAAATATTGATGTGGAAAATAAGGAAGAGCTGCAGAAAATCACGAAGACCGTGGTTCGCGCCCTCGACAATGTCATTGACCTAAACTTCTATCCGGTTAAGGAAGCGGAGCTGACCAATAGAAAGTATCGCGCCATCGGGCTCGGTGTTTCCGGCTATCACCACATGCTGGCAAAAGCATCATATTGCGTGGGAGTCCGAGGAGCATTTGCGCTTTGTGGATACTGTTTTTGAAAAATATTAACTTTGCGGCGATTAAAGGCGAGTGCAGAGCTTGCCAAGGAGCGCGGAAGCTATAGAGAGTTTGCCGGCTCCGAGTGGGAAAGCGGAAAGTATTTCCGTAGAAGAGACTATAGTTCTTCCGAATGGAAGGCGCTTGAAAAGGAAGTGCATGAAGGAATCCGAAATGCCTGGATCTTGGCAACAGCACCGACCAGTTCCACCTCTATTTTGATCGGAACAACAGCGGGACTGGATCCGATTATGAACCGTTTCTTCTTAGAGGAGAAGAAGGGAGCGATCTTACCGAGAGTTGCTCCGGAGCTTTCCATGGAGAGCTACTGGTACTATAAGTCGGCGCACCAGATTGACCAGACCTGGTCGGTACGGGCTGCGGGACTTCGCCAGAGACATATTGATCAGGCGCAGAGCGTGAACCTTTGGATTACCAACGATTACAAGATGAGTGAACTTTTGAACCTCTATACTTTGGCTTGGGAGTCCGGTGTGAAGACGATTTACTATGTGCGTTCTAAAGCATTGGATCCGGATGAATGTGAGTCTTGCTCTGCATAAGGGAGTAATCGATTCCTATTAAGATGTCTGAAGTCGGCGCTATAGCCTCTCTTTAAAAGGCGCTCTCGCTCGACTCAGACGTAGCGGCACTAAGCATCAAACTTCGCTAAGGCTCGTTTTCTGCAAGTGCCGACGTCTTCATACGCTTTTTCAGAGAGGCTATAGGTGCCGTTTCTATATATTCATTATGGATATTGAATGAAAAATCCCTTATGTAGAGGGCTTTTCAAGGTATGTGCATTATAAAGCGTAATAAGTTACTCCTTTGTACGAAGAACAGTTCGGGTGACCTTAAGTAATTCGGATTGAACGAGTCGCCTCTTATGAGTGAAAGTATTGATAGGCAGATTGTGTAATAAATTTTGGAGCACCTAGGCTTCCCGTCTACACAAGGAGAATTTAGTAGAAAATTGTGCTATAGTTCATAAGGACAGAAAGAGAGAATCGACGGAGCTACTGCGTTCAGCAGCAGGAAAGGAAAGTTACAATGGAAGAGATTAAGCGTAAGCCTTTATTTAACCCGGAAGGGGATATTGATGTTCGGAATCGTAGGATGATCAATTTTAACACGACAAACATCAATGATTTTAACAATATGAAGTACGAGTGGGTTTCAGACTGGTATCGTCAGGCAATGAACAATTTCTGGGTGCCGGAGAAATCAACCTAAATCAGGATAAGAGTGATTATCCGAATCTGACTGTTCCGGAGCGGACGGCTTATGACAAGATTTTAAGCTTCCTCGTCTATCTGGATTCTTTACAGTCCGCGAATCTGCCGAATATTTCGCAGTATGTTACGGCAAATGAGGTCAACCTCTGCCTTTCTATTCAGACTTTTCAGGAGTGCATCCACAGCCAGAGCTACAGCTATATGCTGGATACTATTTGCAATCCGACAGAGAAATGACATTCTTTACCAGTGGAAGACGGATGAGCATTTACTTCGTAGAAATGAATTTATCGGAAACCTCTACAATGAGTTTGTAGAAATGCAAACGAAGGAGAGCTTCCTCCGTGTCTGCATTGCAAACTTCATCTTAGAGGGAATCTACTTCTATTCCGGATTTATGTTCTTCTACAATTTGGGCAGAAACGGAAAGATGCCGGGCTCCGTGCAGGAAATCCGTTATATTAACCGTGATGAAAATACGCACCTTTGGCTGTTTAGAAACATTCTTCTGGAGCTGAAAAAGGAAGAGCCGGAGCTCTTTGATGAAAAGCATGTCGAGGAAATTACCGCCATGGTAAAAGAAGGCGTAGAGCAGGAAATTGCCTGGGGACAGTATGTTATCGGAGAAGCCATACCCGGCAAACGGAAAAATGGTGAGGACTACATCAAGTATCTGGGAAATCTTCGTTACTAGCTCCCTAGGCTTCGGAACCCTTTACCCCGGGCTATGAGAAAGAGCCTGAATCCATGAAGTGGGTATCCCCAGTATGCCGATGCCAATATGGTAAAACGGACTTCTTCGAAGCACGCTCCACCGCTTACGCAAAAGAGCACCGCAATAGAGGATGATTTGTAAAACAAAGGATTAAGACAAAAAATCTGCTGCAAGCTGAGCTTGTAAGCAGATTTTTTGTCTTATCCGCAAACGCATGAGCAACGAGGCGAAGCGAGTTGCGAATGAGGTTATGGGACGCAGTCCAAGTTTTACAAGGAGCAAACGCATGAAGAGCGAGCGAAGCGAGCTCTGAATGCAGTTTGTGAGCCGCGAGTCCATGTTTTACCAATTGGCAATCCCTTATACAAACCCGAGAATTCAGACGATAAAAATTTAGCTACATTTTTATCATGAGAAAAGGATGGTTTTTATTGACTTCATTTTTTGTAAAAAGGAAGAAAAAAATGCAGGCAAGTTCAGGAAACAAAAGAGAAGAAAAGATATTTATCCATAAAGATAAAATCAAGGTAGGTATGCAACTTGGTCAAAAGCATTAAAGACTCCATGGGAAGAGTAATGATTGAAAATGGAGTATTTTTTGGATGATTATCAAATTCGTTATATCAAAGAAAAATGTATCCGAGGGATTTATACATACAGAGATATAGACAACAAGTAGGATCCCCATTCCGAAGCAACCAAAAATTATTCGAAAGAACAGGAAGCCGGATAGAGCAAAGATATGGCTTTCTACAGAGGTAAAAGCGCCAACTGGAAACCAGAATGGAGCATATCTTCAGCCATACGGAAGACGCAGACTTTACCTCGAGCTCTTTGGATATTTTCAAGGAGCTGGAAGCTGCTATTTTTAAAAATGATGCAGTGGCGATTGATGTGAATTTGATAAAAGTCAGTGATGAGTATACCTTTAAACATAGTGTGGATGTTGCGGCCATTGCCATGATGATTGGAAGAGAGTACGGATTATCCAGAGATGGAATCCATCAGCTGGGTATTGCGGGCTTACTTCATGATGTTGGAAAAGCCAAGATTCCGAATGAAATACTAAATAAGCCGGGAAAACTGACAGACGAAGAATTTGAAATCATTAAAAATCACAGTCTTTATGGCTTTGAAATACTGAAGGAAAAATTGCTTTTCTCCCCTCATTTTTGGACGGTGTTTTACATCATCATGAAAAATGAATGGAACCGGTTATCCGGATTGTTTGAAAGATGAACAGATTTCTCTTTTTTCAAAAATCCTGTCGGTTGCGGACATCTATGATGCCTTGGTAACAAAACGTCCTTACAAAGGACCAATCAGTGGAAGACAGGCTTTGGAAATGGTACTGGCTCTTGGAAAGGAGTTGGATAATAAGGTGATTCAAAAGCTTTTGTGGAAAGTGTCATTTTGTATCCTGTGGACTCCATCGTGGAACTATCCAACGGAGAGATGGCTAAAGTTGTGGAAAATAACAAGCGTTATCCGATGCGTCCGAAGGTTGTAGAGATTCAGACAGGAAAAATTTATGACCTTTGCAATGACCATCGTTATAACAACATTGTTGTTTTATAAAACTTAAAAACAAGGAGAAACAAAGAGTATGAAGAACAGAATTTTTGGCATTTGTGGGAGCTGTATGTATTTTTAAGCACTCTCATGATCGGAACAGCATTTGCCGGCGGTTGGAGACTGGGAAGTAAGGGCTGGTGGTATGACCTTGATAACGGTCAGTATTATTCCAACGGCTGGCAATGGATAGATGGAAATGGAGATGGTCAGGCTGAATGCTATTACTTTGATCAATCAGGCTGGATGCTGTCCAATACGATTACTCCTGATAGCTTTACCGTAGATGTGAATGGGGCGTGGACTGTAAGTGGAACTGTACAGACAAAGCAGGTACAGCTGACCAATGTGGGACAACAGAATCAAACAAATGGGAACGGAGAATTCTTAAATCTGGAAGGAATTGATGATCCGACCGGTGCCTATGATGAAGATAATACTGCAGTTATTCGGACACGTAAGGGCGGTCTTTTTATTATGGTGCAAAAGGGGGATGGGGATGCCTACATTTATCCCAAAACCCGAATTGATAAGAATAAATACTATTCTATCTTCGATTCGAACACAATTGTGGAATTCAATGGAAAGAACTTAACGATGAGTTCCATTGATCCGCAAATAGATGGAGCCATACCTGGACATGGCAACGTCGTGATTTAAATGGCATTATTAATGACAAGGAAATAGCCGATTATTGGGGGCTTGTTTTAGAAAATGGTCGGTATATCTATGTAGATTAAGCCTTTTGACAAGGAAGGATTACAGATGTATAGCAAGACAGTTACGGATTATTTAAACAGGAGCGTGGAAAAGTATCCGGATAAAATAGCAGTGCAGGACAGTAAACGCTCTTTGAGCTTTATGGAAGTACAAAAAGAGGCAATGCAGCTTGCGAGCTTCCTTTCCTCTAAGAAGCTCTTTAAAAAGCCGATAGCCATTTTTTTGGAGAAAAGCACAGAGTGCTTTTCTTCTATTTTCGGTGTAGCTTATAGTGGGAACTATTACACAATCATTGATGTGAAAATGCCGGCGGAACGGATTCAAAGAATTTTGAACATTCTGTCCCCCGAGATGATTATCACGGATGAGGCGCATAAAAAAACTGCCGGATTCCTTTACGGGGAGTTTTAAGACTGTTACGATAGAAGAAATTCATGCTACGGAAGCGAAAATTTGAAAAAAATAAAGGAAATCGAAAAAGCATATTATTGATACGGATATCCTGTATGTTCTTTTTACTTCCGGTTCCACTAGGGGATCAAAGGGTCATCATTTCCCATCGCAATGTCATTTGCTATATGGAATGGAGTAAGAAGGCTTTCCACTTTGACCAAAATACGGTTTTTGGAAACCAAACACCATTTTATTTCAGTATGTCGGTTTTGGATATTTTTCAAACGGTTTGCGTCGGCGCCCGCTTGGTTTTAATACCGCCTCAGAAGTTTATTATGCCGGGAGAACTTTTAAATCTGATTGAAAAAGAACAGATTAATACTCTTTATTGGGTTCCTTCTGCCCTTTGTCTTCTGGCAAATCTCGGTGCCTTAGATAAGGATAAGCTGAAAAGTATAGAAGGTTCTTTTTGGGAGAAGTTATGCCGGCAAAACAGCTCAATATGGAGAAGGGCTCTCCCGAATGTGATGTATGCCAATCTTTACGGACCGACGGAAGCGACGGATATCTGTACTTATTATATTATTGATCGAGATAGAGGACGATGAAACAATCCCCATAGGAAGGTCTGCAGAAAATATGGATTCCTTCATTATTAAGGATAATGGAACTTTAGCAGAGGGAATGGAAGAAGGAGAACTTTTGGCTCGTGGCTCTTCTTTAGCCTACGGTTACTATAACAATCCAAAGAAAACGGAAGAAGCTTTTTGTGCAGAATCCGCTCCAATCCGCTTACCGAAATCGTCTACCGTACCGGAGATTTGGTACACTATAATGAACGTGAGGGAATTGATTTTTATTTCCAGAAAAGACTTCCAGATTAAATTCATGGGATATCGCATCGAGCTGGGAGAAATCGAAGCAGCAGCTTCCTCTCTGATACAAGTTGACAGAGTCTGCTGTGTGTATGATACGGAGAAGTCAGAAATTGTTCTTTTTATACAGGAAAGATGGAAGGCAGTCAAGTAGAAGGGGCTTTTACGGAATAAGCTTCAAATTATATGTTGCCGAGACGTTATATTAAGCTGGTGAGTATGCCTCTGAATTTAAAATGGGAAAATAGATCGTAAAGCAGCTAAAGCAACAACTATACATGCGCTCTTCCGGATAAAAAGATTTTCGTAGGAAAAATGATAAGAGTTTTTGTATATTCACACAGGATACTCATAAAGAAAAAGCACTCAGGGCAAAATCGTTCCGAGTGCTTTTTGAATCTGTTCTTTTTATTTTGCAAGATAAAGGTACTCTATTCCATCTACAACATTGTTAGTCGTAAAAATATTTAACTCAGGAATTTCCGAGGACTGTAGATATATACTCCCTTGTTCTCCTTACAATCTTTTCCCGTATATCCTTAGCACATCCTCTTTACTGGATCCGATACTGATTCCCTCAGGAGTGGAGACAGTCTTGTCCAGAATATATACAGAAGATATTATATCTGTGCCCTTATCCTGGATAGTGGAAACTTCAAAACCTTTATAACTATAGGTTTTCAACTTTCCCTGACAGGCACAGCTATTTACTTCCGATTCTTTTTCCGCCTTTCCAAGTGCAGTAAGAATATCTTTTGCAGCAGCCCCATGTTTACAGCTGTATTTTCCGCTTTTTGAAGCTGTACTCTTTCGGTTTACTTTCTTCTTGAGCAAGTTTTTGCCTGCGGCTGTTGCTTCCTGCGTAAGCCGCGATAGACATACTGAAGATACTGATACCCAGTACCAAAAAGCCATTGTTAGCATCCTGCTAATTTTTCATGAATAAAAGCCTCCTTATGGTTCATCTGAAAATTGTTTGAGATACCCATATTCCGAAAATTCCCGTTCCTGCTCATCGCGAGCCTTTTCGTAATACTCTACTTTTTCTGCCCAGATTTTCTGTAACACTTCTTCTTCTCTGTGATCCGGAAGAGCATAATTTTTTAACAAATCCTTGCCCAGAAAATCGGATAACTTTTTCTGCTCCATAAATATTCATATGGAGCCCTCCGTCGTAAACTATCATGCTGAAAATCGAGACCCTATCTCCGGAATGTAATCAATGGCATTCAGATAATGGAGCCTATGCTTTAAGGCATAGTTTCGGATTTGTAAATCCCACTCCTCATACCAGCTCGGATAAAAGGGAAGGCGCTTTCATCAGCATAAGGGAAATGCCTTTTTCTTCACACAGTTTTCGTATTTTATCCAAGTACTCCATGCAGACGGGGTCAAAGTTATAATCGATTATCCTCCGTTCTCTGGGAAACTCCATTAATGGACGCACATCTGCACGAAGATAGTATCCGTTATGAGAAACTCTCTTTTTGAAAAAAATAACGAAAATCGTCCGCTTCCAGTTCCTTCAACGGGAATGAAAACGGAACAAAGGGAAAAAGGTGAGTCGAAATGTTCTCCTTCCATTGCACTTGCTTGGTAGGCCATTATTTTATCCATGCTCCATCGCATTCCGTCTAAAACCATTCGGTTATAAAGCTTTCATTTGATCTGCGCAGGGTATTGCATGGCGGCAATGCTTAAAAATCACCAGCTTGGGGTTTCCGTCTTTAAGCTGTCACGGAGAAGATAGTAGGACTGTGAAAGCAGTTGGGACGCATTTCCGCAGAATGGCTAGCTGTGATTCCGTAGTTTTTCCATAGCGTAATCGGGAAATGTTTTTCATAGGCTTCGCAGTCCCCAAGAATCAGTACATCATGAGGACTGATTTCCTGATAATATTCTTCCGTAAAATTTCCTTCTACAACCCTCCCCATATACTTCGGCACAAATAGCCTTTGCAAAAGTAGAGAATCAAAAATATCACAGGGAGTATATAAGATAGGAAATGTATTTTTACGCTTTATCTTTTTCTCCCCATGTTTTTCCCACTCATGTTCTCCCCTTTTTAAAAATTGATTGTAAATAAAAGCTGCCAGCATCATAGCCCTGTCCATATATTCCTAAAAAGAAAGTACGGAAAGGAAGAGTAAAAATATAAAAGTAAAACGAAGTGCTTCAGGGCTTTTTGGAAAGCCTTTCCTGACGCTTCCCTTTCTTTGCAAAAGAGGCTGATATAGAGCATCAAGAGTACTCAAGGAATACCACAATCCAATCGGATGAGACTTAAGCCTAAAAGTGCTAAAACGTTCATCATATAAGTCCTGTATGAAAGTTTGTCAGCATATTGAAAGACATACGGAAAACATTTACAAAAGAGTAGTATTCAAACATTTCGATAAAAGAGAACAAAAGAAAGGTTCGAATCACTTGAAAAGCATCATAAACTCTTCCTCTGCACTTGGGAAAAATGTTTGTGAAAGGCTCTATAGAGCAGTGTCATTTCCTGAGAAAAAGCAGAATAACAAAGCAGTTTACCAGCCCCCAGGCAATGTATTTCCAAGACGCTCCATGCCATAAGCCGGTAATAAACCACACGGAAATGGAGGCGACATATATCGGAAAACGCGAAGCTATAGCAGGGAGATTTTTAGAGGAGAAAAAGTTCATCCCGGAAATACAGAAGCGACTTCCGGAAAGCGGGTAGAAAATATAATCTCTAAACCACTGCATAAGCGTCATATGCCATCTTCTCCAAAATTCCGCCAAAGATTTAGAGAAGAAAGGACGGTTGAAATTTTTCGGTAGACGGATTCGAGGAGCTCTGCTGTACCCAGTACGATATCCATTCCTCCTGAAAAAGTCGGCATACATCTGAAGTGTGAATCAATCATCCCTACCAGAACGTAGATTCCGTTAAAGGTCTCCGGATCGGAAGTAATGAGTGAAATGGCAATCGACAGTCTATCGGCAATGACCAGCTTTTTGAAAAAGCCCCAGAGTATACGAGATGCTCCAAAACGAATATTTTTAAAGTCAAAAGCATGGCCTGCAAACAAACTCCGATTGAGTTCGCTATACCGACTGATTGGTCCAAAAAGAAAGTTGCGGAAAAACACAGAGCAAAAACAGGGAAGACTTTTTTCTACAGAGCTTTTTCCTCTGTAGAGGTCTATCAGATATCCCATTGCCTGAAAGGTATAGTAGGAGATTCCCAAGGGAAAAATCCAGTTCATCATGGAAAATTGCTGCTCGCTTCCGCTTTGATAGAGAAGAGCATTTAGTTCTCGATCAGAAAGTTTGTATATTTTTATGATAGCTAAAATGCCAAAATTAAAGAAGAGCCCTAGGATAAGTACTCTCCTTTGCCTTTTCTTAAGTTCTTTTTTATAGCGTTTTTCTTCTTTTTCAAGCACTTCCGTATGGAGCTTCTTGTCTGTTTCTTCGCTATGCGATCAATCCATTTTCCTAAGAAAAAAAGAACTGAGAGTAGTCAGTAAAATAAAGACAATATAAAAGGAAGTTCCGCTAAACAGATAAAATACAAAACTTGCAAAAAGCAGAACTTTCCAGCGAGAAGCTTCCGCTGTGAAATAATACAGCAGCAACAATGCTAAAAATATAAAATAATGTTGAGAAACAATAGACATATTATTCTTCGTCTTCCAGTTTTTGAATTAAACGATACATAGCTTTAGCAGAGTTGAAATTTTTCGGAACCATTTCCTCCGGCGAGTATAGACAGGTCGAATTTTTGCATTATCTGCGTCATAATCATGACCATATCCATGGAGTCGAGAGTGCCGCTGTTGATTAAATCTTCGCAATGTTCAAAAGTCCACGTTTGGGCGAATATTTTTAATATTTCTAAAAAGCTCTTCATCGCTCTCCTCCTATGGTGTTCTCGGATAAAGAGACGCATCAAAATGGAAACAGCCCTTATGCCGGTTTGAAAATGCATTCATCTGCGCATCGGTCCAAAGGCAATAATATCCGCCTACGGAACGTGGAGTAGTATCAAAAGTGATACCAGTTTCCATCTACCCTAACCAGATTCCAATAATGATCTGCATCTGTACTGCGAATCACTTCTATACTGGGGATTCCCGCCCGAGAAAGTAGAGCATTTGCTGCAGAATAAAAAGAAAAGCAGTCTCCATGATGACTTCTTAAGCTTCTATAGGCTTCACTGGGCCAGTCACGGCTCGCGGAATGACCTGCGTAGCGGAAGTTTCCGCGTACCCATGCATAAATGGCTTCCGCCTTTTTGTCTCTCCGACATGGCTGCGTTTGTAATTCTGGACAAAATGTCGTCAGCAATGGCATCTACCTGACGATGAATATCCGATTTTTCTTCTTCCGGAATTATGTTGTTGGGTTGCTTTACGCCCTCCGGTAAGTCAAAGACCTGTACTTCAGTCAGACACTGTCCGTCGTCGGAGAAATTGGTAGTCTCTTCCTTCAATGGTAAGACTTGTATTTTTACCATGGCACCGCTTTCGTTTAGATAGTAGCGGGCTCCGTTATCGTTTATCCATCCGGTTTGCATATAACCACGGTCGTCGAAATGATACCATTCTCCGTGAATTTGTTTCCATTCATTTTGTGCATATCCGCCATTTGGCTGTGGCATCCACCATCCGACTTCATCCTGCTTCCAGAGTTCAACACCCGGACCGCTTGTAGAATCAGAATTCTCTTCACCATAAGCAGTGAAGGGAAGAAAAAAAGAGCAATACTGCTATTGAAAAATCCATCTGTTATGTTTCAACTCCTTTGCCTCCTTACACTTTTCCTGTTTCCTTATATAAACAGAGTAAAACTTCATCTTTTTGTTTATCGACTTGTAAGAATGAGAATATAACTTAAAAGGATAAAAATTCTTATTTTTGAGTCATGAGAACGTAGAAAATAGAAGGAATACAAAAAAACCTTGGAATCCCTTCTGTGAGAATCCCTTTTCTCTTGTTATGCATCTCTATCTATTGTAAAATGTTGCAAAGAGCAAATTGCGGATAGTTTATCCTGTCCGTGATGAGTGACATGCGTATATTCCGGGATATTTTTTCATCATAGAGAGTAAGAGTATAGTGTAAATCAATGGGTTTAGAGAGCAGGAGTGTGCTTTGGAAAATATTGTTGTAAAAGATGTGTCCTATCAATACACGAGGCGAAATGAAAATGATGAGGTGATTGAAACCTTGTCTGCTCTTTCCGCGCTCGATTTTTCGATAGAGGAAGGGAGCTTCGTCTGTATTCTGGGGCATAACGGCTCCGGAAAATCGACTTTGGCGAAGCTTTTCAATGCCTTGCAGCTTCCGACGGAAGGTACGGTTTTGGTTTCGGGAATGGACAGTCGGGAGGAGAAGAACATTTTCCCGATAAGAAGAGAAGTGGGAATGGTCTTTCAGAATCCGGATAATCAGATTATTGCGTCCGTTGTGGAAGAGGATGTCGGCTTCGGGCCGGAAAATATCGGGCTTCCCACTGATGAAATCTGGCAGAGGGTAAACAATGCCCTCTCCGCAGTGCATATGGAGGCCTACAGATTAAAGTCTCCGAATCACTTGTCAGGCGGACAGAAGCAGCGTGTAGCGATTGCAGGAACTCTTGCCATGGAGCCAAAGACTATTGTGCTCGATGAGCCGACCGCCATGCTCGATCCGAGTGGAAGAAAAGAGGTTTTGGAATCGGTATTAGAGCTGAAGCGGAAGAAAGGCATCAGCATTATTTTGATTACGCACTATATGGAGGAGGCGGTTGATGCGGACCGGATTCTCCTTATGGACAGCGGAAAGCTTGTTATGGATGGAAGCCCCCGTGAGGTTTTCCAAAATGTGGAGCGCTTAAAGGAATTTCGCATGGATGTGCCGATTATTACGGAGCTCGCGCACAAATTGCAAAAAAAGGGCTTTCCGATAGAAAAGACCATTCTAAAAAAAGAGGAGCTGGAGGAAGAGCTCTTTAAGCTAAAGGAAGAAGGATTTTCTCTGCAAGAAAGCTTTACGGCGTCAGAGCTCCCGGGTTTGTCGGAACCTTCTTCCGAGAAGCAGCATTTGGATATGGCATCGGTTTTGCAGGGGATTTCCCGAAAAGAGCAAGGATCAAAGCCGGAAAAAGAAGCAGATATACAGGAAGAAGCAGACGTACAGAAAGATGCAGACATACAGAAAGATGCAGACATACAGAAAGATGCAGACATACAGAAAGATGCAGATATAAAGGTGAGAAGCCTGAGGCAGGCGACTATATCGTGGAAGCGGAACACCTTTCCGCAATTTTCCAAGAGGGTACGGCTATGGAAAGCTTTGCCCTAAAGGATTTAAGCATGAAAATACGGCGGGGAAGTCTCACCGCGGTAATCGGGCACACCGGCTCGGGAAAGTCTACGCTGGTGCAGCACTTAAACGGGCTCATCAAGGCGAGTCGGGAGAGATTTTCGTTTCCTTCCGGGAGAATCCGCCCCTCGTGAAGAGTGGGAAATCCTTCCTCTTTTTCAAGGGGAAGAAGAAGGTCATAGAAAAAAAGGGAAGACTTTCTCTTTCGGAGGAAGGCTTTGATTATCGTGCGCTCCGCTTTAAGGTAGGGCTTGTTTTCCAGTACCCGGAGTATCAGCTTTTTGAGGAAACGGTCCTCGCGGATGTGATGTTCGGTCCCCTAAATCAGGGAAAGACGAGGGAAGATGCGGAAGCTCTTGCGAAAGATGCCTTGGCGAGTCTCGGAATCGGAGAAGAGCTCTATGCAAAATCTCCTTTTGAACTTTCCGGAGGGCAGAAGAGGAAGGTCGCCATTGCGGGCGTACTTGCTATGGGACCGGAGCTGCTCATTTTGGACGAGCCGACAGCAGGCTTGGATCCGGCAGGAAGAGACGAACTTTTTGAAGAAATTGCAGGGCTTCGGAAAAACTATGCGATGACCATTCTTCTCGTTTCCCACTCCATGGATGATGTGGCGCGTTATGCCGACGAGGTTTTGGTTTTGCATCAGGGAGAACTGAAGATGGAAGGCACGGTAGAGGAAGTATTTTTCCAAGAAGGAAGAGCTGGAAGGCATGGGACTTGGACTTCGCAGATTCGCGCGCTTCTTTTTCGACTTGCAGAAAAATGGTTTAGATATACAACTTGGAAATACCGTGGAGGAGGCAGTTTTTGCCCTTTCCCACTATTTTATAGAAGAAAAGAGTAAGGGGGTAAGCCATGCTTAGAGAAATAACCTTAGGGCAGTATTATCCCGTAGATTCCTTTATTCATAGACTTGATCCGAGAGTAAAACTTGCCGGTACCTTCTTGTTTTTAATTGCACTTTTCATTGTGAATTCCTGGACGGCCTACGCAGTGCTTGCTCTGGTGCTTTTCGGCTTTATTCTTTTATCGAAGGTGCCCTTCTCCTTTATGGTGAGAGGCTTAAAGAGCGTGCTGTTCTTACTCTTGCTTTCCGTGAGCTTTAATCTCTTTCTTACACCGGGAGAAGAATTGTTCCGGATTTTTTTCTTGAAAATGACCAAGGAAGGCCTGCAAATTGCAAGCATGATGGCAATTCGTCTTGTGATACTGGTGCTTTCGAGCTCCATTTTGACTTTAACAACAACACCGAATGCTCTTACAGACGGCATGGAAAAGGGACTGGGAATCTTCAAACTCTTCCATTTTCCGGTACATGAAATTGCGATGATGATGTCGATTGCTCTTCGTTTTATCCCGATTTTGGTGGAAGAGACGGATAAGATTATGAAAGCGCAGATGGCAAGAGGCGCAGACTTTGAAAGCGGCAGCATTTTCGATAGAGCAAAGGCTATGGTGCCTATCCTTGTCCCCCTTTTTGTCTCCGCCTTCCGAAGAGCCTATGACCTTGCGATGGCTATGGAGGCGCGCTGCTATCAGGGAGGAGAGGGAAGGACCAAGATGAAACCGCTACGCTATACCGGGGCGGACTATCTGTCCTACCTTGTATTGTTCCTCATTTTGGGACTGGCTATCGGAAGCCGATTTATGGCTATTCCATAAGTTAAATAGGATACATGAGGGCTGCGTTCATGCTTTTACTTTACTAAGAGCAGTCGAAGCATAAAGCCTTTGATGAGACTCTGATAAAACGTAGAAGAGTTTTCGATAAGGCTATAGTGTTGTGCTTGGAGTAAACAATCTGTTAGGGATAAGCATAATCAATAGATCATAAGAAAGAGGTTTGTCTTGCATCGTTTTGTATTGAAACTGGCCTATGAGGGCACAAATTATCATGGATTTCAAAGACAAGAGGAGCTTCGGACGGTCTCGGGAGAGATAGAGGAAGTACTTTCTCGGCTCTTTCCTGGGGAGTGCCAAAACTTTATCGGGGCGAGCCGGACAGACCAAGGAGTCCATGCTCTAGGAAATATTCTTTCCTTCGATACAGAAGCGGAGCGGAATCCCGAAAACTATGAGAGAGCTTTAAACAGCTATCTTCCGGAAGATATCCGTGTTCTTTCCGCCTGGAAAAAGACGGAGGATTTTCACCCTCGTTTTACAATGCATACGAAGGAATATCGCTACAGTATAGATAGGGGCGCGAGTGGAAAATCCGCTCTATCAAAGGCTGTACTACCATTATACTTTTCCTCTTGATTTAGTGATGATTCGAGAGGGAATCGAAATTTTACAAGGAGAGCACGACTTCACTTCCTTTGCGAACCCCAAGGCGCAGACCCTGTTACAGGGAGGCTCAGCAGTGCGCTGTATCACGGATTTTCGCCTTGAAGAAGAGGGGGAGTATCTGCATTTTATGGTAAAGGAAACGGTTTTCTCTATCATATGGTTCGCATCCTTTGCGGAACCCTCTTGGAAGTCGGAAGAGGAAGGATTTCGCCCTCTGCACTTTCGGAGATTCTTGCCGGAAAAGACAGGCGCCTTGCCGGCCCGACAGCCCCCGCAAAGGGGCTTTGTCTACTGCATTTAGACTATGGCGATGCTTTGTAAGAGAAAAAGCTCAATTTTATCATGGATATCTTCCTCATTTTAGATATCATTTTTGATATATATCCCTCCTACGCCCTATTCCCAATACAAAAACAATAACTTTGTCCTTCTGAATTTCTGCAATGATTCTATAATCCCCTACTCTATATCTCCATTGTCCGCTTCTATTGGCTGTTAATCCCTTTCCATGCTTTCTGGGATATTCACAGCCTTCTAAGTTTTTCTAAGCCAGGCAATGATAAGAGAAGCTGTGTACTTGTCCAGCTTTTTCATCTGCTTTTAATGCTTTATCGGAAAATACAATTCTAAAAACTCATTGTAAGCCCAGTTCTTTCTCTACCTCATCAAGGGTATAGGTAATAGGATTTTTCCTTATATTCCACTCAAAAGCTTTTTTCATAGGCCTGCAAATCATATTCTCTTCAATATGTTCAAGAACTGAGCGTCTAACCAATTCTGAAATACTAATTCCATTCATTTCCGCATATTTTTTGAAAAGCACAGAGTCTGTTTCACTTAATCTAAAAGAAATCGTCATCCTATCCCTCCTTTCATGTGCAATATATTGTATTACATATTGTATAATGCGTCAATTTCCTCTGCTATCCTAAATGAAGCCACTATAAAAAGTAGGCCCTTCTGTTCCAGTCTGAAGCTGTAGCAGTTTGTAATGATGTACCTTCTGAGAGAGGATTCCAGATTGCAAAGGATAGGCATGGCATTTCATTGCCTTTTCACCCGCTAAGGGATATACTGACAAGGATTTATTGTATATTTCTTTAGGAGAAAATTTTTGAATACTATAGGGATAAAAGATTGCACTTACAAATACATACGAAGGAATGAAATTGATGAGGTAGTGGAGAAACTTTCCGCTATTTCTCCTTTGGATTCCATGATGGAATAGGGAAGCTTTGTCTGTGTGCCGGGCCATAACGGTTCCGGAAAATCCGCTCGGACAAAGCTTTTTATTGCTTTATAGAGTAAGAGTAAAATAGGAAAAGATTAGGAGGAAGTAGTAGATGAAGAAAAGACTGGCGGACTACATTGCAGAAAAACTGGTGGAAGCGGGGATTTGCCGCTCCTTCTCCGTCGTAGGCGGTGGCGCAATGCACTTAAATGATGCGCTTGGACACAATAAGGGAATTAAAACCCTCTACCAGCATCATGAGCAGGCCTGTGCTATGGCGGCCGAAAGCTATGCCAGAATTCACAATGTTCCGGCCCTCCTTTGTGTGACCTCCGGCCCCGGCGGAACGAATACGATTACCGGTGTCTTGGGAGCATATCTGGACTCCCTTCCCATGATTGTCCTCTCCGGACAGGTGCGGCATGACAATACCGCCCGCTGGTCTGGAAGAGCGCTTCGTGCCATGGGAGATCAGGAGTTTGACATTCTTCAGTCCGTATCCTGCATGTGCAAATACAGCGAGATGCTGATTGACCCGTACCGCGTGCGATATGCGATAGAAAAAGCGATTTACCTAAGCCAGACCGGTCGCCCCGGTCCCTGTTGGCTGGATATTCCGGTGGATGTACAAGGCTGCACCATTGAAACCGAGGATTTACTGGGCTTTGATGTTTCCGATTTTGAAAATGGAGGAGACGGCTGGGAAAAGAGAGCCGTGGAGAACAAGCATCCGGGTTTGCAACAGCGTGCCGAAAGTATTTTCAGGACGAGGAAGAAAGAAGGCCCTCCATGCATTGTATGAGAAAAAGGAGAACCCGCATGTTTTAGCGGAGGATTTAGGAGGACAGGAAGACCATGGCTTTACCGAGTGGGAGGACTTTCTTCCGCTTGCCAAGCAGGTCTTAGAGAAAATTAGAGCAAGTAAGCGCCCCATTTTCTATACCGGAAACAGGGGTTCGCATTGCCGGAGCGGAGACGATGTTCTTAGAGCTTTCCGAAAAGCTCAGCATCCCCGTAGTGCTCGGCTGGAATGCGCGGACATTTTTCCGACAAAGCACCCTTAAATGCGGGACGCCCGGGAGGAAGAGGAGACAGACCGGGAAACCTTGCCCGTACAAAATGCGGACTGTATCTTAAGTATCGGATCGAGACTGAATATCCGTCAGGTAGGCTATGCCTTCCGTGACTGGGCACCGGAAGCCTATGTGATGCAAAACGATATTGATAAGGAAGAGATTGCAAAGCCCTCCGTGCACTGCGATTTACAGCTTCACGGCGACGCCAAGGCTTTGATTCGTGCACTGCTTGAGCTTTTAAAGGAAGAAAAGAGCCTTCCCCTCTTTAAGGGTGGAGAAGGAATAGTTCGTGAGAAGCGCGGAAGTTCATTCGGGAAAAAGGCGGCAGAGGCCGTTTTGGAAGAGGATAAAAGCGAGCGTCTCACTTGGCTTGATACCGTGCGCTTCTATCAGGCAAATTATCCTACGATTCTTCCGGAATATCGTTCGGAAGAGACTGCGGAGTGCAATGTCTATGCCTTAGTGGAGAAAGCTTTCGGAAAGGGCGGAGGAAGACCAGATTACCGTTGTGGAAACGGCTCTCCATGCGTTGCCGGCGGACAGAGCTATATCATAAAAGGAACCCGTTTTATCAGTCAGGACGGTGTAGCGTCCATGGGATACGGACTTCCTGCCGGAATCGGTGCCTACTATGCGGCAATTGATTTCACAAAGGCTGAGGAGGAAAAATTAAAAGCAGACTCCGTACTGGCAGGGGAAGGAAGAAAGCTATCCGCCTTACCGGGAAAAAGGATATTATCGTTTTAACCGGAGACGGCTCCATTCAGATGAATCTGCAGGAGTTACAGACTATTATTCATCACAAGATGCCTTTAAAGATTTTTGTGGTAAATAACGGTGGCTATCATTCCATTCGTCAGACTCAGAACAGCTTCTTCGGAAAGCCTCTGGTGGGAATCGGTGTGGACTCCGGTATGGATGGAGAGGAACGGACCTTTCCTTCCCGAGCTTAGAGAAGCTCGCGCATGCCTACAGCTACCCCTATGTTTCCATTCACAGCAATAAGGAGCTTTTCGAGGGAATCGAGAAAAACTTTATCGCAGGACGGCCCGGTACTTTGCGAAGTCTTTGTAAGCCTCACGCAGCAGTTCCTGCCGAAGTCCAGTGCAAAAGCGGGATAAGGAAGGAAATCTTTTCAGCCCTCCTCTTCAGGACATGGATCCCTTCCTTCCGGAAGAGGAAATGGAAATGCTTATGCTCTAAAGAAGAGGCAGTAAATGCGGATACTGATCAGCGGGATTACGAGCTTCCTCGGAATAAGTACAGGGAAAAAGCGCTTTTAAAAAAGGGCCATGAAGTCTACGGAGTTTTGCGTCCGGAGAGTCGGAATAAAAGAAAGACTTAAGGGAGAAGGAATTCAACTTCTCCCTTAACATCGAAAAACTTTTCTTCTTTGGGAGAAAGAAAATGGAATAGAAGCGGAATATAACAACAGTACTACGGAAAGATACTGCTTCTGAAAACCTTAGTCCGGTTAGTCAGCCTCTCTTAGCGAGCTTCACTTTGACGCGGTTCTGCATTTTGCCTGGGACGGTGTCGGCTCCTTGGGGCGTTCGGATATTGCAACGCAGGAAAAGAATCTTGCCATGAGTAAGGCCTTTTTTTCTTGGGCTAAGGCACATGGCGTAAGACGCTTTTTCTTTGCGGGATCACAGGCGGAGACGGGGAGAGGCACAGAGAAGAGCCTCTTCCGGCAAGTCCCTACGGAGAAGAAGCTCGCCTTTTTCCGAATACGGCCTGAAAAACCACGGGAGATGGAATTTATCGACCTTCGAATTTATTCTATCTACGGAAAAGGGGATCATGAAAGAAGTCTTGTAAAGACGCTTGTAAGAAACACCTTAAGAGGCATGGAAACGGAGCTCGGAAGCGGAAATAAAATTTGGAATTTTATGGCGGAGGAAGATTTCAGGCGTGCATTGGCCTTTCTTACGGATTTGGACATTCTAACGAGGAAGGGAGAAAGCGGAAGTAAGAGAAGTAGTAAATCGGAGGGCGAAAACCCGGAAAGAGAGAATGCAGATTCGGAAATCGAGTATAAGGAGAAGCTGCTTGAGTCAGGATTGTTCGGACAGAATAAAAAGAATGCGGTAGCTTTACGATGAGACATCTGTAGCGGAGAAAGCCGCGTTCTTTCCGACTATATTAAAGAAATCGAGCAAATAAAGCTTCTCTTTCCTTAAGAAAAAAGGGGCTCAGATATAGCGGAGAAAGTCTCCTGCGATTTGGTCTTCGTCCGCCCAATGTGGAGGGCGATTATGACTTTACGGCGCATACGAAAGAGCTTTCCGCGCTGGGATTTGAAGAGAGTCAGCTTTTTCTTCCGGAATAGAAGAGTTATATGAATTTATTTATGAGAGGAATTCCTGAAAGCGTAAAGCTACTGTTTCCGGAAAACAACAGGATAGATAGGCAAAAGTAAAACCTTAGGAATAAGTTAAACTTTTTAAATAAATTAAGCTATATCAATCAAGCTATATCAAAATATTTAAAGAATAAGAAAAGGGAAATCGATGGCAAACTGTATCGTCTGCGGAAGAAGCTAACTGAACTTGCCGTTTTTCATAATATGCCTGCCTCTGCGCAGGATTTTCCGAGAAAAGAGGATTTGGAGCAGGGAAAAAGCCGGTGGACTTACCGCTTTGCCAATGCCTGCACTGCGGTCTGGTGCAGTTTGATACCGAGCCTGTCCCCTATTATAAGGATGTGATTCGAGCAGGAGGCGGAACAACAACCATGCGCCGTCTTCGAGAGGAAGAATACACAAAACTTCTTTCTTATTTGCATAATAAAGGACAGAGGAGCCCGTGATATTGGAGCTGGGAAGCGGACAGGAGAGTTCCTTAAAATGTGGGAAGGCGTGGATTGCGGAGCTTTGACCCCCTTCATTTTCGGGATAGAACATAAGAAGGGCCTTGTGGAAAAGGGGAGGGCGGCAGGTCTTCCTCTCTATGAGGGCTTCCCGGAAGAAGACTTTTCCTTAAAGGGACTTACAGCCCTTTCTCCGGACGGAAAAAAAGGGAAAAGGAAGTCGGAGAGGAAGTCGATGCCATGGTGCAGTTCAATTTCCTTGAGCACCAGAAGGACCCGAAGGGGATGCTGGACTACGCGTATACGCATCTTCGGGCGGGCGGCATTTTCCTCCTCACGGTACCGAGCTTTCACTATATTTTGGAAAATAAGAGCTACTATGAGCTGCTCCGTGACCATATCAGTAATTTTACGGAAGAGAGCCTGCAATACCTCTCTCAGGAAGCCGGTTTTTCTCTTCTTGAGAGTCGCGTAATCAATCGGGATACCATTGAGTTTGTTTTGCAAAAGGAAGCAAAGGAGAACTTAAGCATTTTTCCGCTATAGCGGCCAGAAAAATCGACATTTCTCCTCTTCTTGAAAATGAAAAGGAGATTCAAGAGGATGTAGAGGCTCATATTGCGAAGCTAAAGGAAAAAGGGAGAAAAGGATAGCTATCTGGGGGCGAGCCATCAGGGGCTCACCCTGCTTTCCACAACGGCGCTAAAGGATGCGGTATCCTATATCATTGACTCTGCACCCTTTAAGCAGGGGCTGTACAGTCCGGCTTCCCATGTATTGATTGTGTCGCCTGAGCATTTTCAGGAGGAGCCGGTGGACGAAATTCTCATCGTGGCACCGGGCTATACGGACGAAATAGCCGGGATTATCAAGCGGGATTTTCAGCCCTGTCCGCGGATTTTGGCACTTAGGGGCGAAAAGATAACGGAGCTTTAGGGGTGAAGGGAATCGCCTGTAGGGAAAGCAATAATATGGCAAAGTGCGAAGTTGTTTGCTACGAGGGTAGAATAGAGACTAAGACCTTTATAGAATGATAATTAATCATAATCCGGTGAGCTGCAAAGTATTTTACGAAAAAAGGAAAGGAAGTCGCTGTGCGAGCATTTGTCTTAGAGGGAAGAGGAAAAGTGAAATGGATGGAAGGAGAAGCCAAGAATTCTTTCGGAACACGGTGTACTCATCATGCCCCTTCTTCTTGCGCCTTGCACAAGCGATGTGCATACGATTTGGCAGGGCTCTCCGAAGAGAAAATCTCACTCTGGGGCATGAGTGCGTGGGGAAGATTATAGAGAAAGGCACTGCGGTAAAGGATTTTTCCGTGGGTGAAATTGTGGCGATTTCCGCCATTACCCCGAACTGGGACAGTGAAGAAGTTACGGAAAAATGAGTCTCATGCAGGCTATCCCTTCTCCGCCCATTCTCTTGGAAAGTCCATAGACGGAGCTTTTCAGGAATGCTTTTTATTTACCGCATGCGGATAAAGTGCGGAAAAAAATTCGGAGGGACTTTCCTTGGAAGACCACTTTTATGCACGGATGTTTTGCAAACCAGTTTACTGCCGCAGAAGAAGGAAAGAGTGGAGAGAGAAATACGGTTTTGTGTACTGGGGATCAGGGCTATCGGCCTTGCGGCGATTTTTGCCGCGCAGTATTTCGGCGCAAGTCGTATTTTTGCCGTGGGAAGTCGGGAAGAGCAAAAGACTGGCTCTTAGTATGGGGAACAAAGGATTGTCCGGTGGAGGTTTTTGGACTATAGAGAGCTTAGAACGCCCATTCCTGAAGGAAAGCATCCCTTGGCAAATTCACAAATTCTTATGTTGTGAACGAGATTTGGAGACAGGACAGACGGCAAGGGGGTGGACCGGGTTCTCCTTTGCGGAGGAGACGAATATGCCCTATGTGAAGCTTCCGACATGGTAAAATACGGTGGCGGCGTGGTCAGCAATGTGGCCTATTTTGGAGCGGATGAGGACATTGTTACGGAAGAGCTTTCCGGAAGACCGCTCCACTATCTCATTGATGGAGAGAGAGAGAAAAGAAGGCGGTAGACGCCCTTTTATTTACCGAAGTTTTTCCCTAGGAAAGGGGATGGCGGGAAAGAGCTTTGTCTTCTCCCTTTCTAAGGGCGGAAGAGCGCATCTTGAGAAAATCATGAAGATAGTCCGGGAAAAAGATTTTCACCCGAGCGCATTTTTCACGAAAAGCTACCGCGGTATGGAAAATATAGAAGCGGCACTGTATGATATGAAGAACAGAGAAGCCGTAAAAGTCTTGGTATATAGCGATTTAGAAGAATAGAAAAGGCCGTAAAAAGTCTTGGTATATACGGTTTAGAAGGATAAAATCCGTAAAAGTTTTAATGTATACCGATTTAGAAGGATAGAAAAGAGGTTGGAATTTGAAGAAGACCATCAGTATCGTTATCCCCTGTTATAACGAGGAGGAAAATGTTATTCCCTTGCAGATACATAGGACTTGTTTTCAGGAGAAACTTAAGATTATCATTATGAGCTTCTTTTTATTGACAACGACTCGCAGGATAAGACGCGGGAGAACTTAAGAGCGCTTTGCCGGGAAGATAAAGGGCATCAAGGCGATTTTTAATGCGAAGAATTTCGGACAGTTCAACTCTCCCTACTACGGGATGCTGAACAGCACGGGAGATGCGACTATTTTTGATGGCGGCAGACTTTTCCAGGATCCGGTCGAAATGATTCCGAAGTTTGTGGAAGCCTGGGAAGAGGGTTACCGTATCGTAATCGGCGTAAAGACAGAGAGTAACGAGTCGAAGCTTATGTACGCTCTTCGGGGAATATACTATAAGCTTATCCGGAAAATGTCCTCGGTAGATCAAATCAGCCAGTTTACGGGCTTTGGCCTATACGACAAAGGCTTTATTTCGGTAATGCAATCTCTGGACGATCCCACCCTTCCTGCGCGGTATTGTGGCGGAGCTTGGTTACAGAAGAAAGGATATCCCTATACGCAGCCGAAGCGTCGGGCGGGCGTGACACACAACAACTTCTATACCCTTTATGATGCGGCTATGCTGAGCTTTTACCAGCTATACCAAGGTGGGACTTCGCTTGGCGGTATTTTTGGGCGGTATTTTTGCGGGAATCAGCATGCTGGTTGGCCTCCTATATCTCATTATGAAACTGATCTGGTGGGACCGCTTTCCTGCAGGTATGGCTCCTATGCTGATAGGAATGCTTTTCCTGGGTTCTGTACAAATCTTTTTTATCGGACTTTTGGGAGATATATTTTTATCCATTAACCAAAAGGGTCATGAAGAGACCGCTCGTGGTGGAGGAAGAGAGACTGAATTTTTCGGGGCAGGCGGAGCAGGCTACCGGCGAAAGCAGTACTTCGGAACAGGCAATAAGCGAAGACAGTTCTTCGAAACAGCTAGGGGCAGACTACCGGGAAAGCAGTACTTGGAACAGGCTACAAAGTAAGCAGTTCTATGAGAAGGCTTCGATAGAGGAGTAAGAAAATGAGAGCAAAGATTGATATCGCCCTAGTCAGGGAAGGAAATTACATATTCAGGGCTGGGCCTTCGGAAGAGATCCGGAGACTCCTGTGAAACTGTCCGTTCAGGAAGACAGGGAGAAACAAGAGAATTTTCCTATGAGGAAGTGGGCAGGGAAACCGTAAGTGAAGCCTATTTTTCCGAAGTACGAAGAGGAAAACAGGGAAGAAAATCAAGAGAGCTGGGCTTTTCTTTAGACACCCCCTACGAACTGGGAAAGGGCGAGAGAGTAGAGCTTTTTGCTTCAGGTGGATCAGCAGATTCGTCGTTTTAGTTTTGATGATAAAAAAATCAGTCCTTTAACTCCCATGCCCACAAGAAGATGGAGAAATTCCTGGCTCTTTTCCAATGGGAAACAGTGGAGGCAGTAAAGGATACTTTGAAAAAGGGAGGGCTTTCCGCTCTTTGGCATAAGAGTGTGCGAAAGCTAAAGAGTATTGAAGAGGATTACGACTATAACGAGTGGTACAAAAAAGAAAAGACCGGAGCGGAAGAGCTTTCGAGACAAAGGGCGGAAGTTTGGGAGAATCCCCTGCTTTTTTCCATTGTGATTCCGGTGTACCGTCCCAAGGAGGCTTTTTTACGAAGACTCTTAGACAGCATTTTATCCCAGACCTACCCCCATTTTGAAATTTGCCTTGCGGATGCTTCCGAACTTTCCGAGGATTCCTTGGAAAATGGAGAAAAGTCCCCCATTGCAGTTTTAAAGGAGTATCAGGAGAAGGACAGCAGAGTGCGTTTTACCGCCCTTCCCAAGAATCTGGGCATTTCCGGAAATACCAATGCCGCTATCGCCATGGCCAAGGGGATTTTATCATTTTCTCCGACCATGATGACGAGCTTACGGAGGATGCCTTATATACCATTGCCAAAACCATCAAGGAGCATCCCAAGGCGGAGCTTCTCTACAGTGATGAGGATAAGATTGACTTTGCTTCCGCCTATTACTTTGAGCCCCACTTTAAGCCGGACTACAGTCCGGAGCTTCTTCGCAGTGTAAATTATTTCTGCCATCTTCTGATTGCGAAGCGTTCTTTGCTGGAGGCGGTAGCGAAAGAGGGAGAAGAGGGAGAAGATTTACGAGCAAAAGGAATATGACGGTGCCCAGGACTATGACCTGATTTTGCGACTTTGTGAAGAGGCGGAAAAGAAGGGGAAAAGGCGGCAGGCCTCAGTGAAGAGGAGAAAAAGGCGCAGGAAGCGGCGCTCTACTTCTTCTACGATTATCCATATCAGGAAGGTGCTCTATCATTGGCGCTCTCATCAGCTTTCCACGGCCCAGAATCCGGAGGCAAAAGCTCTATGCTTTTACCGCCGGAGAGCGGGCGGTTTTCGACCATGCAAAGCGCCTAGGGGCTTCCCATTGAAAAGGTGGAGCGGGGCATTACCTACGGCTATTATCATTGCCACTATGCCTTGGAGAAGAAGGAAGGGGAGCTTCCTCTGATTTCCGTGATTATCCCGAGTAAAGACCATAGTGAGGATTTGGATCTGGCCATTCGCTCCCTCTTTGCCGGAAGTTATCCCTATTTGGAAGTGATTGTGGTGGAGAACAATTCCGTAGAGGAAAAAGACATTTTCCTACTATGAAAAAGATTCAGGAGAATTCCCGGCAAGGTACGGAGAGTTTCATACCAAGGCGGTACGGGTGGTGCGCTGGGAGAGAGAGTTCAACTACTCCGCCATCAACAACTTCGGGGTGGGCTTTTCCCACGGAGAATATCTCCTCTTTATGAACAATGATATTGAGTGCCTAAAGAAAGATTCCTTGGAGGAAATGCTTCAGTTTGTGCAGCAGGAGGAAGTGGGCATCTGCGGTGCAAGGCTCCTGTATCCGGATAAGATGATTCAGCACGCCGGTGTGGTGATGGGCTTTGGCGGCATTGCCGGAGCCACCTTTATCGGTACCCATGAAACGGAAAACAGCTATATGCATAGGGCGGCCTGCATTCAAAACTATACGGCGGTAACTGCCGCCGTTTTAATGACCAAGAAATCCCTCTTTGATAAGGTAGGGGGCTTCAGAGAAGAACTTGCGGTAGCTTTTTAATGATGTGGATTTTTGCTTGAAGATTCGAGCCCTTGGAAAGCGGGTGGTGTATACCCTTATGCTCTTTTTACCCATTACGAGGTCCAAGTCCAGAGGACTGGAGGATAATCCGGAGAAGGTAAAGCGTTTCAACGGAGAGATTGTCTGCCTCGCAAAGCATTGGCCGGAGATTTTGAGAAAGGGAGATCCCTACTATAACCCGGCACTGACCCTTAGGAAGTCAAACTTTACGCTAAGAGACCTTTCCGTAGAGAAGGTGGGAGAGCCGTTTCCGTTGGAGATTTTGAAGGATATCGTGTAGATGAGGATACGGTGCTTAGGCCATCCCCTCTTTCAAAAAGACGCTCTCGCTCGATTCCGACGTAGCGGATACTAAGCAGAAAACTTCGCTGTGCTTGTTTTCTGCAAGTACCGACGTCTCCATACGCTTTTCGTAAGAGGGGATGGCCTAAGCATCTGTATAATGGTATTTTTTGCGATTCCAAAGCATGAGCCAATCAAAAATATGTAGAAATGGTGCGGCAGATTGTAGAAAGTGAGGCGAAAAATGATGAAGACGCTGAATGATTAGTTGGCAATGTCTTATCGTATGGAAATTGTAGAAGATAAGGATGAAGGTGGATTCGTTGTTTCTTTTCCGGATTTATCTGGTTGTATTAGCTGTGGTGAGACAGTAGAAAGTGCAGTAGCGAATGCGATGGATGCAAAAAGAATGGCTTACAGCAACTTTGGAAGAAGGTGTGAAGATTCATGAGCCGGATGAGTCTGGAAGACTATTCCGGACAGTTTAAGTTGAGGATTCCCCGGAGCTTGCATCGATCCTTAGCGGTGCATTCAGAAAGGAAGGAATTAGCATGAACCAGTATTGTGTATATCTGCTTTCTAAAAATGACGCCTAGTACAAAAAGATGAGTGGATATAGAAGGAAAGGAAAATAAATCATGAAACTGAGCGAATTCCCTTATGAGAGGGTGGATTTTACAAAAATGGAAAAGGAGCTTTCGGATTTAACGAAGGCCTTGGACAAGGCAGAGTCCGTAGAGGAGGTCTTTTTCCATTCATAAAAAGTATTACAAAATGCAGGACGATGTGATGACGGCGATGGTGCTTGCGAATTTCCGAAATAACATCGATATGACCGATGAGGTTCTAGTAGAAGGAGAAGGACTACTATGATGAAAAGATGCCGGGCTTTTGGAATGCGATGGTGGATTACCAGAAGAAGCTCTATCACTCTCCCTTCAAAAAGAAATGGAAGAGAAAATCGGGCATGTTGCCTTTAAGAACATTGAACTTGCTATAAAGGGGATGGATGAGAAACTGATTCCCCTTATGCAAAAAGGAAAATGAGCTCACTACCGCCTATGGAAAGCTTCTCGGTACGGCAACGATTGAATGGGAGGAGAGGAATTAAACCTTTCTCTTATGCGCCCTATATGACAAGCGTGGACCGTTCTGTCCCAGCGAAAGAGCCTGGGAGAAGTACAGTGCTTTTTGAGGGAGCATAAGGAGGAACTGAATTCCCTCTATGATGAGTTGGTAAAGAATCGTACCGAACAGGGGCGTCTGCTCAGCTATCCGACTTTACTGAACTCGGCTATGCCAGAATGAATCGTAACTGTTACGGCGAGAAGGAGATTGAAAGCTTCCGAAATCAGGTGAAGCGTGACCTTGTACCTTTTGTGGAAAAGCTGCATGAAAAGCGAAGAAAGAGACTGGGAATTGACCATCTCTATTATTATGATGAAGATGTTTTCTTCCCGGAGGGAAATCCTGCGCCAAAAGGAACTCCGGAAGAAATCATGGCAGCAGGAGAGAAGATGTACGATGAGCTTTCTCCTGAGACCTCTACTTTCATGCGGAAAATGAGGGAAATGGAGCTTTTTGATGTCCTTGGCAGGAAAAATAAGAGTACCGGCGGCTATATGGATATGCTTCCGAACTACAAGATGCCTCTTGTTTTTGCAAACTTTAACGGAACTGCAGGAGATATCGATGTGATTACCCATGAGTGTGGACATGCCTTTCAGGGCTATTTGACTGCGAATCTTCCTATTCGGGAGCATAATGACTTAACTTCCGAAACAGCGGAAACCCATTCGATGTCTATGGAATTTTTCACGGAGCCTTGGATGGAGCTGTTCTTTGGAGAGAGGGCAGATGACTATAGAGAAATGCATTTTGAAGATACGCTGATGTTTATTCCCTACGGCACCATGGTCGATGAATTCCAAAATATTGTGTACAAGAATCCGGAAATGACTCCGGAAGAGCGAAATGAGCTTTGGAAGAAGCTTGAGAAGGAGTACAGACCGCATCTTGATTATAAGAACAATCCTTTCTTAAATGAGGGAAGACTTTGGCAGAAGCAGAGCCATATCTATGAAAAACCCCTATTACTATATTGATTACTGTCTTGCTGCGGTAAATGCCCTGCAGTACAAGGCTTTCATGAAGCGGGATTTCAAAGAAGCGTGGAAGAGCTATATGGAGTTTTCTCATCTTTCCGCCTCCCTTTTCTTTACCGAACTCGAGAAGAAGGCAGGACTTATGAGTCCCTTTGAGGAAGGAAGCCTAAAGAAACTTGTGGAAGGGCTCAAGGACTAAATTCCATATCGCTACGCTCTGTGAAATACTCGTTAAGAATAAAAGGGGCTGTAAAAATCACTTTATTACTTGATTTTTCACAGCCTTTTATAGAAAAGCTTGAAGGCTTTTCGTCTATAAAAATGTATTCTCTATGAATGTTTACGTTCTTTTCTTTTTCCCCTGTAAAGCCCAAAAGGCCAGTCCGATGACGCTTATTCCGAAAAGAGTAAAGCTGAACGGATTACTCCGGTCTTCGGTTTTGACAAATCCTCTTCCTTTTCTTTCTACGCCGAGGACAGTGGGGTCGGTCTCTCTTCTCCTAAAAACTTCCCCGTCAGAAGAAACCGCTTCTCTACTTGCGGAAAAGTACTGCAGGAGTTTGGCTTTCCTCGACAATCGGTGTACGAGAACCGCCACCGCTGTTTCCGCCTCCGTTTCCACCGCTATTTCCGTTACTGTTTCCATTGCCGGGATTCACCGGATTTACAGGGGTCGTAGGATTCACCGGCTCTGTCGGATTTTCGGGAGTTTTTCGGATCTTCCGGTCGTATAACTTCCCCACCGCATATTCTGTCACTTTCTAATTTATAGAGCGGCTGCTCTCCCGAAAGAAGGGAGGCTCTCCAAATTTCCTGTGAGATAGACAGGGAGATCTTCACTGCTTCCATCAACAAAATGAAGTGTCGTCTTTACAAAATGCAAGCCGTAGGTAGTCTGGGAGACTTTTGTCTTGGTTAGGGAATTCGACAGAGGAAAGACTCTCGCTCTAACTCTGTACGAAGAACTTTTTCGATATTCTTTTTATCTTCCGCGGTAATCAGAATCACGGATAGCCGTCTTCTGTTTTATCCCCAGTCATAACGCATGTTTTTGGCAAAAATATAGTTGTGATAAGCGTTTTCTTCCGACATGGCATCGTTCAGATTCAGCCTTAAGTTTCGCACAAACTCGCCGTCCTTGTAGACAGGATAAAGGATTTCCTTATTGTATTTTGCAAGATATATCCCATCGAGCAAGGTCTTATTTTGTAATACGGGTGCACTGAGCTTTTCCCCTTCTTTTTAAAGAACTTTTTAAGTAATCTTTCAGGGATTGTCCGGAGTTTCCTGTTCCGCGATTTTTATAAACGTAGTTTTTATCTTGAGAAAGCTCTAGGTTTTCCAAGTCTGCATTTTTCAGAGGAAAGACAGAGCTTACGTTTAATGCAGCGCTATAGGTGATGGGAAGAGTGACTTCCACATCTCCGCTTTTTTCCGTTTTTACAGTGAGCTGAATACCGTAATCGGGTGTCTCTCCATGAGTAAAATCAACCATGCGCACGTCCACATTTCGTGCAATTTCCGGATATACCTCAACTGAAAGCACGCCGGTCAGGGCATTATTAATAATGCGGTTGAACTTTCCTTTAATCTCCTTTATTTCCGCCTCTGTAAGAGTATTCTTTTCAGCTAGTTCTTCTTCTGTAAAAGATGGATTATTTTCGAATCGCCCTTCATCAAAAGGAAACGAGAGATTCTTACTAAGGAAGTTTACCAATTCTTCGGGAATCTCTCCAAGACTTTGCAGACTCCCGACATTCACTCTTGCATGCTTAGTGTTTCGCTTTCATCCGTATACTCTACGCTGTAGTAGTACTGCTTTTTCCTTGCCTTCTCCTTCAGACCGAATATTTCTATCTGTAAAATGAATCTTCTTTATTTCCGGATAATTCTCTTTCAGGAAGCTGATGATTTCTCCCATGTTATGATCACAGATTTCCTTATTTTTCGGAAGATTAAATTGATTTACATTTCACTTACTATGAAGTTAAAGGTTTCCGAGTTGGTGCCCTTTAAGGGAATGAGATATTTTTTTCGGCTTTCCGGTAATCTCGTCGAATCCTTGCCAAACCAGGTAGGCAAGCTTTTTCTCCGCTTTCGAACTTTTTAAAGCGGATAGCAAAAGGACTTCCGCCAGCCATAACGCCGTCAGGGGGTAAAAGACCGCCTAAAGCCATATCGTCACTCAAAGAAGGAGAAGGATCAATCTTCTCCCGAATCGTCTTAGCAAGTTTTGCGAGAATCGGATTGCTGTTTGCATTGCCGGAGAGTTCCAAGTAGTAAGCTCTTCCGTCTTTTTACTTCATAATACTTATCGTTATCCAGATTTATGGAAACCGGGATAGGATCCAGTTTCTCGTCAAAATAGTGATAGAATTCCTGTTTTGTATTCAGCTGCTCAAAAAGCAACAGGATCCTTGAATTCCTCTCCTCCCGGAAAATTGCTGCCGGATGCCCTATCCTCTAAAAGCACTATAGTGTGTAAAATCCATATTGCTGCCACTTGTTACGGAAGATTCGACTTCTTCTCCGTCCTCCCCAGTGAGGACGGAATTCAAGATTCGTTCGTGGGTTCTCCCAAGTCGGACCGAAGCTAAAGACAGAGCTGCTAAAGAGAGCGCCAGAAGCAACGGGATAATTTTTTTCCTTTTCATAGATTTTCTCCTTTATTACTCTATTTTTTTGCATACAAAAATGCTTTCGAAGTGGAAAGCATTTTGTATGAAGAGTTCTATATTTAGTCACCCCCGAAGAATCCCATGATCACGATGCCGATTACCGCGAGTACAACGGCAAAAGTGCTGCTTTCTTGAGAGTCTTTCCTTTAAGAAGATGTGTGCCCAGAGAGCGGAGAAGATACAGTAACTGGAAATGAGGGGTGCGGAAGCTACGGCGTTTGCGGCAAGGGCTATGATGTACGCCGCCTGTCCTGCGGTCTCACTCATGGCACCGAGAAGCTTTGCTCCGTCATAACTCGGGAAAAACTTTGTCTTCTTCACGAAGATAAGATAGAGCAGTGTGATGATTCCGACTACGAGGAAGGTATATTCATAGGCCACATTTGCGGAATCTTCGGAAAGACGATGCACGAAGATAGAATCCATAAGGGTTCTTTTCTGCAGGATTATCCGATATCGGAGACAAAACCACCGCATCCATAAAGGTTCCAAGACCGTCAATGATGCAGTGAGGCGATAGAGAAGAAGATAGCCAGAAGCTGTTCATATGCTTCATGCCGGGTTCTTCCCAGATTCCTTCAGCTCCGCTTCTTCCTTCTGCTTTTGAAAATAAGAAAGAAGAACAATCGCAACAATGACCAGAACGGTGGCAATAAGTTGCGGAAAGCTGAGCGTTTGCTTTAAGAAAAGAAAAGACAAAAATGCCGCTACCGCTCCGGATGTATTACAAATCGGAGAGGTGATGGAAAGCTCTATATAGCGAAGTCCGATGTAGCCCAGGAGCATCGAGAAGATATAGAGGAAAGATACGGGAAGATAAACTAAAACCGTCTGGAGATTAAACGTTACTCCATTTACAAGAACTTGATATGTTGCATGAGAGCCCATCACGAGTCCTACAGCAACAATCATCTTTAGATAGCTGTTTTTTATCTTTCTGCGGAGAACCGAGCTTAGAAAAAGTCGGAACCGGACCAGAAAAAGACAGCAACCAAGGAAAGAATAAACCACATAATAACCCTTTCTGATAATCATGAATAGAATTGCAACAAATTGATTCTCTATAGTGCACGATAAGATAAAACATTCGGAATGTGAACTGTCTTGCAAAAGTAAAAACAATTGTAAGACTTTCAAAAAGACCGAAAAATTAATACAAAATTAAACGTTCCATAAAAATCACGCATAATATAGCAAAATTATTTATATTTGACAAGCGAGATATTTAGCACGGAGGAAATTACTACAGATATTGAATAGAGGAAAATGCTAAAATCAGATCAACCAAGAATAATCCTGACGGCAATCCAAAAACATAATCCACAAAAACAGTGCAATCTTTGATTTGGAAAAGAATCATATATCTTTTTCCTATCAAAAATAAAATGATAAGTATTTTGCGGAATATAATCCGTATTAAAAAGGACGTCTCATGGGCATGAATTCCGGAGACTGAATCTGTGTATCGAAGTCTTGTACCAACTTACTTGCAGCAGTCAAAACTGACCTGAGAGAGAAAGGTGATGTGAGACAGTAACATTTGTGTGGCGCGTTCTGAAACAATAATAGAATATTTACTTGTTTCTGCCATTTTTGCTACCTCATTTATCTTATTTTTTTCAGCATGTTTTGTGAGTTCAGGAAGAGAATAACCTGCAATCCCTCTTAAACGATCTTCTTCAACGAGAGTAATTCTTCACGTAAATGTAGCATTTTTTTCTCTACGGTTATAGGTGGCGATATCCATAACGACTAAATCACCTTCTCCATTTTTGGTAAGGAAAAACAGGCTCCTCTGTTTTTGCAGAGCTCTGCAATTTCATTATAGTTTTGCCGTATTGCAGCTGATGGGCGTATATTCATATCTTTTCCCTCGACTTAAAAGTATAGTAATTTTATAGCATAATAATATCCATATTATACTACATCGTCAATAGAGTTTAGGGATTTTCTCCTTCAGGATTTTTTGCAACGAGGGGGAAAATGGAGCATCGGAAATAAGGCAAGATAGTTTCTCGAAATCCGAAGTCTTAAAGAATCCGACTGCATTTTTCCTTTTGTGGTATCACAGAGGAGTATGGTTTTATCTGCATTTTTCCATCATAGACTTTTTGACAAGCCCCTGAGAATCGTCTCCTTCAAAGACACCATTTTTCCCGAATTGCTTTTACAGGAAAGAATGGCAAGTTCCGCATGAAAGTTTTTGATAAACTCGGAGGTGAATTCCCCGACGATAGAGAGGCTTTGGTGCTTTAATACTCCGGGACAAAGAAAACAAGTCAGGTTTTGGGCGTGGGAAAGTTCGTTAGCGATATTGATGCCGTTCGTGATTATCGTGATATTATGCTTTGTCTTTAAAATGGGCGCCAGCTGACAAACTGTGGATGAAGAATCCAGGAAGATGACCATACCGTCTTTGATCAGGGAATCCGTCTTTTTGGCAATACTTTGCTTTTTGTCCTGATTTTCGATTTGTCGCATGCCAATTGGACTTTCTTTCGCGGATTTTACAATGAGAGAAACATAGCCGTGAGATCTTTTGAGGATGCCGTCCTCCTCCAAGGAAAAGTAAATCCCTTCTTATGAGTAGAGGCAGGAAGCATAGAGTCTTTTTACATAGATAGTTCATGCTTGCGATACCGTTATGCTGATTCAGATGTTCTACATTTCCCGTTTCCTCCTCGTGAATATCCATCTTATCGCTCCTTTATTTTTAAGAAGGTTATGCCATCCAAAAATGCACGATTTGCAAAAACTGTACACTTTTTCCCTTAATGCGTGTCCTATGTCAAGAACGCAATAGTTCGTTTTTAGAGAGTTTCTTTAGAAAGGCACAGGTTGGCATTTTTGGACAAAAATGTTTCAGACCTGAACAGTATAGCACAGAAAACGGAAATATTTTTCAATAATATGTTCAAAAGATATAATTACTTTGTTTAATATGCTATATTCTGCTTAGAAAAAAAGGTTGGAGATATGCATTATGAAGAAGGTTCTCGCTTTTGATATGGGTGCAACATCCATAAGAGGAATAGTTGGCTACGTGGAGAATGGGCAATTCTGCACAAAAGAAGTCATGAGGATGTCCCATAAGATTCAGAATAAAGAAGGAAGGCTGTATTGGGACTTTGACGCTATCGCAAAGAAGATTGAAGAAACAATTTTGGAAAATCCGGACGTTTCTGCCATAGGAATCGATACCTGGGGTGTGGATTTCGGTTTAATCGATAAAGAAGGAAATCTCCTTGAGGCACCTCATTCCTACAGAGATGAGAAGTTTGCTGAAGGAAGAGAAGAGGCAAGGGCTTTACTGGATGAGTTCGAGCTTTTTTTCAAAACAGCAGGGAATCAGATTATGACCATTAACACGGTCTATCAGCTTCTTAGCTTAAAGAAATTCGATAGGGAAATTTACGATAAGGCAGATAAGATCTTAATGATGCCGGATCTTCTTTTTTACCTCTTAACCGGAGAAAAAATCGGAGAAGAGAGCATTTGGTCCACGACAGGGCTGTATGACTTATCGAAAAAGCAGGGTCTCAGAGCAGCTTTTTGAGAAGCTCAAGCTAAAGAGAGAATTAGTTCCTGAAATTGTGCGGGCAGGAGAACGCAAGGGGAACACGAAGAATTCCAAGCTGGAGAGCTTGAGAGCCTTATCTATCGACGTTATTCCGGTTTTTAGGACATGATACGGCAAGCGCACTTTTTGATGGTTGAGCAGGAAAAAAAGATTCTCTCTTCCTAAGTTGCGGTACTTGGTCTTTAATCGGTGCCTCGGTAGAGGACGCGAAGGTGAGTAGAGAAGTCTATGAGAAGAACCTTACAAATGAACTGAGCTACAAGTCCGAGACGCTTTTCTTTAAAAACATCACCGGTCTTTACTTATTAGAAAAGTATAAAGGCGGAGCTGGAGGAGAGACTCGGAAGAAAGATTCCTTCCAAGAGATTACCGACTTCGTAAAAGAAAGAGGAAGAGTGCAAAACTCTTATTGATATGGATGCGGAGGTTTTCGGAAGAGAGGGAATAGAGGTTAAAAAAGAAATCGATGCTTTTCTCCTTTCTCATGGTGGAACTGTTCCGAAGGAAGATTTTTCCTACTTTACTCTGATTTATGACAGTATGGTGGAAAAATACAGAGAGGTAAAAGAGGATATTGAACATATACTCGGGAGAAACTTCACAAAGCTCCATATGATTGGCGGAGGCGCGAGGTCGGAAGTTCTTGCTGAAAAGATTGCGAAGAAGCTGAAGGTCAAGGTTAAGGCAGGACCCTATGAGAGCTCCGCATTCGGAAATATTCTCCTCTTGCTTCTTCAGGAAAAGGAAGTGGGGAGTATAGGAGAGGGAAGAAAGCTGATTTATGAGGCTTCGGAGTAAAGGACTATTCCTGAAGACGGAAGTGTTCTATACAGGAAAAATCTTCCATAATACATAGAGGGCTTTCCGGAAAGGAAAAGCTGTTTTACCTAACAATTTCCAAGCGCATTCGCTTGAAAATCAAAATAATATATTGGGGTTTATTCAGATAAAGGAGGAAGTATGAATCATCCAAGAATTGGTATCAGACCGACAATCGACGGAAGATGGGGAGGAGTAAGAGAGGCTTTAGAAGAGCAGACCATGAATATGGCGAAAAGCGCTGCAAAGCTCATTTCGGAGAATCTTCGTTATCCTGACGGAGAGCCTGTAGAGGTTGTGATTTCCCCGACTACCATCGGCGGCGGCGAGAAGCGGCTATCTGCGAAGAATACTTTGCAAAGGAAAATGTAGTGGGAACACTGACCGTTACACCTTGCTGGTGCTATGGAACAGAGACCATGGACTTAAATCCGAACACCATTAAGGCGGTTTGGGGCTTTAACGGAACAGAAAGACCGGGTGCGGTATATCTTGCGGCAGTTATGGCGGCTTATGCACAGAGAGGTCTTCCGGCTTTCTCTATTTATGGAACAGAGGTACAGGATAAGGACAGCAGCGGAATTACCAAAGATGTGGAGAAGAAGATTTTAGACTTTTGCAAGAGCTGCAGTCGGTGTGGGAATTATGAAGAATAAGTCCTATGTCAATATCGGTGCAGTTTCCATGGGGATTGCAGGCAGTGTGGTAAACGTGGATTTTCTCCAGAAGTACCTCGGTATGAGAACCGAATGGGTTGATATGACAGAAGTTCTTCGCAGAATCAATCTGGAAATCTACGATCCCGAAGAGTACAAGAAAGCTCTAGCTTGGGTTAAGGAGAATTGTAAAGGAAGGTTACGATACCAATGCCGGAAAGAAATTCCCCGAGGTAATCACGAAGTCAAGATTCATTCCGGATGACAAGCAGTGGGAGTTCTGCGTAAAGCATGCTCTTATCGTTAGAGATATTCTTTATGGAAATCCGAAGTTGAACGATCTTGGCTGGCATGAAGAGGCACTAGCAGAAATGCGATTGCCGGCGGTTTCAGGGACAGAGAATGTGGACAGACTGGCTTCCGAATGCAGACTTTACCGAGGCAATCATGGCTTCCGGTTTTAACTGGAACGGAAAGAAGATGCCGACTCCTTTTGCAACGGAGAACGATACTTTAAACGGTGTAGCAATGATGTTCGGCTGGCTTTCCACAGGAAAGGCGCCTATCTTCTCCGATGTAAGAACCTACTGGTCTCCGGAGGCGGTGAAGAGAGTCAGCGGAAAAAGAGCTAAGCGGCTACGCAAAGAACGGTATTATCCATCTCATCAATTCCGGCGCAAGCTGTCTGGATGCCAGCGCTGCGGCAAAGGATGAGAAGGGCAACGGCACTATGAAGGAGTGGTGGAATCTGACAGAGGCCGACATTCAGGCTTGCTGTGAGGCTACCGATTGGTGCAGAGCGAACTATGAGTACTTCAGAGGCGGCGGATTCTCCTCTCATTTCAGAACAGCTGCGGAGATGCCCGTCACCATGATTCGTGTAAATATCGTTGAGGGTGTTGGCCCTACCTTACAGGTTATTGAAGGACATACCTGCGTGCTTGATGAAGCTGTGCATAAGACTTTAGATGAGAGAACGGACAGAACCTGGCCGACCACCTGGTTTGCTCCGAAGATTGGCGTAGGTGCTGCGGACTCCGTTTACAATGTTATGGCTAAGTGGGGAGCTAACCACGGCGCAACCGTAGAAGGTCACGTTGGAGACAGACTCCTTACCTTGGCTTCCATGCTGAGAATTCCGGTGGCGTTCCACAATGTGGAAGAGGAAAGAATCTTTAGACCGCACTCCTTTAACGGATTCGGTACAGCGGACTTAGAGGACAGGACTGCAGAGCTTGTGCGTACTACGGACCTTTATATAAGTAGACTTAAATGAGCCAAAGGCTCCCAAGTCGGAGACGAGGGAGCTAAGGCTTAAAAAGAAGCTAAAAACTTATATATTGATAGAAAAATAAAGTGATATGTCTAAAGAGAGAAATGGATTTTTAGGGCTTTTAAAAGCTTTTTAAAGCAAGAAATCCTTCTCATTTATTTCAGTAGGAAAAGAGGAAGACTTATGTTAATGGAAAAGGAAAGACTGCTTCTTATCGAGTACGGAAAGAAACTGGTAACAGCAGGACTTACCAAGGGTACAGGAGGAAACTTAAGTATCTTTTGACCGGGCACATGGCCACGTGGCTATTCTCCTTCCGGAATCGATTTTTTTGAAATCCAACCGGAAGACATCGTAATTATTGATTTAGACGGAAATGTAGTAGAGGGAAAGAGTTCCTTCTTCCGAATGGGCAATGCATATCATGCCTTATAAGTACAGAGAGGATATTGATGCGGTTGTTCACGCGCACACCATGTATGCTACTGTTTTGTCCTGCTTAAGAGAGGAGCTTCCCGCTACGCACTATATGATTGCGGTAGCAGGACCAACGGTAAGAGTGGCTAAGTATGCTACATACGGCAGTAAGGAACTTGCGGAAAATGCTTTTGAGGCTATGAAGGACAGGAAAGCAGTAATCTTAGCAAACCACGGCCTATTGGCAGGAGCGAAAGATATACTCAATGCTTACAATATAATTGAAGAAATAGAATATTGTTCCGAGGTTTACGCAAAGGCAAGAGCTATAGGCGAGCCTGTCATTCTTCGAAGGAAGAAATGGAACTTATACTGAGAAATTCAAGACCTACGGGCAGAGAGTGAGTACGAAAAAAGACTAGGGGGAAGACTTTATGGAAGCTTTATTATCAATGAAAAATATAAAGAAATCTTTCTCCGGCGTAGCTGCACTAAAAAATGCCGAACTGGACTTATATAAGGGAGAGGTAGTGGCTCTCATGGGAGAGAACGGTGCCGGAAAATCCACTCTTATGAAGATCCTTACAGGAATATATTCAAAGGATGAAGGGACAATTCATTTTGAAGGGAAAGAAGTAGAATATAAAAATGTTTCCGAGTCGGAAGAAGCAGGGAATCGCTATTGTCCATCAGGAATTAAATATGATGAATGATTTGACGGTAGCACAGAATCTTTTATCGGACAGGAACGGATGAACGGTTTCTTTATCGATGACAGGAAGATGGAAAAAGGATGCGGAGGAGCTCTTTAAAAAGCTGAATGTGGATATTAAGCCAGGTGCCAAAATCGGGGAGCTTACCGTGGGAAAGCAGCAGATGGTCGAGATTGCAAAGGCTATTTCCACCAATGCGAAGGTTATTGTTTTTGACGAGCCGACCGCTGCCTTAAGCACTTCCGAGATAGAAGAACTGTTTAAAAGTTATTCGTGATTTGCGGGAAAAGGGACCGGTATTATTTATATCTCTCACAGGATGGATGAAATCAATGTCATTTCCGATAGAGTTACGGTCATGCGTGATGGAGAATATGTAGGAACCCTGATTACAAAGGATTGCACAAAGGACGATATTATTAAGCTCATGGTTGGGAGAACCGTATTCATGGAGCCAAAGACCCAGTCTGCGGTACCGGAGGGTGCAGAAGTGGTTCTGAAGTGTGAGCATTTAAGTCGAGGAAAAGCTGTTAAGGATGTTTCCTTTGAACTTAAGAAGGGAGAAATCTTAGGCTTCTCCGGTCTTATGGGTGCAGGACGAACCGAGGTGGCAAGACTGCTCTTCGGTGCGGACAAGAGAGATTCCGGTAAGATTTACGTGCATGGAAAGGAAGTGGATATTCAATCCACGGAAGATGCGGTAAAGGCGGGAATCGGCTATCTCTCCGAGGATAGAAAGCGTTATGGACTCCTGGTTGATAAGTCCGTGGAGGAAAATACCTGTCTCGCTTCCCTCGAAAAATTGGATAAGGGACTTTTCATTGATGAAAAGAAGTGTAAAGAAATCAGTGAAAAGTATGTAGAAGAATTAAAGACCAAGACACCAGGGCGTTTCCCAGATTATCAAGAAACTCTCCGGCGGTAACCAACAGAAGGTGGTTATTGCGAAGTGGCTCCTAAAGGATTCGGATATTTTGATTTTTGATGAACCGACAAGAGGAATCGACGTAGAGCAAAGAGCGAAATCTATGAGCTTATGGAAAAACTGGTATCCGAAGGAAAATCCATCATCATGATTTCTTCGGAATTACCTGAAATTTTAAGAATGAGCGATCGTATCATCGTTATGTGTGAAGGAAGAGTGACCGGTTGCTTAGATATTGCAGAAGTCAATCAGGAGACCATTATGACTTGTGCGACAGATAGACAGGGGGACTAAAGGTGAAGATTAAGAAGATTTTTTCAAACCAGCAGGCAGTGGTTATCGCTGCACTCATTGTAATATGCGTGGTTTTCTCGCTACTGACAGACAAGTTTTACAGGGCACCACCTTTACCAACATTTCCAAGTCTGCCTATTATGTAGCATTTATGGCTATCGGTGTAACCTTCGTTATTTCTACCGGAGGCATTGATTTATCTATCGGTACTGTGGCAATCTGTTGCGCCTTGATTGGCGGAACACTTATGGAGGGTGGACTTCCTATGCCTTTGGTGCTCCTTGTAATTCTCTTATGCGGTTCTTTATTCGGTTTAATTAACGGAATTTTGGTATCCCGTTTGGAATTACCCGCGTTTATTGCGACCCTCGGAACCATGATGGTATCCAGAGGTTTGGGTTCCATCGTTTCAAAGACAAAGACCATTTCCTTCCCGCAGGGAACGGCAGAAGGAGCTTGGTTTAGAGAGATTTTCATGGTTACAAAGGAAGGGGGACTGTTTCCGAAGAACTTCCCGACCGGCTTCCTGCTTTTAGCCCTCTGCGCAGCAGTGATGGCAGTGGTTTTAAATAAGACGAAGACAGGAAGATACATCTTATCCATCGGTTCCAATAAAGAAGCAACCAGACTTTCCGGAATCAATGTAAAGAAGTATGAAACACTGGCTTATGTATTTTCAGGATTTTTCGCAGCACTTGCCGGAATCGCTTATGTAGCGGTGTTCTCCACGGCACAGCCCAATACCGGAAACGGCTTTGAGCTTGATGCCATTGCCGGCGTAGTAATCGGAGGAACATCTCTCTCCGGAGGTGTAGGCTCCATCTTGGGAACCATCATCGGTGTATTCATCATGACTGTACTAAAAATCGGTTTCCCTTACATCGGGGTACAGTCACACTACCAGCTCTTTATCACAGGAATCATCTTAGTATTCGCTGTGTATATGGATATCCTAAATAGGAAAAGAAAGGTTTAAAGGAGGAAAAAAGATGAAAAAAAGAATTATGGCAGTTGCACTGGCGGGCGTAATGGCTCTGTCTCTCGCAGCATGTGGAGGTTCCGCAGCTAAGACTGAGGGAACAAAGGCAGCAGAGGGAACGACTGCAGCAGCACAGGAAGAGCAGAAGACTGAGGCTGCAGAGAAAATGGTAGATGGCGAGGCAATGAAGATCAATGTTATCGCTAAGGGCTTCCAGCATCAGTTCTGGAAGGCAGTTGAGAAGGAGTGCAATGCAGGCAGGAAAGGAACTGAATGCCGATGTTTCCTTCCAGGGGCCGGATAACGAGTCCGCTATTGCTCAGCAGGTTGAGTACCTGGATGCAGCGATTGCACAGAAGCCGACAGCAATCTGTCTTGCGGCTCTGGATACCAAAGCTTGCATCGGATCGATTCAGAATGCTATGGATAAAAATATTCCTATCATCGGATTTGACTCCGGTGTACCTGATGCTCCGGAAGGCGCTATCAGGCAAACGCTTCCACCAACAACTATGAGGCTGGAAAAGCTGGCTGCAAAAGAGACTTATGCTTTAATCAAGGATAAGATTGAAGGTGCAACAGACGTTGTAAGAATCGGTGTAGTAGCACAGGAGTCCAACTCTCAGTCTATCGTGGAGAGAACAAAGGGATTTGTTGAGTCTATGACAGAGCTCGTCGGTGCTGATAAGGTTTCCGTAGAGGGACATGACAGCTTAAAGAACGAAAAGTCCGGTGCTAAGGTTATCATCGATGTAGGTATCCCGGCAGAGGTTAAGGACGCTGACGCGCAGCAGTTGCTTCCGCTATCTTAGAAGTCCGACCTCATCGCTATCTACGGTTCCAACGAGTTCGCTGCAAACGCTATTATTACAGCTAACGAAGGTCTGGACAAGATCGGCGAGGGCAAGGTTGTTGCCGTTGGTTTCGATGCAGGAAGCAAACAGCTTCAGGCTATCAGAGACGGTTTTATTCGCAGGTTCCGTTACACAGGACCCCGTTCAAATCGGCTACAAGGCAGTTGAGCTTGCAGTAAAGGCAGCAAAGGGTGAGTCCGTTTCCGACGTGGATACAGGGTGCTCTTTTGGTACAATAAGGACAATATGGAAGATGAAAAGATTGCTCCATGTCTTTATGAGTAAACAGGTTGTCTCAGGCTTTGTCTGTGCTTCTTGTAAAGAATGAGATAACGTGCGTTTTACGAGTAATGCTCGTTATAAATGAAATATCGCGTACGTATCACACGATATTTGAATAAGACTACTTTATAAACGAGGGTATTACATTATGTGATACCTCGTTTGTCAAGATGAAGAAGGAGATTACAAAAATGTTAAAAAGGAATACCGGCTATTCTTTTCTCCCGAACTGTTGAAGCGCTTATGCGAGATGGGGCACTCGACAAGCTTCTTATTGCAGATGGAAACTTTCCGACACACACTGTAGGAGCCAATTCCCATATCATAAGAATGGACGGACATGGTGTATGTGAGATTTTAGATGCTGTTTTACAGCTGTTTCCGCTGGATAGCTACACAGAGCGTCCGGTGAGCATTATGGAGAAGGTACCGGGAGATACGGTGGCTACCCCATCTGGGATGAGTTTAAATCCATTGTAGCAAAGTATGATTCCAGGGAAGACGCAATCGGTAGTATTGAACGCTTTGCTTTTTATGAAGAGCAAAGAAGTCATATCTGATTATTGCTACATCGGAAAAAGCACTTTATGGCAACATTATGTTGCAAAAGGGTGTTGTATAAGATTAAAAAGGAAGAGATATCGGCTCTCACCCGAGCAGATTGTGATGGACCGATTTAAAACAAAAGAACTTAAGGAAGTTTTTATTTACAATGACTGTCGTTGTCAAGCAGGCGACAGCCCTATACAAGGAGGTAAGTATGGCTAATAGAATCGTGTTGAATGAAGTATCTTATCATGGAAAAGGGGCAATCTTAAGTGTCACAGAGGAGGCAAAGGGTCGTGGTTTCCATAAGGCTTTTGTTTGTTCCGATCCGGATTTAATCAAGTTTAATGTAACGAAGAAAGTAACTCGATTTACTGGATAAGGAAGGCCTTCCTTATGAGATTTACTCCGATATCAAAGGCTAACCCGACCATTGAAAATGTGCAGAACGGTGTAGCAGCATTCAAGAAGTCAGGAGCGGATTATATCATCGCAATCGGCGGAGGATCCTCTATGGATACCTCCAAGGCTATCGGAATTATCATTGCAAAACCCGGAGTTTGAGGATGTAAGAAGCTTAGAGGACTTTCTGCAACAAAAGAAGCCGTCTGTTCCAATCTTCGCTATTCCGACAACAGCAGGAACTGCAGCTGAGAGTTACCATTAACTATGTTATTACCGATGTAGAAAAGAAGCGAAAGTTTGTTTGCGTGGATACACACGATATCCCTGTTGTGGCTTTTGTGGATCCCGATATGATGTCCAGCATGCCTAAAGGGCTTACCGCATCAACCGGTATGGATGCGCTTACTCACGCTATCGAGGGATATACCACAAAGGGTGCAAATATCATCACCGATATGTTCAACTTAAAAGTCGATTGAGCTGATTGCAGAAGTCTCTTCGCGGCGCAGTAGAAAACACGGCTGAGGGAAGAGAGGTATGGCGCTTTAGCAGTACCTTACCGGTATGGGACTCTCCAACTGCGGACTCGGCATCGTGCACTCCATGGCACACGGTTTAGGCGCTCTTTACGATACACCGCATGGTGTAGCCAACGCGATTATTCTTCCTACTGTTATGGAATACAATAAGGAAGCGGTAGGAGAGAAGTTAAGAGAAGTAGCCAAGGCTATGGGCGTTCCCGGTACAGAGAAGATGAGCAAGGAAGAGTACCAGAAGGCGGCAATCGATGCGGTTAAGAAGCTTGCTGAGGATGTAGGAATTCCCAAGGATTTAAAGAACATCGTAAAAAGCCTGAGGATGTAGATTTCTTATCTCAGTCCGCTATGGATGATGCTTGCAGACCCGGAAACCCGAGAGATCCGAAGTTTGAGGAAATTAAAGAGCTCTTCCTAAGTTTACTGTAAAGCGAAACAGGAAAAAGGCGTAAGAGCCGGAAAAGTACAGCTTATTGACCTTGTTCTTTATAGCGAATGAGACAGGGAGTTTGCGATATTCACTTATAAAAAGATAGAAATGCAAAAGAGAAGTCGTATGATTTTGTTGCGACTTCTTTTGGTTCTTAGAAAGTATTGCTCACGGAAAGGATGTTATCGAATTAAAAATAAAAATTTGTGAGAGTTGTAGTCTCTTACTCAACAAGCTTGAGCCGGAATATTGTTCCGGAAGAGGAGATATATGCAAAATTGAAAAATTATGATAAACTAGATTGTAAATATTTACTGCATTGCATTGAAATAATGTGGAGGGCAAATGAAGAATTATGATGTAGCCATCGTTGGTGCGGGACCCGGAGGAATTTATGCGGCTTATGAGCTTATAAAGAAGGACCCCGCTCTTTCTGTTGTGGTTCTAGAGGCAGGACACAGTCTGGAAAAAAGACATTGTCCGATTGACGGAAAGAAGATTAAGACCTGTATTTCCTGTAAGAGTTGCTCGATTATGAGCGGATTCGGCAGGGCAGGTGCATTTTCCGACGGAAAAATACAATATAACAAACGACTGGCGGCACCTTATATGAATATATCGGAAAAGAGGAAGCTCTTGACCTGATGAAATACGTTGATGAGATCAATATGGAAAATGGAGGGGAAGGCACAAGGCTCTTCTCCACTGCGGGTACCAAGTTTAAAAAGCTTTGTATGCAGAACCGCTTAAAGCTTCTGGATGCGTCCGTTCGTCACTTGGGAACGGATATCAACTATGTAGTGCTCGAGAATCTTTATGCGAAGCTGAAAGAACAGGTGGAATTCCATTTCGATACTCCGGTAGAAAAAATCGAAATTCTTGGGAGACGAGAAGCAGTTGGGGAAGAGTCCGGGAAGAAGAAATCCTTGAAGACAGACTGTGACGGCTTTGTTTTACATACAAAAAAGGAAGATTTTTCCGCGAAAAAATGTATCGTTTCCGTAGGACGCTCCGGCAGCAAATGGATGGAGTCAGTTTGTGATGAGCTGGGAATTCCCACTAAGTCAAACCGTGTGGATCTCGGTGTAAGAGTGGAACTTCCGGCTGTGATTTTTCTCATTTAACAGACGAGTTGTATGAGAGTAAGATTGTTTATAGAACGGCACTTTTTGAGGATAATGTACGTACCTTCTGTATGAATCCGAATGGGATTGTGGTAAATGAAAATACGAACGGAATTGTAACCGTAAATGGTCACAGCTACGAGGGGGAAGAGAAACATACCGAAAATACGAACTTTGCGCTCCTTGTGGCGAAGCATTTTTCCGAGCCCTTTAAAGACAGTAACGGTTACGGAGAAAGCAGTGCCCGCCTTTCCAATATGCTTGGCGGCGGTGTAATTGTGCAACGTTTCGGAGATCTCGTAAGAGGAAGAAGAAGTAATCATAAGCGTATCGAGGAGGGTATGGTACAGCCGACATTACAGGCTACACCGGGAGATTTGAGCCTGGTGCTTCCAAAGAGAATCCTGGATGGCATTATGGAAATGATTTATGCCTTGGATAAGATTGCCCCGGGTACAGCCAATGAAGATACCTTGCTCTATGGAGTAGAAGTCAAGTTCTACAATATGGAAGTAGAACTGGACGAACATCTGGAGTCAGGATGTAAGGGGCTTTATGTAATCGGAGACGGATCCGGTGTAACCCACTCCCTCTCCCATGCTTCGGCTTCTGGCATCTTTTGTAGCAAGAGAGATTGCACATGGAGTAAAGTGATACCGGATATTGGAGTGAAAATTAGAACCATCAAGGCATAGAAACAGCAAAGGCACAGAAAAAGTAAAATAACAGAAGTGCAAATGGCAATGGAAACAATAGAAATAATAAAAACACCGGAAAGGAGGAGAGGGGATTGTGCGGATTTATATAGCCAGACATGGGGAAACGGACTGGAATGTGGAACGACGTATTCAGGGCAGTACGGATATTCCGCTAAATGAAAATGGAATCCGACAGGCGTATTCGTTAAGCAAATATTTGGAAAGGCAGCTCAGCCTTGAAGAGCGCTCCCTCTCCTCTATCTTTACCAGCCCGCTTAAAAGAGCAAAAAGAGACGGCGGAGATAGTGGGAAGCTGCTACATCTCCCTGTAAAAGAAATTTCCGGATTGGAAGAAATGAGCTTCGGAGTTTGTGAAGGGAAAAAGCTGGTTGGAGGCAAAAAGAATACTCGAGAGAGCTGGAGGAATGGGAAGAAAATAAACGATTCAGAAGAATTCCGGGAGGCGAATCCTATCAAGAGGTTTTAAACCGTTTTTTTTCTGCCTATTCTTTAATACAGAAGAAACTTGCGGAAGAAAAGCCGGATGTAAAGAAAGAGAAAGATATCCTGATTATTACACACGGTGCAGTCATCATGTTGCTTCTTTCTTTAAAGGAAGGACATTCATTTCAAGACAGCTTTGTTCGCGTAAGGGTGGAAAAATGCCCGTGCCTATTTCTTTGAGGAGGATGAATTAGAAGCTATACGTGCAGAAAAGCCCTAGTCTGATTGGGAGTAGTCGGCAATATATTTGATACTGGATTTGCGAGTGGATGGAAGTGATGGGCTTGGATGAGAAACCCAAGATTGCAAAAAGCATTCTAAATTGAAGAGACATAGAATAGAAAGAAAATTCGAAATTGAAAGAGACATGGAATGAAAGAAAATTCGAAATTGACGGAGAAGCTCGAAATCGAAAGAGGAAAAGAAAATGAGTAAGAAAAATCATGGAAGAAATTTTTGCAGGAAAATCGACAGGCGAACCGCAATTTGATTCATTTAGGAAATATGACCGGTCTTCTTCTGCTTATGGAAGGGATGAAAGAGGCAAAGAAAAAGAAAGACAAGGGTGCAATCTTCCTTGCTAAGTGCGGACTTCTTATTGTTGCAATCATAGAAAATTTTTCTGACAGCAGTCAATATTTCGAACTGCTGGAAAAAAAGGAAAGAAGAAAAAAAGCGGAAAGAGAGAAGAGGAAGAATAATGATTTCGGGTATGGATATTTCGGTAGGAGGTTTTATATTTAATTTTGATAAACCTCCTTACTTTTCCTTCTCTACGGTCTGGATAAATATAAAAGCGATTCGCCAGGAATGGAGGATTCCGGAACGAGCCTTACTGCTCATGGCATTTGTGGGAGGGGCTTTTGGAGCGCTTTCCGCGATGAGGATTTTTCGACATAAGACCAGGAAGGGAAGATTTAAAGCTGATGATTCCCCTTTTTGTCTTCTCTGGGGATATGTCATTGTGCACAAAGTGCTGGAGATAGCCTAAAGCGTGTTCTCCGGCTTTTTATGCTTGAGAATTTGTTTTTAGAATACAATAAAAAAAGTGGCTTTGTATAAAATGCACAAAAATTAATTTTTAATATTCCTGTAAGCTTATAAAATTGCATCAAGAAAAATCTTGATTTTGAAATAACATTACAATATACTGGTTCTCTTTTCTGTTTTTACAAGGGATTCAGCAAAGATGAATAAGAAGATAGGAAATAGGATTTTGAGGAGGAGGGGCAATTGAGTGTAGCAATTTCTATTAAAAACGCAGTGAAGAGATATGGGGACAGTACGATCATTCCAGATTTGAGTCTGGATATCCGTGAGGGTGAGTTCTTTACTTTACTGGGGCCCTCGGGCTGCGGAAAGACCACACTTCTTCGAATGATTGCCGGCTTTAATTCCATCGAAGGCGGAGATTTTTACTTCAATGATAAGCGAATCAATGATTTGGATCCGGCAAAGAGAAATATCGGTATGGTATTCCAAAACTATGCTATTTTCCCGCATTACACAGTAAGACAGAATGTGGAATTCGGTTTAAAGAATCGCGGTGTTCCTGCACAGGAACGTAGAGCGAAGAGTGAAGAGTTTTTGCGATTGATGCAGATTGAAAATCTTGCGGATAGAAAACCGGATAGAATGTCCGGAGGACAGCAACAGCGTGTGGCTTTGGCCAGAGCCTTGGTCATCCAGCCGGATGTACTTTTGATGGATGAGCCTTTGTCAAACCTTGATGCAAAACTCCGTGTGGATATGCGTAGCGCGATAAGAAGAACACAGCATCAGGTAGGCATTACCACTGTCTATGTAACGCATGATCAGGAAGAGGCGATGGCTATCTCCGATCGTATTGCGGTTATGAAGGGTGGTATTTTACAGCAGGTTGGAACGCCGAAGAGCATTTATCAAAGACCTTCAAATCTTTTGTAAGCAGTTTATCGGTCGATCCAATGTAGTGGAAGCGGAGCTTGTAGTAGAAGGCGGAGAGACATTCCTTGCTTTTCTAATGGAAAGAGAGCGGAAATCAAGAACATTGAGGAATCATTCAAGAAGAATCAAAAAGTGAAGTTAAGTGTTCGTCCCGAAGAGTTTATTCTTTGTGAAAAGGAAGAAGAACTGATTCACGCACGCATTACGGAAAGCATTTTCTTGGGACTCAACACCCATTATACTGTGGAATTGGAGACGGGGGACCGTGCCGAAATCATTCAGGAATCTACCATCAGCAATATTTTAAATGTCGGTGAAGAAATTTCCTTAAAGATGAATATGGAAAAAGTAAATGTATTCACGGAAGACGGGGAAAAGAATATTCTTGCGGACGCATGCAATGCAAAAGGAGTTTAGGGATGATGAAAAGAAAATTGGAGATCTGGACCTTTTTTCACCTTCGCCCTGCTGTCACTCTTTTTTGGTGTTTTTTTGATTTATCCTCTGTTCGGTATTCTGCAGCAATCGGTGATTGATGAAAACGGACGCTTTACTTAGAGCAGTTTCATAAGTTTTTACCAACCCGTACTACAGCAGTACTATTTTGAACAGCTTTTCGGTGACTATTGCCATTACCTTAAGCACCTTGGTTTTGGGCATTCCTTTTTGCCTATTTTTTTATTCCTTTTACCAGCTAAAGGGAGCAAAATTCCTCTTTGTGGTAAGTATTCTTTTGCTGTATGTCCGCTCCTTTTTATCGGGGGCATACGCATGGATTATGCTTTTGGGACGCTCCGGTGTCATCACACAGGGGCTGTCAAAATAGGCATCAATATAGGCAGTATATACGGCTTTTAAGGGGATCCTTTTTGTGCAGGCTTTAAAGCTTTATCCGTTGGTGTTTATCTATATGAACGGAGCTTTTAAGAACATTGACAATTCCCTTATTGAGGCATCGACCAGCCTTGGCTGTAAAAGGAATCAACCGTTTCTTTAAGATTATTTCTGAGTCTTTCCATGCCGACTATTTCTGGCGGCATCTTTGTTAGTATTCATGCGTTCCTTTGCAGACTTCGGAACGCCTTTGATTATCGGAGAGGGCTTCCGTACCTTCCCGGTGGAAATCTATAAGCAGTATATCGGAGAAAATGGAACAAATCATGCCTTTGCCGCAACAATTTCCGTGGTGGCAATTCTGGTTACCGCATTGGTTTTCCTGATTCAAAAGTGGGCGGGAAAGAAATTTACCTTCTCTATCAATGCCCTGCATCCGGTAGAAAAGCAGCGACCGAAGGGAATCATGGGCATCTTGATTTATCTCTTTACCTACGGATTAAGCGGAATCGCGATTTTGCCGAATGTTTATATCATTTATTTGTCCTTTAGGAACTGCGACAGATCGGTGTTTAAGCCGGGGTATTCTTTGATTAATTATACGCAAGCGGCAAAAAGCTCCTTGTACGTTCCATACAGAATACCTTCCTCTTGGGATTTTTTTGTCTCTGGCATTGATTATTTTGATTTCCATCATCATAGCTTACCTTGTAGTGCGTAGAGGCAATTTCTTAAACAATGCAATCGATACTCTTTCCATGCTCCCTTATATTATTCCGGGATCGGTAATCGGTATCGCACTTGCGGTGTCTTTCTCAAAGCCGCCTATCGTACTTGTAGGAAGCCTTTGGATTATGGTGCTTTCCTTGGTTATTCGGCGAATGCCCTATACCATACGTTCTGCGACCGCAACTTTGGTGCAGATTCCCCTACTCGATAGAGGAAGCGGCACTGAGCTTGGGCTCATCTAAGCTGAAGACCTTTACAAAGGTAACGGTCCCGATGATGGCAAACGGAATTCTATCCGGTGCAATTTTGAGCTGGGTGGCTATTGTTACAGAGCTTTCCAGTGCCATCATCCTGTACAACAATAAGACGATTACTCTGACGATGTCGGCGTATGTGGCAATTTCCAGAGGAACTACGGTATTGCAGCAGCCTTTTTCTGCGGTGCTTACCATTTTGACCACGATTTCTCTGATTATTTATCTCTTTGTAAGTAAGTCTGAGGATGTTAAGGTTTAGTACAATAATGGGATGCTGACAGCCCCTATGGAGAAAGCCAATCGTTTGAGAAATACGGTTATACCTAAGAAATTTTTTGTGCATAAAACAGAAATGTTTTAGTGATATATTTAAGGAGGAAAAAAATGAAGAAAAATCTAATGAAGTGGCTTGGTTTAGGCCTTCTCACAGTGAGCCTTGCGGCTTGTGGCGGTGCGAAGAGCAGCGGAGATGATGCAAAGCAGGAAAGCACTGCTCAGACAGGGGCGGAGAAGGAAGAAAGCAAGGCGGAAGCGGAGAATACAGAGGATCTCGGGATGAGCCTTACTCTACTGCTCTATGACAGATGATGATGTAGATACTGTATTGGAAGGCTTTAACGAGTTGTATCCGGATATTACGGTAGAGGTTGTAAACGGTTCTGCAGGAGAGCTTTTTGCAAGACTCAAGGCAGAGTCGGCCAATCCGCAGGGAGATGTTATGCTTGGCGGTATGAACCAGGCTGACGGAGACAAGAATAAGGATATTTTTGAGCCCTTTATATCCGTTCATGAAGATGAACTTCCGGAAAAGTACAAGAGCAACAACGGATTCTACAACTATGATCACCTTTCTTCCGTAGTATTCTGTGTGAATACCGATTTGGAGAAGGAACTTGGTTTGGATATTAAGGATTACAAAGATCTTTTGGATCCGAAGCTGGAAGGAAAGATTGTATTCTCCGATCCGAACGAGTCTTCCGCAGCTTGGAACAATATCTCCAATATTATGGCTGTTTATGGAAATGACAGTGATGAGGCATGGAGTATGATTGAAGGCCTGATGAAGAATAAGATGGTTATCCAGGGAAGCTCTTCCGCTTGTTTTAAGAACGTGGCCGATGGTGAATATGTAGTAGGTCTTACCTATGAAGACGGTGCTTCTACTCTCTTAAAGAGTGGTGCAGAGAACATTAAGCTGGTATATCCTGCATCCGGAAGTTCCAACTTTGCTTTCGGTTGTGCAGTGGTAAAGGGTGCTCCGCATATGGCTGCTGCGAAGGCTATGGTAAACTTCCTTATGTCTGCTGAGAGCCAGACTGCAAGAGGAAATGCTCTCGGAACTATCCGTCTGACCAATCCGAACGCAAAGATTGACTACAAGTACATTCCGAAGGATGAGGATGTAAAGTGGGTAGATAGAGACATAGAGTGGTTGATTAATAACAAGGACCAGGTTTTAGAGCACTGGAATAAGTTGTATACCGAGTACTACAAATAAGATAAATCTGAAAATCGATTTAAAGCTTATAAAATAAAATAGAAAATGTAGAAAAAGGAATCTTCAGATGAATTATTTATGGAGATTCCTTTTTGAAAAACTATGGAAAAAGGGGCATGACAAACGAATGCTGGAAGCTTTAAAGGAAGAAGTTTTTTTCAGGCGAATCTGGAATTAAAAAAAGACAAAATGTGGTGATTTATACCTGGGGAAATGTAAGTGGTATTACGGAAGATAGAAAATATATGGTCATAAAGCCATCCGGTATTGCCTATGAAAAGTTGCAGGCAGATGACATGGTTGTACTGGAAGTAGAGAGCGGAAAGAAGGTGGAGGGAGAGTGGAATCCTTCCTCCGATACGGAGACCCATCTTGTTTTGTATCGTCGTTTTCCGAAGCTTCTTGGTATCGTTCACACGCATTCCACTTATGCCGTGTCCTTTGCCCAGGCAGGAAAAGCCATCCGGGCTTTGGGAACCACGCATGCGGATTATTTTTACGGAGATATTCCCTGCACAAGAGCCCTGAGAGAAGAGGAAGTACTGGATTCTTATGAGAAGAATACAGGAAAGGTGATTGCGGAATGTATGGAAGAGCTTCGGCTTGATCCCCTGGATATCCCGGGAATTCTAGTGAAGAACCATGGTCCGTTTACTTATGGAACTTCCCCTAAGAAGGCCGTGGAAAATGCGGTAGTTCTTGAAAAAATAGCGGAAATGGCTTTTCGTACCTTACTTTTAAATCCCGAGTCTTCTATGGAAAGCTATATTTTGGATAAGCATTATTTTAGGAAGCACGGTAAAAATGCTTATTATGGACAAAAGAAGTAAAATGACTTATATATCCTCTCTTCCTTGTCGAAAGAATAAATAGCTGGAAGTATCGAGGGAGCATGATGAAGAGCAAAAAAAAACCATGATGGGAATAACTCATCTTTGAGTTGTTTTTTTCATATATAGTCATTTTACCTCTGAACAAGAAGAGCCATCAGGCGGTTTTATCCGTCGATGGATCTTCTTGTGTTTTTTAAAGATAGGTATTTATACAAAATAATCGTGAAATATCGAAGTCAGATATACTAATCCAGCTCGGAATAGCAGATTTTATAGCCTTTTCCGACAATCTCCACAACCTGCTCAATTTCTCCGTCGGTATTCGTAATATGGAAAGAGTTAGGATTTCCTTTATCATCCTGGAAGAAACGCACAGCTGTTCCGCAGGAAGAGCTTAGGTCTCTGGGAACCGGCTGCAATTGAGCATTGTTCCCTTCCTTTAATTTTGCTTTTTGAAAACGCATGGCTCCGAAATGGCTGTGAAATGTGGCGATATATTCTCTTATCATCTTAATCCTTTTTTAGAGTCACTAAAAACTCTTCGTCATTTTCCTTTTTGAATGTTGCCGAATAGCCTGCCGACTTTGCATAGCGGGAAAACATTTTCCACACAGAGCCATATTGTCGGTTAAAAAGAGTATACTCCGCTTCATGGCTCTTATCTACTGCGTTTTTGATGAGAATAACCGGCTGTGGGCAGGAAAGCCCTCTTGCATCAATCATTTTTAGCTCCTCTCTGTCCCTGCGGACTCTTTTTTGGAAAATGTATTTACTGCAGCGATGATGAATAAAACGACAAGCCCGATGATTACCGCGACTTTTCCGTTCGGAGTCGGACCTTTTCCGGATGCGGCAAGGCCAAAGTTATGACAAAATGCTGCACCGACCAAGAGACCGAGGTAAGTGATTGCGGAGTCCGTATTTCCTTCTCCTGCCATAACCATCTGGCGAAGAGGGCACCCCCGAGAAGACAGCAACCGAAGCCTGCAAGAAGCATACCGAGGAAATTCCATAAAGCATCATTATGGGCAACCGGCTGCTCTGTAAAAACCGAGATTGAACTTTCCTAAAACAAGGTTTCCGATGAGGGCGGTAACAAAAATCATACAGAAACCGATTAAGAGCTTCGGCTCGCGGAATAGAATCATGTCTCGGAATCCGCCGACCATACAAAGTCTTGTGTACTGTGCCAAAGCGCCTACGATGAGTCCGCCTGCAAGAGAAATGATGATAGCGGCATGCTTTGCTCCGGGACCTTCTGCAGTAAAGAAGATAAAAGCGGGAGCGGCAACTACAAGAATAAGAAGTGCAATTTGTATCAAAGGAAGAAGGATTCCCTCGCCCTGTCCTTGCTTATAGGTTCTCCTTAAGGAATAGCCTCTCTTTAGGAAGAAAACGCCGACTACGATGCCGGCAACAAATCCTACAAGGCCTACAACAGCATTGAGATCTCCGCCTGCAAGGCGAAGCACCATACGGAAAGGGCAACCTAAGAACATCAGGCAGCCGATCATAACAAAAAAACCGAGGAAAAACCGAGTTACGGGAGAGGAACCTCCACGAGGGAGAATTCTCCTCTTGCCATGGATAGTCCCATAGCACCGAGAATGAGGTCCAATGATTTCCGGACGGATATACTGCACAGCCTCGGCTCTATGTAAGCCTAAGCCTCCTGCTGTGTCTCTTATAAAACAAGCCAGACAGAATCCCATATTTGCGGGATTTCCCATGAGCACGAGTGCTACGGAAATAATCCCGATGATTCCTCCGGCGATGGCGATATTCATACGCTCCGCTTTAAAATTCATACTTCCTCCTTCTTCCGTATCTTTACGAAGATTATATTATTCTTAAATCTTTCGATATTATAGCATGGAAAATTGTGCATAATTATTGTGAAAATCAGAATAAAGGAAAGACTTATAGAAAAAAAGTGAATAAATAAAATGAAAGTGAATAGATAAAAGATATATATCTATTTAACACGATCAAAAAAAGGAGATGTTGCAGATTGCTTCTGTAACATCTCCTTATCTCAGCTTTTGATTAATCTTGGTTTGGTTTCCTTTACCAGACAGAGTCCTCTTGGAGTAATGCGAATCTCCGGGATTACCGGAAGAGCCATAAAGGAAAGAGTGATAAAGGGGTCGATGCCAATAGGAACTCCCATTTCATGCAGTTTTTTCTTCATCTTTCGAAGGCGCTTGCCCGCTTCTTCATAGCCGCAATCGGTCATGAGCCCCATAATGGGAAGAGGAAGGGTTTCAAAGACCTTTCCCTGTGAAACTACAGTGTAACCGCCCTGAGAGCGAATCAGCTCATTTACCGCAATACTCATGTCCGAGTCGGAATCTCCCACAACGATAATATTATGAGAATCGTGGGAAACGGAGCTGGCCACTGCACCTTGGTGGATATTGTAGCCATGACAGATTGCCACAGCCATCTTTCCGCTACCAAGATGCCGTTCGATTGCTGCAATCTTTTGGTATTCGGGGTATTCCGTAGGATCAAAATTGGAAGTGCGACGGAAGGAGACCTGTAAACGCTCGGTCGTAATCTGTCCCTCCATGATTCCGATAACATTGCTGATTCGCCGAAGTACCGGAAGATGAAAGTCTTCCGGCTTCGTAGGACTGCAATGAACGGTTTTTTTCAGCTCTTTCGGACAGCGTGGAATAAATATTTTCTCTTCTTTTTCTACAAGTCTTCCCTTGTGATAAACGGAAAGAATATCGACCTTCTTCGGGTCGGAAATCAGAACAAGGTCAGCCTGTTTTCCGAGACTGACAGCACCCAGGTGCTCTAAATGATAGCAGTTTGCGGTATTGATGCTGGCCATTTGATAGGCATCTTTTACGGGTAGACCCAAGGAAATGGCTTTTCTGATGGAGTGGCTTATGTGTCCTTCTTCCAGTATATCTTCAATATGCTTGTCATCCGTACAGAAGGAAAAACTGCGTGTATCAATCTGTTCTTTGAGGATGCCTTTTACAATCGCTTCCAGATTTCTCGCTGCGGAACCTTCCCGCACATGAACATGCATGCCGCATCGAACCTGCTCTAAGGCGTAGGGGAAATCAACCGCTTCGTGATCTGTTCGGATGCCGGAGAGAGCATAGCCTGCAGTGCCTCCTTTTTCCAAAAAAAGGGGCATGACCGTCAAGTGCTTTTTCCGCTTAGACTCTCCAATTTATCCCACATTTCGGGATTTATGCGGAGAACACTCTGTGCATCCATCACTTCTCCTAAACCTAAAATCCTGGGATTTTCCAAGTAAGAGTGCATATCCTTTGCGAGGAAGCTTGCTCCGTTATCATCAATAACCGTGGAAGGAACACAGGATGGGAGCATCACATAAACATTTGCAGGACTCTTTTTCGCTTTGCTGTAAAAATATAATCAATGCCGGCAGCTCCTGCGACGTTGCAGGCTTCGTGCGGATCCACGATAAAACTTGTTGTGCCGCAAAGTGCGGCAGTGCTGATGAGTTCATTCGGGGAGACCATAGTGGATTCTAAGTGCAGGTGTGCATCAATGAATCCCGGGAAAAGATATTTCCCTTTACAATGCACGATTTCGTTTCCTGTGAAGCCTTGTCCCGATTCCGACGATATAGCCTTGTTTGACAGCGACATCTCCTCTGTAGAAGCTGCCTGTGTAAACATCGAAAATATTTCGCATCCTTAAAAAAACAAGATCTGCGGGGCTTTCTTTTTAAACAAACTTTTAGACAACTTGCTGTAGAGATTCCTGTTCATGGTATTCTACCTCATAATATTTCACAAAAAAATGTTGACTGTCTAATAAATTTACAATATATTATTACACAAAAGACTCCTTTTATCCAGCAGTCCATACTTAAATATATATAATGCATGATTGAAAAAGAAAAATAGAATTTTGGAGAAAAAGTTAAATTTCAAAAATAGAATTATACAAGTATTCATATCAAAAAAATGAAATGGATACGAAAAAAACCATAGCCTTTTTTTCTCTTTGATGTAAAATAGCCATGTTATTCGTTCTATACGAATACGGTAAATTTCAGTTTGAGAGCAACTGTGGACAATGTAGGAACTATATAAATCTCATTGAATCCCGGCAGGAACAAGTCGTGAAGTCTATGTCGGTTTTCATATACTGTCTATTTACTTTTTTAGGGGGACGACAAATGGAAAAATTTTTCAAACTCAAGGAACATCAGACTGATGTGAAGACCGAGTGCATAGCGGGTATTACCAGCTTTATGACGATGGCCTACATCCTCGCAGTGAATCCGAGAATTCTTTCTGCAGCCGGAATGGATGCAGGATCCGTATTCACCGCAACAGCAGTAGCTTCTGCGATTGCCAGTATCATGATGGCGCTTCTGGCAAACCTACCTTTCGTTCTTTCAGCAGGAATGGGACTCAATGCTTACTTTGCCTACACGGTGGTCCTGAATATGGGCTATAGCTGGCAGATGGCTTTGGCTGCTGTTTTTGTAGAAGGCGTTATTTTTATCGTTCTGTCTCTCACGAATGTTCGTGAGGCAATCTTTAATGCGATCCCGCCTACTTTAAAGTTGGGTGTTTCCGTGGGATTCGGTCTGTTTATTACCTTTATAGGCTTACAAAATGCGCATGTTGTAGTAGATGGTGCAACGCTTGTGACCTTATTTCTCCTTCAAGAGTTCTTTGGTAAACGGAACCTTCAATTCGGAAGGGAATTACTGTAGTCTTTGGCCATTCTCGGCGTTTTAATTACAGCCGTTTTGGTTATCAAAAAAATGTAAAAAGGAAATATTCTCTTCGGTATCGTGATTACTTGGTTACTCGGTATTCTCTGTCAGCTTGTCGGTCTCTATCAGCCTAATCCCGAGGCGGGATTTTATAGCCTGATTCCAAGCGGCATCATTGCTATGCCTGCATCCGTTGCGCCGACCTTTATGCAGTTGGATCTTTCAAAAGTAGCGAGCCTGGAGTTCTTGGTTGTTGTTTTTGCCTTTCTTTTTGTAGATGTATTTGATACCTTGGGAACCTTAATTGGTTGTGCTTCCAAGGCGGATATGCTGGATGAAGAAGGAAAGCTTCCCGGGATTAAGGGGGCACTGCTTGCGGATGCTATCGGAACAACTGTGGGTGCAATTCTTGGAACTTCCACGATTACGACTTTCGGAGAGTCCGCATCCGGTATTGCGGAAGGAGGAAAAACAGGTCTTACCTCTATTATTGTGGCAGGACTTTTCCTTCTTGCTCTTTTCTTCTCTCCGTTATTCCTTGCCATTCCGTCCTTTGCAACTGCACCGGCACTCATTGTTGTAGGCTTCTTCATGATGCAGCAGGTGGCAAAGCTGGATTGGAATGATATGCTTACTGCAATTCCGGCATTTATCTGTATCATTGCCATGGCATTTACCTATTCCATTTCTGAAGGGATTTCTTTCGGTATCATGAGCCACAGCATTATCCATCTGGCAACAGGAAACGGCAAGAAGGTCAGTGCTCTGATGTATGTTCTGACTATAGTATTTATTTTTAAAGTATATCCTGATTTAAATTTTTATTTGGATATTACAGACGGTTGTAACGATAGAGTTTCAGGGGAAAAAACTTTGCACTACGGAATAAAAATAGACTAAAATATACTTAGGTTTCGGATGGATTTTCGATGCTGCGGTAATGTCTTAGTTTTTAAAGAAATGTCGCAGGAGAAACCTGCGACATTTCTTCTATAGGAGGAAAATGGAATATTTAGTTCGTGGAGACCTCTGCTTCAGTATTGATGCAGCACATATTGAGACCAAAGAAGATGCATACCTTCATGTAAAGGACGGGAAATGTATTGCTACTTATAAGAATCTTTCTGCAGAGCTTTCTTCTTTGGAAATAAAAAGATTACAGAGGAAATCTGATTCTTCCGGGCATGGTGGACTTACATCTTCATGCTCCGCAGTATGCCTATCGAGGAACAAAGATGGATTTACCGCTTTTAGACTGGTTAAACATCAACACTTTCCCCGAGGAAGCAAAATACGAGAATGTAGACTATGCTAAGGCGGCCTATGAGAACTTTTGTGGAGGACTTAAAGGAAAGCCCCACTACAAGAGCTGTAATCTTTGCGACTCTGCATAAAGATGCCACACTTTGTCTTATGGACTTACTGGAGAAGACAGGGGCTTAATACCATGGTGGGAAAGGTCAATATGGACCGGAATTCTCCGGATTATCTGACGGAGCATAGTGCGGAAGAATCCTTAAAAGAACACCGTAAACTGGTTAGAGGAGATTCCACAGGATTACCAACACTGTCATCCCATTCTTACTCCGCGTTTTTACGCCAACCTGCTCGGATACTCTCATGGAAGGTCTGGGAAAAACTGATGAGAGAGAGAATCTGCCTTTACAGTCCCACCTTTCTGAGAAATAAAGCGGAAATCGAATGGGTAAAAGGAACTGTGTCCCTGATGCGAAAAAAACTATGGAGACAGTTATGATCGCTATGGTCTTTTTGAATCATACCGTTATGGCGCATTGCGTTCATACAGAGGAAGAGGAATTGGAACTTTTAATGCAGAGGGGTACCTTTATCTGTCATTGCCCGCAGTCCAACACCAATCTGCAATCCGGCGTTTCTCCGGTAAAAGCACTTTTTTAAAGAGAGGTGCAAAAGCTTGGCCTCGGAACGGATGTGGCAGGCAGGGCAAACCTATCCATGTTCCGTGCAATGACCGATGCGATACAGGCTTCCAAGCTGAGAAACTGTCTTCTGGATGAAAAAGGATTCCGCTTTTAAACCTGGAAGAAGCCTTTTATATGGCTACCCTCTCCGGCGGACAGTTTTTCGGAAAAGTAGGCTCTTTCCTTCCGGGGTATGATGCGGATATTCTTGTATTTGAACGAAAAAGAAAGGGCGTGAGAAAGGAAACGCTCCTGGAACGTTTGGAGATGCTCCTTTATACGGAAAAAGAGCTGTTTGATTTAAAGGCCAAGTTTGTTCAGGGGAGACGGATTTTATAGCACATCTAATGCACAAAGCGGATATTTACGGATATGCTTTGGAAAGCGTATAAATGAACTATAGCGAATGAAAATCCGGATAAAAGAGTAGAAGATAGAGGGATAAAAAATGGAAGAGAAGAGAAGAAAGAAGAGGATGACTTTGGGCTTTGTGGTTATGGCATCCGGCTATAGTCGACGCTTTGGGAGAAATAAACTTCTTGAACCGATTGCAGGAAAAGCAATGATTACTTACTGTTTTCGAAATCTTTCCGCGCTTCTCTATGAAATGAGTGCTGTCGGTTCCCTTTCAGAAACCATTCAAGAAAGCGGAAATAAGGAAAAGAAACTGAGCCTGACTTTGGCACAGCCCTTAGTTGTAACTCGTTATCCCAAGATACAGGAGTTGACAATAAGTTATCAGTTTCGGAGCATCATGCATAACGAAGAGGAGCAAAGTGATACTGTGCGGATTGCTTTATCGGTACCGGAGGCAAGAAACTGGCAGGGTTGTATGTTTTTGACGGGAGATCAGCCTCTGCTTTCTAAGGAAAGTCTTTGCCGAATGGTTAAAGAATTTGCGAATCATCCGGACAATGTCATTCGCTTAAGTTATCAGGAAGAGGGGGAATCCTGTCATTTTTCCCCAGAAAGTATTTTTGATGCTTTGAAGAATCTGACGGGGGACCATGGAGGAGGTTTTCTTCTTAAGAATGGTGTAGTACCTTTATCGGAAATTATTAAGCTTCCCGCAGAGAGAGAATTTGAATTATGGGATGTGGATAGTGAAGAATCTTTAGCAAAAGTAGAACAACTTATGCACTTGTCTTAGGACAGGTGCATAAGTTGTTTTTACCCTACAACTATAAGTGAAGTGGAAAAACCTTTTACAAACTGCTTTAATACAAAAACCAATCCTGCGATGCTCTTGCCCAGCTTTTTCACATCGTCTCTTCATGTTTAGGATGGCACGAGTTCACTTTTTCCTTTTTGCCACAAAGACAATATTTTGCGCGGCACCGAGTCTTTCTATACTCTCTTCATTTTTTTGAAAAATGTTATAGGCATAACTGCAATTAAAGTGAGAATGATCACATGCCATGAAGTCCTCCGTTTTTTTCACAGAGCTGCTTGTCCTCCCCGACAAAAAGGATATCTGTTCCTGTCTGTTTCTCTCTTAAAAGAAGGGAGAGATTGGTTTTTGCCAGGGAAAGGAGGTTCTCGTCATCCTTTTCACGCTCCTTGTCTCCGGAGAGCTTTTCGGAAAGAGAGGGAAGAATGCCTTTTCTGCCATAGCGCTTTTTTTGCTTCGAGGACGGTAAAGCCGTAAAGGCTTTCCAGATCTTCTTCTTTCGAAGCTTTGCTTCCAGTAAGTACTGTAGCGTGAATAGGAAAACGGAGAAATCCGCCAAGGAAGAGACCTAAGATAGCTCTGCTTCAGAATTCTTTTTGGAGGATTGTGTGGCATTGTTCACTGCCTTCGGAAGTTCCTTCTTCGCTTTCTCCAAATCTGAAATGTTTTTTATACGAGTATTGATACTGTCTTTTTTTTCATTCTGTCGGCGAAGGATACTGCTTTCCATAGAGTCTGTTAATATAAGTGCATTACGGTTTACAGAATGTGTGGTCATTCCTAAAGTGGTTTTATCATTTACCAGATGAAGATCATGCATTGCTACATTTTCCTGCATGCCATTTTCTGCATTTAACCAATATTCTGCTGCGGCATCTCCCATCTTTTGTACATCTTCTTCACTTGCCCCGGTAAAGCAGAGACTTAAGGTTCCTGATTCATCATTTGAACGGAAAAAGAGAATGTCCGCTACGTCACTTGCTTTCATACTGCCCTGTGCGACTGCAATCGATTCATAAAAGCTACCCGACTGAAAAAGAGAACTGTAATTCTCTGTTAAAGCTGCCCGCTCCGCATTTTCCGCACGATTTCCGATTTTTTCTCCGGAGTCTTCCGTGAAAGGGATATTACCGGAATCAAGAACCTTCACATAAAGGTCAATCTGTCTTTCGTATACCTTGTCCGGATCTAAAGTAAAAAGATAAGAATTCTCCCAGTTGTCTTGTTCCCAGAGCAGTCTTTCCTTTTCTTTTTTTATTTGGGCGGTATAATAACGCTCGTTTGCAGTCAATCCTTTTTCTTCCAGTGCTTTTTCTTCCTTAAGATCTTTATCTTGTAGAGTGGCTTCCTCTACATTTCCGCCTTTTTTTGAAGTTTCCTCTTCGGGCATTGCTCTAAATTTTACAAAGGCTCCCGCAAAAAGCAGACTGATGCCGATAATCCAAAACCCCTTTCGTAAATACAGTGCAATAAGCTCAGCTAAGTCAATTACTACTTCTTCTTGTATTTCTCTTTCCATGTTTTTCTTCTCCTTTTTTATGTCAAACCGATGCTGTTTTTACTTTAAATCCCCAGCTGGAAAAATGGAGTAAGGCTTCTAAAACACCGCCACCGATGGCTCTCGCCTTATCTGATATATTTTCATATTCCACCGCTTCGCCTCTTGGATCCACATCTCCGACCTTCATGCCGGAATACACGGAGATACCTTCTTGCAGCATCCCTCTTAATCGTCCGGAAATACAGGTCATTACCGCTTCTCCGCTGACTTTTGCACAGACATCGCCTTTTTCCACAAGACTTCCCAGAGGAAGTGTTTTCCTCCATGATTCCATTACAGGGCGCACGAAGAACCCGTTCTATTCCATATCCGCCTATGATTCCCGGAACACCGGTGTTTGGAATTGCAGATCCATTGAGAATCACTCTACCCAGATTGTGTCCTCTCTTGGTTTCGACTACCGCATGACAGTCTTTGCCGGCTGTGAAGCCGGGGCCTACACCGATGACAACCTTTGCATCCGTGATTTCCGTCCCCAGATTGTGCTTCGCTAAAATCGCATCCACTACCGCATCAGGCTTTAAACGCTTTAGCATCTCCTTTCCGGAATCAATGACTACGGGAATTTTCTTTTCTTTTATGGCTGCCCTAACCTCTTCCGGAGTTCGTGCCAAGACTGCGTTGATTCCTTCCACCTCCGTTTTTCCTAAGCGGACTGCTTCGGAAAAAGCAACATTTCTTCGAACGGCAGTAGGAATCGCCAACTCACTGTGACAAACCTGTATTCCTGCACGATAGAGACGTGCAGAGATTCCTGTTGCGAGATCTCCGGCACCACGGATAAATACAAACATTTTAGTTCCAACTTTCTTTTTAAATTCATAGATAGATTTACTTAACATCACAATGAAGGTATTGTACCATAGAGATAAAAAGAGTCGCTTTTTTTCTTTCCTTTTTTTGAAAAGAAAAAGTAGATAAATGGAATGGAATATTAAATTAAGGAAGTAAAGGATGAAAAATAATATTCAATATAAAAATCTATCACAACAGGATATTGCAGACTCTCAATGTGATGATTGCGGCATGATAAATCAGCTATGTAAAGGAGATAAAAGAAACCGAGCAGGCTCTTTTATCCCTCTTGGAGCGGATTACGAAGGGAGTGATTTCGATTATAGGAAGCGGCGGAAAAAAACTTCTTTGATTCAGGCGCTTTCTTTACTTTTTATCAAAAAGGGAGTGTTTTGATCACGACGACGACCCATATCTTTCCCCTTTTTCCCATTGTGAAAATATCCTTGTAGAGGAGACGGATTCCGAGGAAGCTATTCTTAGCTTGGTGGATGAGGGCTTTCGGAGGCATCCGATTTTGTGTATCGGAGTAAAAGGAAAGGATGAAAAACTCAGTAAGGCACCGATTCTTTTTTCTACATTGGAAAAGCACTGTGATTATATCTTGGTGGAGGCGGACGGCTCGAAACACTTACCTGCGAAAGCGCATAATGAAAGAGAACCGCAACTTCCCAAAGAAACAAAGTTGTCTGTTTTTAGTGTTTGGGCTTTCTGCTTTGTATAAGCCGATAGAAGAGGTTGTGCATCGCGCCGAACTTTTTCGGGAGCTTTTTACCCCGCCCTTAGAGATAGGAACTGTTCTTTCGAAAGAACTCTTGGCGGAAGCATTGCAAAAAGAAAATCTTGGAGACCTCCTTTTTCTTAACCAAGCGGATTGCATAGAAAAAAAGAGCGGGAAGAACTCCGCTCTTTTCTGGAAAAAAATATTTGCATAAACCGGTTATATTGGCTTCTTTTACTTAGTCTGCATTCTGGTGCTCTCTGTTAAAGTCGGAAGCATTTACTTCACCCGACTTTTGGCTTTACACCATTTCCCTGAATTGCTCTTGGCTTGTAATTCTTCATTACGCCATTCTTCTTCTCGGGAACGACAACCTTCGGCTTTTTTCTTATCGATTGCTTCCTGCTCTGCCTTCTCGCGTTTTTACTTCTACTTCATTTTCCTGTAACACCGTTGTCCGGGATCGCCAACATACCATGCACCGTCAGCATTTACCGTGTAACCGTCAGGAGTAGTGGTATCCATTAATACCCAACCTGCATCATCAAAAATAGTAGCACTCGGCAACTCCGTTTCTGTCTCCATCAAGCCAAAGCCCATCCGGATTTTTGCATAACTTCCGTCTTCGTATCCATACCACCAACGTCCGTCATTTTCCCCTGACCTTTATTCCAGTTTGCCATAGCGGGATAGATGCCACAACACTCATAGCCAATGCAAGAGTGCAGAACAGTTTCATTTTCTTCATAATTTTAACCTCAACTCATACATGATTTCATTCAAAAAAATTATAAACTGGATTTATTTTACTAGAGAAGAGAAATAATACAATAAAGAAAAATCTTAAGGATAAGTTGTTTTTCCTTACTTCTGTAAACTTTTTGAAGGGAATATTCGATATAGTAAAAGATTTTGTCAGTTGATAAAAATAAAAAGAGAGCAATCGGAATATTCTTTGCAACTTTACCTATCTTGGAAGAAATAGTATAATCATGAGGACTTTCTTTATAGGAAGAAACAGAGCATGGGAAGAAGTATTTTACAGGTTTTACATCTTCCGTCGACTTATTGTTTGAACTAAACAGCCGATCCGGCATAAAGGAATTGCTTTGCCTGATCCTATTTTTTAACTTAACTTTATCATTGACGAACAGATCGATTTTTACAAAAATCAACGAAAGAGGAATCATGAAAAAAAGAAATATAATGCCGGGGATTATCGATCTCTATCTTCGAGCTCCCCTCTACTTATCTCTATTATGGCTTCCGATTCTGTTTTTGGCTTTCTTTTTAGAATTGAAGTTTATGCTTATTCTTCTTTTCTGTGCTATTGTATACCTTTCTTTTGCAGTATCTTTGTACCGAAGTCGAAAAACCCGCTTGATGTCGGCTCTTTTAGACTTTTCCCTGCGGGCAAATGAAAATAAAGCCAGACTTTTTGAGGAAATGCCGACAGCATATTGTATTGTCGGAGAAAACGGAGAGCTTTTATGGGAGAATAAGGCCTTTCATAAAATCCTGCAAAGGGATGAAAAGGTCGAGCGGAATATCTTCAATATTTTCCCGAATATGCAAAAGGAAATGTTAAAGGAGAAGGAAGCAGTACTGGAGTTACACTCCTCCTTTATGGAAAGAAAATATTGTATAGACCTGATTCGTCTAGAAGCGCTGGAGGATGAAGGAACGGAAACGCTGCGCGGTCTTTCGGAGGAAGAGGAGCTTGTTGCGGTTTATCTTCGAGATGAGACCGAGGAAGTAGAGTTACAGCAAAAGCTTGATGAGGAACGAGTGGTTTTGGGACTCTGCCTACATTGATAACTACGAGGATGTTATGGAGCAGATCGAAGAGGTGCGACGCTCTTTACTTATGGCTCTTATCGACCGAAAAATCAACCGCTATATCAGCTCTTCAAACGGTGTGATTAAAAAAATTGAAAAGGATAAGTACTTCTTTTCTTTTAAAGCAGAACGCTTTAGAGAAAATGATGGAAGACCGCTTCTCTATCTTGGAAGAGGTCAAGGAAGTGGATATGGGGAATGAGCTTGCGGTGACACTCAGCTTGGGGATTGGATACGGAGCAGGAGATTATACCCAAAACTATGAGTATGCCAGAACGGCTATGGATATGGCACTAGGACGAGGAGGCGATCAGGCCATCGTAAAGAATCCGGAAAAGCTGAACTTTTACGGCGGTAAGAGCCAGAGCACGGAGAGAGTAACCCGTGTAAAAGCGCGTGTAAAGGCACAAGCCTTTCAGGAGCTCATTGAGTCGAAGGACAGGGTTCTCATCATGGGACACCGCAATGCAGATATGGACTGTCTGGGATCCTCCGTTGGCGTATATCGTATGGTTACGGCCATGGATAAGAGAGCCTATATCGTGCAGAACAATGTCACCTCGACTATCCTGCCTCTAAAGGAGCGCTTTTTAAATAATTCCGACTATCCGGAAGATATGTTTATTGATGGAGAAACGGCGAAGGGACTGGTGGACAGCACGACCATGCTGGTTGTAGTGGACTGTGACAGACCCTCTATCATAGATGAGCCTGAACTTCTCAACATGGTGAAGACCAAGGTTGTATTCGACCATCACAGACAAAGCTCGGAAACGATTCAAGGGGCAGTTTTAAGCTATTGTGAACCTTATGCATCCTCCGCTTCGGAGCTCATCGCCGAGATGATGCAGTACATTCAGGACGGAGTGAAAGGCAAGACCGCTGGAAGCGGATTGTATGTACGGCGGAGTTGTGATTGATACCAGAGAGTTTACGAACCAGACCGGTGTACGAACCTTTGAAGTCGCGGCATACTTAAGACGCTGCGGTGCGGATATTACTCGAATCCGGAAGGTCTTCCGGGAGGATTTCAGTGACTATCAGGCTAAAGCGGATGCAATCGGCAGAGCAGACATTTATAGGGACTTTCTATGCAATCAGCACCTTGGGAAAGAAGGGAGAAGACAGTCCTACCGTGCTTTGTGCCAAGGCTGCTAATGAGCTTTTGAATATTCGAGGCATTAAAGCGAGCGTGGTTATGACCAAGGTGGAAGATACCGTATTTATCTCTGCCCGTTCTATTGACGAAATGAATGTACAGGTACTTATGGAAAAGCTGGGAGGAGGTGGACATCGCACTGTTGCCGGTGCGCAGATGCAAGGTATGGAAGTGGAAGAATGCATCAAGAAGGTTAAGGAAGCTATTGATGAAATGATTATAGAAGGAGAAGTAGCGTAATGAAGGTGATTTTGTTAAAAGATGTAAAGAGTTTAGGAAAAAAAGGGGAGATTGTCGAGGTTAGCGAGGGCTACGGAAGAAATTTCATCATTCCTACCAAGGTTGGCGTTTTAGCGGATGCAAAAAACTTAAATACATTGAAGTTGCAGTTGCAAAATGCGGAGAAAATAGCGGAAGAGAAGCTGGAAGAAGCGCAGGAATTAAAGAAAAAAGTGGAAGAAGTAAAGCTTGTTTTCCATATGAAGGCGGGCAAGGACGGAAGAGCTTTCGGCTCTATTTCCACAAAGGAAGTACAGGAAGAGCTGAAGAAGCAGTACGATATTTCGATTGATAAGAAGAAAATGGAACTGGATGTGCCCATGAAGAATTTCGGGGGCTATGATATCAAGGTAAAGCTGCATAAGGATGTGGAGGCTTGCCTTCATGTTAGTGTGCAGCCGGAGTAGAGCATGGCAGAACAGGATGAGAGGCTGCTTTTACGCACCGTCCCCCACTCTAAGGAGGCGGAATCCAGCGTAATCGGCGCCATGATAAGGGATGGAGATGCCGTGCTCGTAGCACTGGAGATACTCAGACCGGAAGATTTTTTTACAGCAGGCAGTATCAACTGCTCTTTGCCACAATGAAAGAAATGGCAAGAGACGGTATCGCCATTGATTTTGTGAGTTTACAGGATAAATTAAAAGGGAAAAAAGATATTCCCGCAGAGTTTGTATCCTTGGAGACCTTAAAGAACCTGGCAATGGATGTGCCCAGTGTGGCGAATATTCGCATATACGCTGAAATGGTTCGTTCCAAGTCTGTTCTTCGTGCCATGATTCGTACGAACGAAGAAATCGCCGATATGTGCTATAAAGGCGAAGATGAGCTGGAAACTATATTGGAATCGGCAGAAAAGAAGATTTTTAATCTGCTTTTTGGAGCGAAACAGCAGAGAGTTTGTTCCAATATCGGAAGTCGCTATGAATGTACTTCGTAAAGTAGAAGAGGCTTCCCAGGCAGAAAAAAACGCCATTACCGGTATTGCATCGGGCTTCTTGGATCTGGACTATCGAACTGCGGGATTTCAGAAATCCGACCTGATTTTTGATTGCGGCAAGACCATCTATGGGTAAGACGGCTTTTTGTATTGAACATTCTGGACTATGTAGGAGTGAAGAAACACGAACCGGTTATGATTTTCTCCTTGGAAATGTCCAAGGAACAGCTTGCTAACCGTGTTCTTTCCCTTGAAACGCAGATTGAAGCGGATAAGCTTAGAAAAGGAACCCTTACGGATGAAGAGTGGGGAGATCTGATTGAAGGGGTAGACAGGCTGTCCAAAGCCAATGTTTTCATTGATGATACACCGGGAATTACGGTCAGCGAGCTTCGAGGAAAGTGTCGAAAAAGAAAGCTGGAGTCAGGGCTCTCTCTTGTGATGATTGATTACTTGCAGCTAATGAGTGGCGAGAAGGGAAAGCGCTCCTCCGAGAACAGGCAGCAGGAAATTTCCGAAATTTCCCGTTCCCTAAAAGCCTTGGCAAGAGAGCTGGACTGCCCTGTGATTGCTCTATCTCAGTTGTCTCGTGCAGTGGAGCAAAGACCGGATCACCGTCCCATGCTTTCCGACCTTCGTGAGTCGGGAGCGATTGAACAGGATGCGGATATTGTGATGTTTCTATACAGAGATGACTACTATAACAAGGATACGGAGCATCCGAATGAGGCGGAGGTCATCATCGCTAAGCAAAGAAACGGTCCTATAGGGACGGTGAAACTACTCTGGCAGCCGCAGTATACTCGCTTTAAAAATGCGGAAAAAGAACGATAAAGTCTTAAATAAATCAATATTCTAATTCATAACGAGTATCGCTCGCAAAGCGTGCGATATCTCGTTTATTTTATCTCATACCGGTCTGAAAGAGGGGGCTCAGAGTCTGTCCTGATTTCAGGCCTATATTGATGAGGGAGGATTTTTTTAATCTAAGCATCTTTTTTTCTTAATTTTTGATGAAGAAATGAAAAAGCCTTTTGTATAAAAAAATTATTTCTTTAAAAAAAGCTTTATTCGTATTTCACAAGAAAAACACAATTTAGTTTATGGATGTGAAAAAAATACATAAAAAAATTTATAGAAATATATATAAAAAGCCTTTATATAAAAATATCATCTAAAAATTATTATAAAAAAATCCGCATAAGAAATTGCAAATTACACGATAAAAATAGTATGATGATTCAATCAATAAATCTTTTTTTGTAAGGGAGAAAAAGGCTTATTGATAAAGGAGGAGCCATGAAAATCGAGAAAAATTGATGACAACTCCATCAAGTGCACATTATCCAGCTTAGATTTATCTTCCAGAAATTTAAACCTAGGGATATGACCTATGGCTCTCAAGCTGCTAAAAGGCTTTTTAATGAAATGATGCAAAAGGCGAAGGAAGAAGTGGGATTTTCTATCGAAAACACACCGCTTATGATAGAAGCAGTTCCTTTGCAAGGTGGTGCGGTACAACTCATTGTTTCTAAGGTGGATGACCCGGAAGAGTTAGATACACGCTTTTCCAAGTTTTCTGCGGCCGGCAGTGGACAGAACGGCTGGATTTCCGAACTTGCAACTCAAATACTAGAGGGTGCACAGGGCTTGATGAAGCAGTTGAAAGACGAAGAAGACACAGAAGCTGTTGAAGAAGAATCGAAAAAAGACAAGAAGGAAGAAGGGATTCGCTTATATCGCTTTCAGAGTTTGGATCGCGTCATCGACGCAGCCAAAGCTGTTGGCGACTATGATTTAGGTGCGAACAGCCTCTATAAAGATGGAGGAAGTAAGGGATATTACCTAAGCTTGCATAGTAAGAATAAGGACATGGATACCTTGAATCGCGTTGCGAATCTTTTGATGGAATACGGAGAGAGAGTAAACGGCGATTCTGCAAGCGAAGCCCACTACAAAGAGCATATGGAGCATTTAGTTCCTAAGAATGCATTACAAAAACTGAAAACCGTATAATGATAAAGTAAAAGATTGAAGGATTCCCTTACAAAGACTAAGCTAGAGACTGGATAAGGAGGAAACTATGGCTGACGTTACAAAAGACATGAAGATAAGCGATATTCTGGCATTAAATGAATTGATTGCCCCGTTTCTTATGCAAAATGGAATGGGATGTGTGTCTTGTGCAGCCTCCCAAGCCGAGTCTTTGGAAGAAGCATGTGAGGCGCACGGTATCGATGTGGACGATTTGACTGAAGATTTGAACGATGTTTTACGGGAGTATAGAGAGATTCAAGAAGCATCTCAGAATGCATAAATCTTCACGAGACAAAAACAAATCAGCATCGAGGCGGAGAAGAGATACTTCTCCGCTTCTTGATTTTTATCCAATACTTTTCGTGAGAAAAGTTTTACTTTGCTCAGCTTGTACGAAAAGAAAAGTTTTTATAAGAAAATGCTCAAGCGAAGTATTCAGAAAATCCTATGAAAATCAGTGGATAATCGTATCCGGAAAAATATTTTAAAAAAAATAAAAATCGTTGACAATAAAAAAGAAGTTAGTGTAATATAACCACAGTTAGATAAAACTAACCGGTTTGAATATTGATTCTTCAGAATTCATAACCAAAAGCTTTGTCGTGTCCTCCTGACCATAAACACGGCGAAGTCAAAAATCTCCTGAAATAAATAGACTCAACTTAAGTGTTCACTCGAAAGGGTGAGAAAAAACAGAAGCTTGCTCGGCTTCTGTTTTTTTGCTGTGCGCCTAGCGGCGCACGTTTCTAACGGGTTAAAGTCCCGAATCCGCCCGGTAGTGGGAAGGATATAGCCGAAGGCAAGGGTGTCGAGGGTGACCTCGAATCTGAAGGAAGCTGGATATGAGGAAGATACTAACTCATGGGCAAATCTCTGGTCTGACGAACAGAAATCTCATATGAGGTTATGCATGAGGATAAGACTGCAGCACAAGCCAAAGTCCAATAACTACACGGAATCATGCATGATAAATGAGGCAGATATATGGAGAGGAAGAAACGTGTGGTACCTAGGGAGGTCTGTGTGATATGCCTCGAAAGAGGTAACCATTGCCCAAAGCAATGCTGAACACACAGAAGTCAGCAGAGGTCATAGTAGTCGAGAGACAAAGGACCGAATCAGTAGGAGTCTCAAGTATGACTGAGAAAGGAGGAATGACTGGTTATGGCAGAAAACATTGAAAACAATGGCTGTTCGCAAAGAGATAGTGCGGAACATGAAGGGTATGTGAAAGCGCGTAGGTCATTCAATCTGATATGGAAAGAAAGAGACAGTGCACAGCCGAAGCTCTTAGAAGCGATACTGCATAAAGATAACGTTAACAGAGCGTATAAGAGAGTGAAGGCAAACAAGGGAGCACCTGGAATTGATGGAATGACCATCGAAGAGGCACTTCCTTATCTTCAGGAACATCAACAGGAGTTAACTAACCGTATCCATCGTGGAAAGTATACTCCGTCTCCAGTAAGACGAGTTGAGATTCCTAAACCAGATGGTGGTGTGCGAAAGCTTGGCATACCAACAGTGATAGACCGTACACTTCAACAGGCGATAACACAACAGTTAGTTCCAATCTATGAGCCACTTTTTACAGACGGCAGTTACGGTTACCGTCCAAACAGAGACGCAAAAGGAGCAATACTTAAGGTTAAGGAGTACGCTGAACTGGGCTACACATATGCGGTAGTTCTAGACTTATCGAAATATTTCGATACAATCAACCACGAGATTCTTATCAACCTTCTGAGGAAAAATGTAAAAGATGAACGTGTGGTGCAACTTATCAAGAGGTATCTGAAAAGTGGCGTAATGGAAAATGGAGTGGTTATTGAAACAGAGGAAGGGTCGCCACAAGGAGGGAATCTATCCCCTTTGCTTGCGAATATCTACCTCAATGAGTTCGACTGGGAGTTTTTGAAAAGAGGTGTCCCATGCATAAGGTATGCAGATGACATAGTCCTTCTTGCGAAAAGCAGGAAGGCATCAGAGAGACTCTTAGAGAGCAGTACGAGGTATCTTGAGGAGAAACTGAAACTCACAGTGAATCGAGAGAAAAGCCGTACTGTCAGTGTATTTGCAATCCGAAATTTTAAATTCCTTGGCTTTGCACTGGGAAGGAACAGAAGTGGCATATATGTCCGAGTTCATGCAAAGTCTTGGGAGAAGTTTAAGTCGAAACTGAAAGAACTTTCTTCCCGTAAGCTCTGTCAGTCAATCAAGCCGAGCCTAGAAAGAATCAAGGTATACGCAAGAGGGTGGCTTAACTACTATGGAATAGCAAGTATGAAGAGCAACATGAATGAGGTCAACGGATGGCTCTATCACAGAATACGTATGTGTATATGGAAACAATGGAAATGTGTGAGAACCAGATACCGAAACCTGAGGGTCATGGGAGTTCCTCAAGACCTAGGGTGGAAAACGGCAAACAGCAGACGAGGCTATTGGTTTACAACACATACAGTTGTCATGAACATGGCAATGACAAAAGAAAGACTGATAAACAGTGGCTTTTACGATTTAGCCTCAGCCTATCAGTCTGTGCACGTCAACTATTGAAAGCGCTGTATACGAGAACCGTACGTACAGTGCTGTGAGAGGACGGCGGTTAGTCACCGCCTCCTACTCGATTCTTCATAATAAGTATTGCTCGCGTATCGTGCAGTATCTCGTTTTTACCTTATCCGTTTTGGATTTATTTCTATTTTAGATTTATTTGCATTTCTATTTTAGAATTATTTATCTTCTATAACTA
>BNJU01005116.1_pt1 | contig 152155 bp, 168 predicted proteins | sample 8539281 | NCBI WGS metagenome assembly BNJU01 (sample SAMD00202456, study PRJDB9452) | human saliva metagenome | isolation source: human saliva | place: Japan
AACACGGCGCGCGCCACACGCCAAAACAACACCAGCACCGCCAACGTTGCGCGCAGAACGCCAGCGCAACGCGCCATGCCACCCGCAGAACCGTGACTCGAACCCATCCACCACCAGCGCGGCAGAGGTGCCTTCAAAGGCGTATTCAACCGGTTTTTCAGCGGCACTCGTAGGCGCTGCACGCTCATGCGTTCATTCCACATGGCGTAGTGTTCCACACCCGAGTCGTTTCTCTACCGGACGCTGCAGTAACGGCGCATCCTGATGCCTCGCCAAGCTACCTTAATGAGCTTCTTCAGTCAATATGCTTTGGGTAAGACCCGCGCGCAGTACATTATCCGAGGGATCTGCATGAGCTCAATCGCCGTGCCAGAAACATATGGCATGCGCCTCGACCATCCGCAAAAAGCAGAGTCCTCGGCACAAGATTCATCAGGTTCATCACAAACGCGACGTGCTACCTTATCACCCGGATACTTGCGCCACCACAGGTTCACCGCCAGATCGGCTGCATCCGATACCGTTGCAGAGACACCATCCCGTGTCATCAGCTTTTGCGCCGCATTCACCAGCCCCTCAATGGCGCGGTCAGCAGCATCCTGCAGAAGACGAATAATCTCGGTCAGCACTGCTTTCGGGCTTAGCTGCACACGAGAACTCGCAGCCAATCAGTCACCAAAGGCTTCCAGCCAGCTTCCGTAGCCATGTTCGCGTGGCGCACGCCCGTCAGTACCTTCATGGGGGTTATGGCTACTGCCCAGGTTTAGAGTACCGGTCTTTATAGTTACGATGCGGCGCATCAGACGGAATCCCGCGCGCCTGCTCATCCTCGAATCCGGCGACGGCCTGCTGCGGCGTAGGAGGCGAACCGGACCGACAGCGGAGCATCAATGGCCAAAATCTTAAACAGAACGGGAACCAGCCGCTTCGGCGCGGTCAGGCGCAAAACCGGTCCGGATGCGCCGCCACCAGCTCTGCTCAGGGGCGACACAGATCCATCGACCGTGGCTCAGACGGAGCCGCGGATGCGCCCCACCCAAACCTCAGCCTCCGGCTTTTCCGTGGGTACGGCACACCGCGCTGCGACCCAGAACTTCGTGCGAACCCCCACGCACAATTCTGAATCTTATTCTTCAACGGAAAATTCTCGCCCATGTCGCCTTGGCCTTTCTAGGTCTACACGCAACATCACCAAACTACGGCATACGTGATATAAAACCCATAAAATTCAGGGAATTCTCTGGATACTCCCACCAATTATAGAGGTACATTTCGAAGATATACCCGCTAAAATAAACGAGTGACTACTATTAACCTCAAAGACTCATTTAAGGCGTACGACGTTCGCGGTATCGTCGGCGAAACTATTACCCACGAAACTGTGCGTGCAACCGGCGCCGCTTTTGTTGATGTGCTCGGTCTGGCTGGTCAGACCGTTTTGGTGGGCGGTGACTACGCGCCCTCCTCCCCCGAATCTTCACGGATGCATTCGCTGACAGGTGCCACCGCACGCGGCAAACGTCCATCGGTCTCATCAACCGATGTGCTCTACTGCATGCGGTACTGAGAACGCGGCAGGCGTTACTCACCGCAAGCCACAACCCCGCCGAATACAACGGCATGAAAATGGCTAAGGCCGGGGCTGTTCCTGTATCCTCCGAAACCGGTCTTTTCGATATTCGTGATCTTGCTCAGAAGTACCTTGACGAAGGCTCTATTCCTACCGTTGAGAATCCCGGCGTCGTCACCGAAAAGGACGTTCAAAAGCCTACGCCGAGTACTTGCGTAAGCTCGTGACCTCCAATATCCGCCTCAAGGTTGTTGTGGATGCGTAACGGCATGGGCGGTAAGACCACACCCGCCGTTTTGGGGGATGTCTCGCCCGCGCTTTCCACTTGAGATCGTGCCCCTTTACTTTGAGCTTGACGGCACTCTTCCCGAACCACCCGGCTAACCCGCTTGAACCCGCTAACCTTGTCGATCTGCAGAAAGCGGTTGTTGAGCACGGCGCAGACATCGGCCTTGCCTTTGACGGCGATGCCGACCGCTGCTTCGTGATTGACGAGAAAGGGAACGCGGTCACCCCCTCCGCCATTACCGCGCTCGTGGCAGAGCGTGAAATCGCGCGGGCTAAGGCGGAAGGCATTGAGCAGCCGGTTATTCTATAACCTCATCACGTCCATAGGCCGTACCCGAGCCTGTCGAAAAAGCTCGCGGACGCGCCGGAAAACCCGTGGGTCACTCTTTTCATCAAGGCAGTCATGGCTGAAGAATCCGGTATTTTCGGCGTGAGCACCCGCGCACCACTATTTCAAGGACTCTTTCAACGCAGACACCGGCATGCTCGCCGCGATGCACGTGCTCGCCGCTCGGCGGCGCTAATCCAGGTGCTCTCCGAGATCAGCGCCAGCTACTCCCCTATGTCGCATCTGGCGAGATCAACTCCGAGATCGAGGACCAGGCAGCCGCTGTGGATCGTGCACGCGCACTACGCTGGCGCGCCTGTCAGGTCGAAGACTCGACGGCACCACACTTCACCAACACCGAAGAAGGCTGGTGGGCGAATCTGCGGCCTTCCAATACTGAGCCGTTCCTGCGTCTGAACCTTGAAGCACCGGATATCCCCACGATGGAGCGCGTGCGCGACGAGATTCTGGCTCTGGTGCGCCAGTAGTTCTTTGAACTCCATATTTTGGGCGGATGCCGATTATTATCGGTATCCGCCCTTCTTCTATGCATTATTGATGCTGGGTTATACGATCGCCTTACAGCCCTGGCGCGTTCCCTATTCCGTATCCAAACTTTTACACGCCAAAGTAGCCTTTACGAGCGCAGCATCCACTGGTCCGGACCAAAGATCTCGTAATTGATATTCTGTGCCGGTACGCCTGCATCCACGAGAGCGGAACGCACGCCCTTCATGAACGGCAGCGGGCCGCACAGGTATACGTTCGCCTCCGCAGGCACGCCCAGCTTCGCAATGTCCACACGGCCACGGTAATCACCAGTTTCTTCGTCTTCTATGAACGAGATGAGCTTACCGTGAGGAAGTTTTTCGACCAGCGCGGTCATTTCATCGCGCAGCGGCCATGTATCAAGGCGACGGTCGGCGTGAACCACGGTTACCTGACGCTGAGACCCAGACTCAATCAGCTCATTGAGGAAGCTAATCATAGGGGTTACGCCGATACCCGCTGAGAAAAGGTAGAGGGGCGCATCTGCAGAACCGAAGCCTTCCAGGGTGAGGTCACCGTAAGGGTTGGAAATCTCGACGACATCGCCAATCTTGAGTCCATGAATAATTGAGGTCATCTCGCCATTCGGGTCAAGCTTCACACCGATACGACGCTGATTTTTATCGGACGGAAGCAGCGTGTACTGGCGGGGCTGGCGCAGACCATCGCGTGCCTTCGTAATAATAGAAATGTACTCGCCTGCTTTCGCCTCAGTCATGGGGGTGCTATCGGCAGGTTCAAAGGTCAGCATGACCACATTATCGCCGGTTTCCTGGCGGTCAATAACTTTGAAGGGCGCGTGGGTAACATTATTTGCCTGGGATGCGTAGAGTCCCTTTTCGATCTTGATCAGGGCGTTCGCCATGAGCCAGTACACTTCGCTCCAGGCGTCCACGACCTCTTCAGTTGCGGCTTCGCCCAGATCTGCGGCAATCGCCTCGAAAAGATACTTGTAGACGGTCGGGTATTCATCCTCTTGAAGCCCTAAGGATGCGTGCTTATGCGCACACGGGAAAGCACCTCGTCAGGTAGGGAATCGAGTGCTCCATAATGTGAGGCGAAGACCGCAATAGAACCGGCAAGCGCCTTCGGTTGAGTTCCTTTCGAGCTGAGACGACCGGAAAAGAGGCCATCCATCAGGTCGGGACGGCAGCGAAACATACGCCTCGTAGAAAGTCTGCGTACGTGCCCGATACGCTCTGCACAATCGGCGGGGTCGCTTCGATAACCGGGCGTGATTTTTCGGAAAAGCATGAGGTATGTGCTTTCTTTCTAGATTTTAGTGATATTTTGTTTGTAAACCTTTTTACACTATCACCATTTACTGTTCGCTAAGACGATGTTTTTCGCGGCGTGAAATATTGAGAATACCCTTGTGACAGGCGGTAACTATAGTGAGCGTTTACGTGAATATTTTCGCCGTGATATACCGTGATGTGAATAAAAATAATTTTGCACCCTGACATTAGGTTTCACGTAGGGTGAACAAAAGCGTTGTTCTATAACGTATAAACTGGCATACCAGTCACCTGCCCCTCTTACGGAGGCGGACTCAGGTCACATACCTGCCTTCTTAAACGGACACCGGGCACATACGGTCAATGTATATTCTTACGGTGCTGACCCTTGACAGAGGCAAGCTATAAAAAGAGAAAACTCCACGCTTTCACGGCTTATCCGCGTACTTTCTCTCGCATAGTGCATCTACTCTCTGAGCAACAAACATTTGTCACCCTGAGACTTTAATCTTTAATGCGATGCTACTGCAGGCCGGGAGGTACGGCGGCGCTCTGTCCCGTAGGGCTCGTGCACAAGCGGCCCCAACCCCAGTTCCACAAAACGGCCCAGCAGGCCGTGCTCCGGCGGGAAGTTCAGAGATAACAACGTCATCAACAGAAGCGTAGAAAGCTTCACGGGCGCGGGCTAAAACCGTTCGCAGACGACAAAAACTATCTAGGGGGCAGTTGCCGTTTTCGTCCTCGCATTCGATCATAGGAATATCGCCCTCGGTACTACGAAGTACCTGCCCCACGGTCGCTTTGCGCCCCGTCTCCGACAGCAGGACGCCGCCGGATCGCCCACGGGTAGATTCAAGCAACCCTTGATTGACGAGGAACGCCACAGATTTTGCGACGTGATTGTAAGGGGTTCCGACCTCCGAGATCCTCTGAGTCGAGAGTTTTTCCCTTCCTGCAAGGAAGAAAGAAGCATCATAATACGTAGTGATACGTCTGAAAAAGCCGTCAGGCGCATGCTTCATATCTCCTTTCAACAGTTTATTGAGGGCTAATATAGGGTTTGTCCGTTCTACCGGAAAATTCTAGTCTTCGTACCACCCGCACGAAAATTAGGTATGGCTTTACTGCACACAAAATGCGGAGTCTGTATAGCAATATTTTAAGGCATTGGTGGATATTTACACCTTTTCTGCATAAACTGTGCACCATCCCACACACCTGAGAATGCCATATCACGCTGTACACGCAGCACATCTGATCGGCGGATACGCTTTTACAACAATGTAATAGCAGGCTTTTAATGGTGGGGTGGGCTACGCATTATCAGCGCATCCCACCCCACCGTGATGTCACGTTGTCGAATATTCTTTAGTCTTCGAGAGACTTTGCCAAGGCGTCACGCTCAGCCTTGACCTCTGCGGGAGCTTATCGCCGAACTCGCTAACCAGTTCGTCAATGCTGGCAACTCGGCCACCCACTCGTCCTTTGAAACGGCGAGTGCTAGTAAGTTCTTCATCGCTGATGCTCAGACCGGTCAGGTCGAGGTCTTCCTTCGGCAGCGGTACCTAGGAAGGTCTGCGTCCGCCGCTCGCCGTCGAGGCGGTCAAGATCCACTTGACCACGCGGGAGTTCTCACCAAAGCCGGGCCATGCGAAGCCACCGTCGGGGGTGCGGCGGAACCAGTTCACGTAATAGACCTTTCGGCATGTTCTCGACGCCGTGCTTCTTTACCCAGATCTATCCAATGCTGGAAGTAGTCGCCCGCGTTGTACCCGATGAAGGGAAGCATTGCCATGGATCGCGGCGAACCACACCGACGGCGCCTTTGCGGCTGCTGTGGTCTCAGAGGAGAGGGTGACCGCACGGAAGACGCCCTGCTCCCAGCTATCGGACCCGGAGACCAACGGCACGGTGGTCTTGCGGCGACCACCCAGCACGATGGCGCTCAGCGGCACGCCCTCGGGATCGTAGTACTCGGGGGCGAGCATATCCACCTGGGATGCGGGGGTGCAGAAGCGCGAGTTGGGGTGCGCTGCAGGACGCCCCGATTCAGGAGTCCAGTCCCTGCCGGTCCAGTCGGTCAGGTGCGCGGGTGCCTCGTCGGTCTACCTTCCCACCATACGGAGCCGTCATCAGTGAGCGCCACGTTGGTAAAGATAGTATTGCCTTTAGAGATTGCCTTCATGGCGTTGGGGTTAGTGGAGTAACCGGTGCCGGGCGCCACACCGAAAAGACCCGCCCGGGGTTAACGACGCGAGCCTGGTGGTTCTCGTCAAATTCGATCCATGCGATATCGTCGCCGACCATTTCGGCCTTCCACCCATCAATGGTGGGATCCATCATCGCAAAGTTGGTTTTACCGCAGGCAGAGGGGAATGCGGCGAGATGTAGCGGGTAACGCCCTCAGGGTTGGTGACCTTGAGGATGAGCATGTGCTCAGCCATCCAGCCCTCATCATGACCGATAACCGAGGCGATACGCAGTGCGCAGCATTTCTTGCCCAGCAGCGTTGCCGCCATAGCCCGGACCCGAAGGACCAGATTTCGCGGGTCTCGGGGAACCGCACAATGTACTTCGCGATTGCAAGGCCAAGATACATCTGCCTGCCCGGGCTCAAGCGGGCGCCTACGGAATGAAGCGCCTTCACGAAGAAGCCCTGAGTTTCGTCCAGTTTCGCGAGCACATCCTGCCGATAGTTGCCATAATACGCATTGAGCACACACATAGGCGGAGTCGGTACTCGACCGCCATCTTTGGGGGTTCTTTTGCTTTCAAAGAGCCCATGACGAAAGGAATGATGTACATGGTGCGCCCCGCGCATCGAACCTTTGAAAAGGCCGGTGAGCGTCTGCTTCATCTCCACGGGGTCACGCCAGTTGTTGGGGACCTGCGCCTTCTTCGGTCTGTGAGCAGATAAAGGTGCGCTCTTCCACACGTGCCACGTCGTCGGGGTCAGAGAACGCTGCATACGAGTTGGGGAACTCGCGGTCGCTCAGGGCGTACAAAAGGTACCTGCATCGACCAGCTCTTGGCCAGCTGGTTGTATTCTCTTCGGAACCATCAACCCGTAGTACGGTCGGGCTCGGTGAGTGCTGACATCGCGCACCCAGGCTAAGAGCTCGGGTGGGTTAGGGGCGTTCTGCAGGCTCTTTTCAAGCTCTGCGAAAGAGTACCGTTTGAGATGTCGTCATTGACCTATTTCTTTGAGTCTTGGAGAATTGCTGGCACCTCACTGGCACGGCAGGCAGTGTGTCGTGAGGATGTTTTAGATCAACGAGGCGTGTAGCTTCCTTTAAATACACGCCCGTGGAATTTTTCCACATCCTCGTGTTCATCTAGAATAGCGTATTTAGCTGATGAGTCGAGTATTTTATATTCGACCTAGCACTCTTTGCTCTTAAGTTGGTTTACCTGTGGATGCAGCATAGCTTCACCGAATAATCCCGGTGTTCTACAGATTCCAAAAATTTTTGAAAAATTTTCCCACCCCTGCAAAAACATTGAAATTACGCGGTTTTTATACCGTTTTTAGGAACTTTGTGAGTAATACTTGAGTGTTTTTGTTAGAACCACTACTTTTTCGACTTGCGCGCTATCAAGGGTGCCCGTATAGTATTATTTGTTGCTGCGGCGGTGGTTATAAGCCCGGTCGCGAGGAGCATGCGCCTGTAGCTCAACGGATAGAGCGTCTGACTACGGATCAGAAGGTTGGGGGTTCTGAACCTTCAGGCGTACGAACGAAGCCTTCCCTGTCAAGGAAGGGCTTTTTGCCGTTCATCGAGCCCAGATGTGGCAGTTTGAAAGTCCTCGGCGAGTAATCGCCGATTTCGCCGTTTCTATACCCTAAAACAACCATTGAATAGCGTATAATTGATGAGTATGAGAACCACGATCCGATCCTTCTGAGTCGCAACATGCAGGCATTCATCTACAAGCAGCTTCACCTCAGGCGCTATACCCATGCCTTCGAAGCGGTGACTATCGGGGTCCTCAACGCAAAATCACCCCTATGAAATTTCGGCTATCCATACGATCAATGTGCAACCAGACGCATCGCGTAAATACTAGCTGCCCTCAGTTTCCGGTGTGCCACAAGCTCTAACACCGCTTTTTATCTGCTAGATTAAAAACACTTTGTCCGAGACAGGCTCAAAAATACCGGTAATCTGGATACACCCCAATTTTCCAGGGAAAGTATTTCAACAGCGAAGGAGCGTCAACATCATGGTTCAGCTCACAATACCGCAATCCCTAGTGGGTTCTCTCATAGATATTGCTCAGCTAAAAGATGTTACATACTATCCGGCCAATCACCGATGCGCTCACTGGGCAGTCTATAACGAAGATCAGACCGAGCTTCTGTGTCCTTGTGCACCCGCCGAATCTACATCCGTCGAGAAGCTGTTCAGCGCTGCATCCGAGATACTGTATAAGAATTTTCGACACCGTATTGAAAACGCCGACGATATTGTTTCTTTCTCAACTCAAGAGCACGAAGAAGTTAGTGCAGCTCAGGCTGACGAGGTTGTCACCGGTTCTCTGCCGCTAGTTCCCGAAACCACGATTAGCGCCGCGGTGGATGCTCCTGCCAACATGATGGAGGCACCTGCGAGTGATGATAGCGCAGATACGACGCAAACTGGCCCCATACCCGTTCCTACGGTGCCCACTCCCCTAGAGCAGGCCCAGCCAGTACCGTCCCATGAACAGCCGCAAGTTCCCACGCCCGGCATCGCCCGCATGCCTTCCCGCGATATTCAAGAAGAAGACCACGCTCACCTATACCCTCCGCGCATTGAAGAATACCTGCAGCAGCTGCGCACAAACCAAGCAGCACAGTCCTCAGCGGAAAAATACACCCCTCGCAGCCCGAGACGGCTTTTCACAAACACCAAAGCCAGCGGGTTCACAGACTTTCGGCATCCGGTGCGCAGCATCCCGCACAGGTATACGACACACGCAGAAGACCGCCCCTGCCTTCTTTTGAATGATCCCATCACCAAGGCCGAGCGCACCGCCAACTATCGTAGATCCGGGACGGTTGGACACTCAAAAAGACAATATCGATCTTGGTGACTATCCGCGGTTATCACACTGGGCCGCGCCGAACGCATTAACGGTTGGATTATTCGGTTCCGCCACAACGATTACCGAGTCGATGTCAACACCGCGCCTATGACCGTTATCACCGCCCTTGACGAGTTTTGATGATTTTGATGGACGAAGCGGCACAGAGTACAGTCCCGAAGCTGCCTGCGAGCTTCTTGGCGTCCTCGATATCACCGCCTGCGATTTCACCTCCGGCGCGCAGAATTAGTCTTTAAAACCCACGGCGGCGAGGCCTTCGATGCGATGGTCTCCGCCATCAGCTCCCCCGAAAAGGTACGGGTAACCTCGATTGACGCGCGAATATCACGGAAGCGGAATACAGGTTACGATATCGCCCGGCTAACCGCATCGTCGTGAGTATTCGACAATCCGCCACAGATACCGACGCCAACGGTGCTGAAGATACCCTGAAAATTCCCTTCTAGAACTCAAACGCCACAGTCTCATAGGGGTTAGGAGGAAAGCACCTATGAACAAGAAAATAGACATTCCCGTCGAGCTTTATGCCCATGTCTGCAGGAGCTCTCCCACCTAGCGATACGAATACACCGAACAGGAGGGCACCTGGACTATACAGAACCAGAGGGTGAAAGCCTGCTGGATGCGCGGCGCAAAATCTCCCCGAAGGCTGCGGAGCTTTATTTCACCATCATGCCGCTTCTTGCCTCAGAATTTATTGCCCAAAACGAGGCGCTGGTGACCGCCTATCGCAACGCCCCAAGCCTGCGGCGGTCGAGCCCACGATTAAACCCTCAGGTCAACAGCTTATTCCCCTGCTTGAGGTTCCGCACGAGAACCAACGCATTGCCGAACAGATTGAGAATGATTTCATGGCGATGTTCCGCTGGGCGACCGCATCTACCCGGTACTGCCGGGCGTCATCGATCATATGATGCGCAACAACCTGGGGTACGCGCTCGTCCTGAGCTCATTACGGCCCCAGACAGCGAACGCCGCGACGAATCCGCCCAGGAAAACCGTTTCGGACGTGAGGTTCAGCATTATTCAAACCGGCGCCTCGGGTACACCGCCGTTCTGAACGCGAATACCTCCGAGGTTATCTCGGCACATCCTTTGATGGCTCTACGCTCACCGCCCCAGCGGACACTACGAGCTCACCCCTGATGCCGGAGAAACAGCTGAGCGCCCTGACCCAGCAGAACTCGCAGAGCGTATCCTCGAAGAGGCGAATGATCGCCGACCGATTCCGGGCACGAACCGCACAGCGTATACTCCCTGCACGCGCTATTCGGTAGAGCTCAAACACCAACCATAAGATTGTCAGTGTGCGCAAGGGTGTGGTGAAAACACGCAACCCCTTCGAATCGCAGACCCAGGATGCGCGGCACCAGTCGCAGCGCGGCGTTAGAGATTCCGCACGATATTCACGCTGAAGAATCTTCTGGAAAGTCACGGTTTTACGATTACGATGGGTGGCAAGCACTACGATATTCGTCACGAAAAATTGGCGCCGGGTATGAAAGCTACCACATCTGTTACCCCCTCCGACAGCCAACGTTGGCATCTAAATTCGGCCCGTCAGATCCGCGAGATTTTTGGTGTGGACCTGCGATACGCCAATCCCAAAGATACCTGTCGCGGTATCGTGCATGCCCTGGAAACAGAGGAAGATTTCGAGGAATAACCTCCAGAACAAAGGCACTCTCATTCACCATTTTCGACTCGTTCACACTAGGGTGCACGGGTCACAGATACGCTGCACGGCACCACCGCATCATAGGGTTAACCTTGATAGTCTCTCGCGGGTACACTTCTGTCATACCCCCGTCGCAAAGTTTTACGGGGTAAGCTCTGAGTTTACAATAGAGGTGCATCTACACAATGTGAGGAGGACACGCGCGTGAGCGTGAAGATCAATGTAACCGGAGAAGACGGTGACAGCCGAGAGATCGAATGGGAGGATCACCAGACTCTATTAGAAGCTGTACAGGCGAACGGGTTCCCCGTGCTCGCAACATGCGGTGGCAACGCATCCTGTGCCACGTGCCATACCTTTATTGATCCAGAACACTACGCGGCTTCAGGCGATCGTACCGACGCTGAGGAGGATCTCCTCGACATGGTAGACGACGTAGCTAACGAATACTCGCGCCTCTGCTGCCAGGTGGAATACGCACCCGGCATGGATGGCGCCTCTATACAATTGCAGGCGGCGATGTAATATGACGAGTTCGGCTAAGATACTCTACTCCGCAACCGCACTTCTTTGCGCCCTTACGCTGGCAGGTTGCGGCGTTTCCGATGCCGACTCATTCTGCGCAGACTGACGCTTCACCGAGCGCATCCGCCAGCGTTGCTCAGGGTAAAATTACCCGTGCCTGACCCGGCGATTCTGTGTCCCCGGTTCTATCAGTACCGCGGGCGGGATAGTTCTCAAAGCCCTGAGGATAACCCCACAGATAATAACGACTCTCACTCAAACGATGAACATTCCGAGGATGGAGCTAAGAAAAAAGACTCCAATTCTAAGGATTCTCACGATAAAAAGAGTTCATCCGGCGAGGAAAGCAAAGATGCTGATGGCTCTTCATCGAATAACGATGGAGATAACGGCACTGAAGAATCGTCCAGCCCAGAAGCTAAACAGCCAGGGCGTTCAGCAACCGGTTCTTCAGGTTCACTCCTAGCGTCAGCCTGCCAGATCACCGATCTCTCGGTTTCGTTTCCGAAGATAAGGGCACACCCGAGCCCGAAATTCATGCCGACATTCACGAACGTTTCTGAGGAGCCCTGCGTGCTGGGCGGGTAACCCGACGGTTGTCTACGCAGATTCTAATTTCAGTCAGATTGGCTCACCGGCACGCCCGGCGGCAGGTTCAACGAACCCTACCGGCACGCTTCTGCACACAGGTGAATCCACAAACGCCCCAGTGACCTCGGTCAACGCTGGTCCGCTGGGTAAGAACTGTTCACCGACAATGGCGCACGGATTCTAGTTCAGGTTCCCGGTGACGGCAACTGGACGACGGTCTCGCTTTCCTCTGGAGGCGTGCACCGGCAGGTCCAGCAGCTGTCCGTGGGACAGTTCGGTTCGTAACCAATCAGCACACGAATAATGCGTCTCGAGAAGAAAACGATATCATAAGAGGCGGTTCCTCATCCGGAACCGCCTCTTCAGCTATCTACACAATGCTTTATTTATACACGAGGTTTACCTAAGCTTTTCCACCTCATCACCCTGATACGGAAATATTTCACTCATCTATGAGATAGACTACCCGATGAAGGAGGCTAGAACTCGCTCGCATGTGGTATACGCCACCACGTTTTACTGGGTGCGTTGGCGGCAGCATCGCAATTACCTTCGTAATAGCCGCCAGAGGCTGCGGGTTACATCATCGAATCCGAACTGGTATCGCGCGGGTACTGGGTTGGAACGCCGTACCTCAAATTCACCACAAGAATGGGATGCTCGTCGGTCCCCGCAAAAAATTCTTCGTACAGCCCCTCAAAATCGGCCCATAAGGGACCGGCGTCTAGACCAAGGGCGCGCACAGCGGTCATAAAGTAACCGGCCTGCAGGTTGGCGCCTGCTGAGCGGCAAAGGTAACAACTTCCTCGGTGTGCAGTAGTTCCTGATGGTCTCTGCCGCGCGGGGAGCTACACATCTGCATCGGTCTATCCACGCCTTATCGTATGAGAGTATGGCTATTGACAGGTGCCTGACGAGCCTTTTCTTGATTAGCTCGATCAGGTGCTGACCAGGCGCTCACGGGCCTCGGAGCTCTTGATCCAAGTGATGCGCAAAGGCTGACTATTGAAGGCCGTGGGTCCCAGATAGGTGAGCTCCTGAATCTCCCGAAGCTGATCATCAATGACGGGCCGATCGGTAAATTTACGCATAGTTCGGGGCTCACGGAAAAGAGCGGTGATTTGGCCCTCAGATAAACGGGTCATCTCTCATATCCTTTCCTATAACCTCAGGTTCTCTCGACACGGTGAATCTATTCGTCCCCCGCAAGGCTACCGCGCCGTTCTTTCCATCATGCACCGGTTCGCACCATAAAGCTACCCCCAGAATTTACGCCGCGGCAGTTCCCCATTCCCTCAGAGCCCAGCATAAACCGGTGGCTACCGCATCATCAGATACGGCAGCCACCGGTACATCACATATACGCAGGTCTCCGAACACATGTACACAGCTACCGGATTCCTGCGGTTTACTTTCGCTGGGGACGGAAGGCGCACCTCGGCGGCTCAGCGAGCGCGAAACACAGCTTTTAGATGCTGCGGGTTACGTCATCAAACTCAAAACGGGTACCGCGCGATACTTTGGGAGCCACACCATAACCCAGGTTCACGACGAGGAAGGGCTGCTGGTCGGTACCTTCAAAGAATTCAGCGGCGATACCATCGAAATCCGCGCCAGTCATGGGGCCCGCATCCAGGCCAAGAGCACGCACGGCGGTCAGGAAGTAGCCAGCCTGAAGTGCAGAGCTCAGCGCGCCCGCGGGAATACGTGCCTCTTCAGCCTCGTAGTAGGATTCAAAGGCAGCGGCCTGGGGTGCGAATTCTCAAAGCGTTTCTGCCAGTTTTTATCGAAGGTCAGCACAGCGGTTACAGGAGGCTTGAGGGTCTTCTCCTTATTTCCGTCCATCATGTAGCTTTGACAAGGCGCCTCGCGAGCTTCGGGAGTCTTCACCCAGGTAATGCGCAGGGCTGGCTGTTGAAGGCAGTAGGTCCCAGGTAGGCGATCTCCTGGATCTTCTGCAGCTGTTCGTCGGTGACGGGCTGATCGGTGAATGCGCTCACAGTGCGAGGTTCGCGAAAGAGAGCGGTGATCTGGTCTTCGGTCAAGCGGGTCATACCTGTGTCCTTTCAGTGAAATAAATTACTTTTACTGTAAAATTTTATGATGTACGTACGTCCATATTCAATTATTATGGCCCCATCACACGGAAAAGTCTTGTATTCGCACACACCGACCCCTGTAATATGTGCCACGCTCAAAAACTTTCATGAGAATCTGGGCATATACGAGATAATGGGACCATGCCCGACGCTCTAGAACCTTCTCACCCGCCACTCAGCAAGATGGTTCCGCAACGCTTTTGGCACCCCGACCGCCGCGCAGGAAGGCGCCTGGGAGAGTATCAGCAAAGGGCGAAAAACGCGCTTATTATCGCCCCCACGGGCTCCGGCAAAACCCTCGCCGCTTTCCTGTGGGCACTCGATGCAGCTCTACCGCGACAAAAGCACAGAACCGGACCAGCGCGAGCTACGATATCGACTCAGGGGAAAAACGGGGATGCTCGGGAAACACAAAGACCAAGAAACAGCGTGCGGGCGGCACGCGCATCCTGTATGTTTCGCCCCTGAAAGCCTCGGGCGTGATGTGGAGCGTAACCCTGCGCGCGCCGCTTGCGGGGATTGCGCATACAGCGAAGGAATCCGGGCGAACCCCACCCGATATTACCGTGGGTATTCGGAGCGGTGACACCCCCAGCACGCGAGAGGCGGCAGCTATCAGCAAACCCGCCCGATATTCTGCTGACCACCCCGAATCGCTCTACCTTTATGCTGACCTCTGCGGCACGTTCGACACTCACCGGCGTACAACCGTAATTGTGGACGAGGTCACGCCCTGGCGGGAACTAAGCGCGGGGCGCATCTGGCGGTGTCCTGAGAGGCTCGATCAGCTGGTGGAGCAGCCGGTGCAGCGCATCGGACTGTCGGCAACCGTGAACCCACCCGAAGCAGTCGCCACATTTTTAGGCGGGTGCACCTGGTAACGATCACGGCGCGGCAGGTGCCCAAACGCTGGGATCTGCGGGTCCTCGGTACCCGTGCCGGATATGGCAGGCGCTCGGCGGGCAAACGATTACGGGCAGGGCAGCATGCACCCTGGGAGCAGCGGGCACCGCGCGGACAGGGATCTCGCCCGGTTCAGCCCCGAACGCCCCTGATTGCAGGTTCAGGCAGCCGATGATGCGCCATCCTATACTCTTGCAGATGCTATCGGCACCTTTCCCCGGCGAAGAAGGATTATCCCTTGAGTTACCAAACAGCTCTGCTCGAACAAGATGGTACTGCGAGCGCAGCAGGAGTGCAGGGCACGGAAGCCGGGCGGTGAGGGCGAGCGCATCCGGGTATCGTGCCTCGATCGGCCCCTATGTTCAGGAACGCATCGTGGACGATATCGAGAATAATCGTTCTACAATCGTGTTCGTGAACTCGCGTGGGCTCGCCGAAAAACTTACCGCGGCTCTCAACGATATCTATGCGCGCCGCGAGCTCACGGCGCGAGCTTGCGGGTGAGCCTCGCCTGATATTGGTGAGGAACCGACATTGCGCCGCTGGCGCGGGCGCATCACGGTTCGGTGGCGAAGGATCAGCGCACGCTTATCGAAGAGTCCCTCAAGAATGGTTCGCTGCGGTGTGTGGTCGCCACAAGTTCCCTGGAGCTCGGCATCGATATGGGGTATGTGGATGCGGTTATTCAGGTGGCGTCCCCGCCGTCGGTGGCTTCCGGTCTGCAGCGGGTGGGTCTGCCGGGCACCGCGTGGGCGAGGTTTCGCGCGGGCTTTTTATCCGAAGCATCGCGGGGATTTGCTGGGCTCTGCCGTGGCTCTGTCCGGTATGCTCGCCGGGTCTTTAGAACCGCTTACCGTTCCCGCAAACCCGCTGGATGTGCTTGCCCAGCAGACCGTCGCCGCCTGCGCTCTGGGACCTATCGGGGTGGATGCCTGGTACGAGGCGCTGCGCCGCACCGCCCCTTTCGCGAACCTTTCGCGCGCGCTCTTTGATAGTACTTTAGAGATGCTGGCGGGCAGGTACCCTTCCGATGAGTTTGCGGAGCTCGCCCGCGCATTATTTGGGATCGCACCGCCACCGCTGATGCGCCAAGCGGCACGATTGAGGGGCGGCCCGCGCAGCGGCTTTGCCGTGACTTCGGGCGGACGATTCCCGATCGTGGGCTTTTTCCTGTCTATCTGGCCGGTTCTGAGGATTCCAAGGCGCCTAAACGGGTGGGCGAGCTGGACGAGGAGATGGTCTACGAATCGCGGGCGGGCGATGTTATCGCCTTGGGTGCGAGCAGTTGGCGCATCGAGGACATTTCGCACGATGCGGTGCGCGTGAGCCCTGCACCCGGCGAGCCTTCACGCCTGCCGTTTTGGCATGGTGAGCGGGTGGGACGCCCCGGTGGCGTTGGGCCGTCGTCTGGGGACAGTTTACCCGCGAGTTAGCGAAGTCTGCGGGTGCTGAGTCCGGGCGAAGACGCCTCAGCGACGGCTGCGATACGCGCCGAGCTGACCCGGTTAGGGCTGGATTCTGGGCGAGCGATAATCTGCTTCGCCTATATTCGGGAGCAGCGCGAGGCTACCGGCGTGGTCCCCACCGATACGCGGTTTGTGGTGGAGCGTTGCCGCGATGAACTGGGAGATTGGCGCGTTATTTTTGCATTCGCCGTACGGATATCCGGTGCATGCACCCTTGGGCTGTGGCGGTGGGCGCCCGCGCAGGAACGGTACGGTATTGATGCCAGCGCGCTTGCGGCAGATGATGGTATTAGTGCTGCGTATTCTCGCGGTGGAAGATACCCGCTGCGCTGAGCTTTTTCTCTCGAGCCCGATGAGCTAGAGGAGATCGTCAAGGATCGTGTGGGCGAATCGGCGCTGCATCTCGTTTTCGAGAGAGCGCCGCCCGTGCCCTGCTTCGCCGCGCCGCGATCCGGGCAGGCGCACTCTATGGCAGCAGCGCCAGCGTTCGGCGCAGCTGCTGGATGTTGCGCGCAAATACCCCGAGTTCCCTGATTCTGCTGGAAACCGCCCGCGAATGCTTGCAGGATGGATACGATGTTCCTGCGCTCTTCAGCTGCATCGGGATATTGCCGCGCGGCGCATCAGCCTGTCGCAGGTGCAGACCGAGGGGCCTTCGCCTTTTGCCCGCACCATGCTTTTTCGAGTACGTGGCGGAGCATATTTACGATACGGATGCGCCCGCCGCCGAACGCCGCGCTGCCGCCTTGGCACTGGATCCGGCGCTTTTGGCGGAGCTGCTGGGTACCGCTCAGCTGCGCGATCTGCTGGATCCGCAGGTGATTCTTGAGGTTCAGGAGCGTCTTCAGCGCACCGGGGCGAAGTATCGGGCACGCGGGGTTGAGGGCGTGGCGGATCTTCTGCGCCAGCTCGGTCCGCTCACGGCGAGGGAGCTGGCGCTGCGGCTGCGCGGGAATGAGGGGTCCGGGGTTGAGGCCGCGCCCGAGATCTCTCAGAGCACCCCAACAGGCAGCGAAAGTCAATCTAATAAGGTTGATGTTTCACATGAAACAGTGCATTCAGCCGAAAATACCGACGGGGGTCTGCCGGAAGAAGACCTTGAAACTACCCCGCACGCCACCGCCGAAGAGGCACGCGAGCTGGCGGAAGAGCTGGTCGCATCCCGCAGAGCGTTCGTTATTAATCCGCGCTCGAAATACGGCGGACAGCACGGAACCGATCTATGCCGCCGTGGAAGACGCCGCCCGGCTGCGCGACGGGTTAGGGCTGCCGCTTCCGGTCGGGCTTGCTCAGGCGTACCTCACGCCGGTCGCCGCGCCGCTCGAAGACCTAATCTCGCGGTATGCGCGCACGCACATCCCCTTTACCGCAGCCGAGGCGAGCGCCCATTTCAGCCGCATCACGCCGACGGGTTCGGGTGCTATTCTGCCGGTTTTACGCGCTTTAGAGACGCAGAATCGACTGTTCTCGGGCGAGTACCTGCCCGAGGAACTGCGTGTATCTCGCGCGGAGGCAGCCGATACGATACCGCTCTCCCCCGCGCCCACGGCAAGCCTGGAATGGGTGGATGCCGAGGTGCTTCGCCTGCTTCGTGCCCGGTCATTGGCGGCGCTGCGCCGCGAGATTGAGCCGGTACCGCAGCGTGCCTATGGCGCGTTCCTGCCCGCCTGGCAGGGAGTGCGCACACAGACGGTCAAGGTTTCGCGCAGGCTCGCAGAAACCACCGAATACGGTGCGTATTACGAACCCGAACGCACGGTTCAGGTTCTCGCCGAGAGCAAAGGTTCATCCGCCGAGGCATTAGAGGGTCGCGAGGGCTTGCTGACGGTCATTGATCAGCTGGCCGGGGTGCGTGTGCCCGCCTCTGCCCTGGAGACCCTCGTCTTGCCAGCCCGGGTGCGTGATTATTCGCCGCAGCTCTTAGATAGTCTGTTGGCCAGCGGAGAGGTGCTTTGGCGCGGTGAGGGCGAAATCTCCGGCAATGACGGCTGGGTGAGCCTGCATCTTGCCGAATCCGCCGAGCTGACCCTGCCCGATTCTTCCCGCACGCAGGCCTTGGATGAGCTGGGTCCGGTGGAGCACGCCGTCTTTGAGGCGCTTTCCGGCGGAGGGCTGTTCTTTATGCCGCTTCGTGAGCGCGTGAACGACATCTTGGCCTCTCGCGCCGCCTCGGGCGAGGTTGTGCATTTTCCGGAGGCTTCGGAGGTATCCGCCGCGCTGTGGCGCCTGGTGTGGGCGGGGTTGGTCACGAACGATACTTTCGCCCCGGTACGTGCCATGCTGGCGGGCGGGTCGAGTGCGCATCCGGTGCGGCCCGCTGCTCCCCTAGCGCGCCCGGTGCGCAGGCGCGGTGCCGCACGACTGTCGGCGGCGCGTACTTCTGCGGGTGCTTATCCGCGCAGGTATAGCGGCTTGGGCGGCACTCGTGCCAGCTCTTCTGATCCGCAGGTTTCGGCCCGGGATTCCGGGCGTTTCAGCCATATTAGCCTTCCCCAGAGCCGCCCTCATACTGGGGGCACCGAGTCTTCACAGGAAGCGGATGCTACCGTTACCGCCTATGCGCGCGCGGAACTTCTCTTAGACAGGTACGGTGTGCTCACGCGCGGCGCGCTCGCCTCTGAGGATGTGCCCGGCGGCTTTGCGGCCCTGTACCCGCGTCTATGCGGCTGCCGAAGAGCGTGCCCTGGTGCGGCGCGGGTACTTTATCGAGGGACTGGGTGCGGCTCAGTTTGCCTCCCCGGCAACAGTGGATGCGGTGCGTTCCTACGCTAATATTGGCGCTGATAATCCGCAGAATACCGGAGTAAAGCGAACAAAAACCGAGGAAGTATTCGGTGTATTTGAGGGTGTTCTGTTGGCGGCTACAGATCCGGCGAATCCCTATGGTGCGGCGCTCACGTGGCCTTCCGTCCCCAGCTTACTCTCGGCCTCTTCTGCACCCGGCGGTACGGAAGAGGCTGCGCACGAAGGCACAGAGACCGCTCAGTCCGTGCGGCATCGTCCGGGGCGTAAGGCGGGTGCCTGCCTCATCCTGCTCGATGGTGAAGCGGTCCTCTATCTGGAACGCGGCGGCAAAACCCTGCTGTCTTTCACGGCTGACCCTCTCAAACTTGAGGCTGCGGCTCCGCTGCTGGCGCGCATCGTGCAGGCGGGTATTGCTGAGAAAATCGTGGTGGAAAAACTCAACGATTGTGATATTCTAGCGACCCCGGAACCGCCGACTCATCGGGGAGCCTCCAAGGCCGATTCTAACCGGCTGCCCGAGCATCCGGTGGTGGCGTTACGGCGCGCACTGCTAGCGCAGGGCTTTTACACGACCCCGCGCGGTCTGCGGATGCGCCGCTCCCCCTAAGCGCATCCTCAAACTACACGACTCCAGCCGGGAGTCTTCCCGCTTTGGTATGCCGCGCATCAACGGGTGACATAGAGCTAAACACGCCGAAAACACCTGCCGAGCAGGGAAGGCTTAACCAGTGTATAGGGATGGGTTCATTGCAGCGGATATATGCAAGCTGTAGGGTGGCTTTATGCTTCCACCAGAATCACAACAGGTAACCGCAGACCCGAATACCAACACCGTTTTTATGGTGTGGAAATTTAAGAACGATATTTCTCAGCAAGCGTTGCTTGAGGGTTTTCAGAGTCTCTGCGCGCTGGTCATTAACGTGAACCACACCGCCGCCAACCGGTATTCTCCCGAAAAGGCGAACTTGGTGATGGGTATCAGCCACAGCGCCTGGTTGACGCTAGATCTGCCGAAGCCACTGCCGAAAGAACTCGTGGAGTTTCAGCCGATTCAGGGAGCTAAGCATACCGCAGTTTCAACTCCGGGAGATCTGCACTTTCATGTGCGGGCAACTCAACGCAGCGTCGCCTACGATATTGCCGCAATCATCACCGATGCTCTGCGTGATATTGCCGAAACTGTTGTGGAGGTGCACGGTTTCCGCTACTGGGATGGGCGTGCCATTATCGGTTTTGTGGACGGTACAGAAAATCCGCAGACTCCCGCATCCCGTGAATACTTCGGCGTGGTCGGTGACGAAGACCCGGAGTATCGAGGCGGCAGTTACCAGTTTGTGCAGAAGTATATTCACGATATGACGGCGTGGAATAATCTGCCCGTATCCGAGCAGGAGAAAGTCATCGGGCGCTCCAAACAGGACGATATTGAGATGCCCGACGACGTTAAACCCAGCAACTCACATTCCGCGCTGTCTAATGTTGGCGATGATTTCAAGGTTATTCGCGATAATATGCCCTTCGGTACCGTGGGTAACAACGAAATGGGCACCTACTTCAACTGTTATGCCAGCACGTTCTCAACCGTGGAGAAGATGCTCAAAAATATGTTTATCGGCGTTCCAGAAGGCAACTACGATAGGCTTTTAGATTTCAGCACCGCCACAACCGGCACGCTCTTCTTCGTACCGACTATGGATATGCTGGGGGATTTTTCGGGTTAAGACACGCCTCAAACACGGCGAATAACCCGCCCCCGCAGATTGCGGATGCACCGCTCCCTCTAAAATGCCGGGGTCTTTTGAGCAGAAAGCCCCTGCATCGAGGGAACCGAAATATTTTCGGTAACTCCCGATGTGGGGTCTCGTTGAGAAGCTCTAGCTAGCACCCGCCGGTCATGGTATCGGCCACGCCAACGCAGATGTCGATAGCTTCATCGATGCGCATGGCGCGTGCACCCGCCGAGTGCTACGCGCGCGTGCTGCCCCTGCACCACGTGCCGGGCGAAGTAATCGACGAGATGCAGCCATCCGCCTAAAATATCATGCGGGTGCGGTCGTTAACGGGCATTTCGGTGCGTCTGAGCATCCATTCCGCACTCGTCAGGAGTACTGGGAGCATCGCTTTCACTGCCGCCTTCAGCAACATGGGCGAAGTAGGACGCAGCTCAACACGAAGAGCCTCCACCGGGTTAGGGGTGGTGCTCGCTGAGCGCTTCAAGAACAGCCCGTGCTTCGCGCCGGGTTACCGCCGCCGCCAAAGACTCTTTGCCGGGGAAGTAATGGTACAGCAGTGCCTCGAGTAATGCCGGCCTCACGAGCGATGCTGCTCTGCGCAGGCTGCCACAACACCGCGCTGCGCAAAATGAGCCGCCGCGACCTGCAGGATTTGTTCTTCCCTGTTGCGCTGGAGTCAGACGCTGACCGCTCTGCCGCGTCTTCTTAGCTGCTTTTTCAGAGGCTTTTTGTACTGGGTTCGGTGTGCTTAGCTTCGTTGCGTGCGTTGTGTTCCATATATCCCTCTAATCGTTCGATTTCTCGAACCTCTTTTTAATAGTACCGCGCTAACCCTAAGCCGCTACCTATAAAACTTAATATGAAGTTTACATGCTTTATACGCCTGATTTTTGCCGCATTATTAGCCGTTCCATGCTTCACGGTAGTGAAACAAATTTTTATGATTTTATTTATTTATTAGACACTTTGTGTGAGGAATATTTCGCATTAACTTCACACTGTTCACCTACCATCCAAAACATGAGAGGGCGTGCCATGACGGCCCGAAAGTATGTGCTGTCCTCAAGGCGCGGTCGCTTATACTTTTCACGCAGGAAGCTAGAGGTTTTCCGAACAGGCCAACTCGCAGAGCACGCTACAATCAACCTATGCCGCGACGAGTCAATCGCCACCTCTTCACACCACCCTCCCAGCCCCAGCGCGCGGGCATAGACCCCGTATCGCTGACTCCTGCCCGCGCATCCAGCACTGCATGAGACGACCCCAAGAGCCGGATGCGCACCCCAGCACGGTGGCTCAGTACCTCATCAGCCGATTCTCGCCCGAAGACCCCGCAACAATCCTCGACTGTTTCGCCCGGCACGAGGTGCGCACCGATGACGGCACGATCCTCACCGACCAAACCCCGTATCTGCCCGGACTAAGAATCTGGTACTACCGCCCACTTCCCGAGGAACCGCCGCTGCCGGATGACCTTCCGGTTCTCTATGAAGACGAGCATCTGCTCGCCGTAGATAAGCCGCACTATCTGCCCGTTCACCCCGCGGTGCCCTATGTCGCACAGACCGCGCTCACCAAACTGCGGGTACGCGAGATAATCCTCTGCTTACGCCCTGTTCACCGACTAGACCGCCCTACTGCGGGGATTTTACTCTTCGCTAAAACCCGAGACGCGCGCAGCCCCTTCCAAACGATGTTTCAGAACCGGCAGGTCACCAAAACCTACCTTGCTATCGCCCCGGCACCAAGCGAGAACCTGCGTGAGAGCATGCTGGGCGAAGGCGTGCAGGTGCGCAGCCGCATCGACAAGGATCGCAATATTCTACAGGTGCGGCAGTACTCGGCTCGCGAATGCCAACGCGCAGGCCTTACCATGAACGCGGAAACTCTGGTGCGCATCCGAGAAGTCTATCAAGCACCACAAAGTGTTCCCCTCAAATCTGGCGCACAAAACCCGTATCTGCCCTATCCGGCGCCCGGCGAAGAACTCGCCCTCTACGAACTCACCCGCACACCGGCAAAATGCACCAGCTGCGGGCGCACCTGAATCTGCTGGGAACCCCGATCTTCGGCGATGTTCTCTACCCGCAGGTTCTGCCAACGGCACCGAATGATGCGTCTGTGCCACTGCAGCTTTTAGCGCATCGCTTTGACTGCGTACACCCTTTCACGGGCAAACCGCTCACCCTGTACAGCGCACGCACACTTTCTCTCGCACCGCGAAATGTGCACGACCAGCACCAATAATGCGATAATGTGGTAGCACCTCGCCTCTCGTGGCAGTATCGTAGGTAGCTTTCATAAGGCGAAGAAAAGAACGTGACCTCCAACAATCCTTCTGAAACAGTCCCCAGCGCCGAGCAAGCGCAACGCGCCTCGCGTGCCGCCGACTCTATCCTTAGTCGATACACCCGCCGCGTTTTTGGCGTACCCGGAACCCTGCTCGGGGCGGTCCAGATGCCCGAATCGCGTGGTCTAGGAGCGCGATTTGCCGAATGGCACTACTGGTGGCAGGCACACCTGCTCGACTGCATTATAGATGCGGGTGAACGTGCCGTCCGTGAAGGCGACACCACACAAGCCCAGAACATGCTCGCCACCGCCGAGGAGCGTGGTACGCGCATCCATACCCGCAACCTGGGATTTGCAAACGACTTCTACGACGATATGGCGTGGTTGGCGCTCGCCGTGGGGCGGCTCAATAGGCTCAGTAAAACAATAACCGGCGCCTCGGACATTACGGCGCAGGATGCCGGATCGGTACTCTTTGAAAGGCTTTACCCGGCCTTTCATTCCTGCGGCGGCATGAGCTGGTCCAAGGCAAGCGAGACTTCTGCAATACCCCGGCAACCGCTCCCGCGACGCCTTGCTTTGCGCGCATCGGGCAGATAAAAACCGCGCAGAATCTTATGTCCTGGCTCAACGACGTTCTTTGGGACGGCGACCGTATGCTCTACCTCGACGGCGCTAACCTGCGCCCGCAGAGATGTGATGGTTGATGACATTACCGGCCGCCGCGATGTTCCCTCGACGTGGAACGCAATATCTACACTACAATCAGGGCACAACCCTGGCGGTGCTTCTGGCGCTTGCGGAATCCTCGGAGATTTCAGACGACCGTCGTGAAGAATACCTGCTGCGCGCCGAACGCCTGATCGTCGGAATCGTCAAAAACCTCAGCGAAGATTTTCGAGTTCTCGGACGGTTCGCACCATCGTACTCACTCCGGTGACAACAGCGATGGTGCGCTCTTCACCGGTATTCTGGTGCGCTACGCGCACAGGCGGCAATGTCCACCATGCTCAGCCCGGAGGCACGATCTCGGCGAGCGCCCTCGTGTACGGCAGCGCCCGCGCTGTGTGGGAGGGGCGCCGCGAATTCGACCCCACCCCTGCCGCTGAATGAACCGGGTATTGATCCGAACGAAATTCGTGACCGGGCGATCGCCATTTTTCTCGCCGAAGTTCACCGTATCCGCGCGCGATGCGCTCGCTGCAGGTAAGCCCGTAGAACTATCCGGTCAGCTTCAGGCGTGGATGACTCTGGAGGCCGCCGCCCGCCTGAGCGCGCGGAAGACTAAGTCTTTTTCCAGGTCTTTGGTGGGGTGCGCTTATCAGGGCCCGTCTCGTCATAGCCCCTACACACGAGGTGAGGCGGCGCGGGTCTGCAGATGCTCTGGCGTCCGCGCCTGTAGCATAGCCGTGCGCATCCTCCCCAGAGTAAGCGCATTTCCCCTGGTCGTACCCGTATATTTCAAAGGCACGAGATGAACAACGAGTTCCCCACCCCGACTTCGGTTTTACCGTCACGAGCCGCCTTGCCGAGACCGCATCCCCGTCTGCCGAGCGTGTTGAAGCTAACGGCGGGCAGTTTTTGGGCCGCACGGGCGTGATCCGCACCCCGCACGGCAATATTGAGACTCCCGCCTTCACGCCCGTGGGTACGAAGGCGACCGTGAAGGCTGTTTGCCGAAGCGATGAAGGAACTCGGGGCGCAGGCGCTTTTGGCGAACCTCACCACCTGTATCTGCAGCCCGGACCCGGAGATTCTGGATGCTGCCGGCGGGCTGGGGCGGTTTATGAACTGGGACGGGCCAACCTTCACCGACTCCGGCGGGTTCCAGGTGATGAGCCTGGTTCGGGTTCAAAAAGGTGATTGACATGGGAACCGTTGCCGATGCGAAGGGTGCCGACGGACGCCCGTTGGTGACGACGATGTGGCTCGGCAAGAGCGCCTGGCGCATATTGATGATGACGGCGTGAATTTTAAATCCCATATCAGCGGGTCTATTCACCGTTTCACCCCAGTTTCAATGCAGGTGCAGCATCAGATCGAGGGCAGAATATCATGTTTGCCTTCGACGAGCTGACCACTCTGTACATTCCCGCGGATACCAGGAAGAGGCGCTGGAACGCACCCGTCTGTGGGCGCTGCGCTGCATTGCCGAGCATGAACGGCTCACGGATGAGCGCACGGGCAAACCCTACCAGGCACTTTTTGGGGTGATTCAGGGCGCGCAGTATGAGGATTTACGCCGCAAAGCCTGCCGCGATTTAGGCGATATGCCGTTCGACGGGTTCGGTATCGGGGGTGCCCTCGAAAAGGAGAACCTGGGTACCATTGTGCGCTGGTGCGCCGAAGAACTCGGAGGCTAAACCCCGCCACCTGCTGGGCATTTCGGAACCGGACGATATTTTTGTGGGGCTGGAAAACGGTGTGGACACCTTCGACTGCGTCTCGCCCACCCGCGTGGCGCGTAACGCGGCGCTCTACTCCCCCACCGGGCGTTTTAACGTGACGAATGCCCGGTTCAAGGCAGATTTCTCGCCCATCTATGAGGGGTGTGACTGCTATACGTGCGCACTCATACGCGCGCCTATCTGCGGCACCTGTTCAAAAGCGGATGAGCGGCTGGCGGCAACCCTCGCTTCCATTCATAATGAGCGGTTTATTGTGCGCATGGTCGATGATGCGCGCGCCGCGATTGCAGACGGCACCTACTTTGAGTACCGTGACGGGATTCCTCGGTAACTATTACTCTGGTAAGAAGCCCTAAATCAACAACCGTCACAGGGTGTACGATGAGACATCACTAAGGTTCCGGACGAAGAACTTCTCATCTTCGACCATGAGATTGCCGCCCCGTCGAGCAGGTTTTTCGGGGCGTTTCTGAACCCGAATCTGCTGCATCGCTGGTATGGGCCGACGGGGTGGCGTACCCGTGCCGAAGATATTGTGCTGGAACCCTATGTCGGCGGCATGCAGCGGCTATCGATGATTAACGAGCTTGATGCCTCGGTATCATGCGTTCTGCAGAGTCGGTTTCTCGCTATTGATCCGCTCAAGGAGCTCGAATATGCCGAACAGCTTCCGGACCATTTAGGGAACCCCGGAGGCGTGGTTGTCTATCAGCGGTTCCGCTTTTTCCCCGAGACGGTTATTACCCCCGATGGCGTGGGCGAGGGTACGCGCATCACCGTGGAGATCGGCCCCATGCCGGTCTCGGTACACGAGGAGGTACGCGCCAGCTGGCGGTCTACCTTCGCGCGGCTGGATGCTCTACTCAAAGAGGATACGGCATAGGCTCAAGCGGTCTTGAGACTTTTGCAGCAGGAAAAAACACCGTAACCGGTCATCAAATGACCACGCACAATACAGGTGGGAGCGGACGGTTCTGCTATAAGAAACTGCTCGCTCCCCACCCGTATTTTATGAATATTGGCGAAGCATTAATCTTCGGACTGATATTCCGGGTTCTCCGGGTCGAGTTCGTTATAGGCACGCATGGCAGCCTCTGGGTCGTCCAGACGCGCCGTGATCTTGATATATGCCCTTCACAACGCATTCGGGTGCACCGCGATCAGGGGTATAGTCCAAGAACGGACGCCAGTAGCAGGTGGCATCCTGAATGCGCATAACCCAGTGCTGGGTCTGGTTATCGGGCGTGGGGGTGCTGTTGATGTACTGGGTCATGATCGACATGGCATAATCGCAATCCACCACGCCATCAACCACACGTAACTGTGCGTTGCTGCCCCGCAGGTGACCCTGCTGATGAATTGATCCGCAGCTCTCCCCTGCACGGCGCACATTCGTGGGATTACCCGCGTTCGGGTCAGCCGATGCGGTGGTGACCGTAGCCGTCTTGACCGCTCCCGGGGAAGTCCACACCTGGGCGGAATTCGAGGGGTTCGGGGCGCTGCTTTGACTTGCGGAAGGCTGCAGGGTGGAGTCATCATTGACCACCGGGTGCGCTCAGGCATAACAGGTTTCACGCTTGTACTCGGGGTTGCCGATGCGCTGCGGCTTGCGGAGCTGCTTTGATGCGGGGAGGAGGCGCTGGCAGTGTTCTGCGCGTTCGTATCGCCGCCGCCCGAGCAGGCGGTCAGCGCCAGCAGGCAGGCGGCACCAAGAGTCACGAAAGAACGAGTTTTCACAGAGATCTCTCAACAGTGGGGACATAGTTTTCATTGTACAACCGTGCAGGAATTCTCAAGATCTTCATGAAGGTTGCGCCGCTTCCCGCGGCGACTCTGCTATGTCTCGCTTGCCGTTCCATCCTTCGGCTTCATGCCTTCTGCATCAGTATCATGATTTATTCCACGTAAAAGGTCTTGATGCGAATAAAGCGTTGAAAATCCCGCTCCATTCGTATCAAGAGCCTTTTGATGACGTACCCCGAGCAATTATCCAGAGAGGTTCGGAGAGTTATTCCTCTGACTATGACAACAGCTGATCGAGGATGCCCGGAAGGTCATAATCTGTATGAGCGTTGAGTAAAGGTCGTCTCTTTCTTGTCGATTTTCATCGGCTGGGTGTAAACCTTCTCGTGTATACCAGTCGTGACCGGCTGTAGCCGTGTTGAGCGTCCCACCATTTCTGGTGTAGTAGCGCCGCGAGTATCTTTTCGTTCACCCACCAGAACATGGGCTGCGATTTAATGTTCTGCGGTGCCTGAGTCTCCATGCGCCCATTCTTTCCACCGCCACCGCCAACCATGATGGAACCGCCACCGGAACGCCAGGTTCCCTGCTGATCGGCATCAAGCTCATAGGTGATGAATTCGGCGCCGCCGGAGTATCCCATAAGCACACTGCGACTCATCTATATCTGAATCGGCGATAAACTCCTGGGCAAAACTGCGGAAGTAGTCGCCGTTCCATCAGCGTTTTTCCCGCAAGTGGCGTAATCATTTGCTTTATTTGGGTCGAATTCATCGGGCGTATCCACAGAGACAAAGACCTTGTTGTGTTTCTGAGCTGCATTCGCCATACCTTGCATGGTGTCACCTTTAGGGTTGTAGAAGAAAGAGCTATCTACGTCGTCCCGGTTATAGTCGCCATCGAAGTAAAACACCACGCCCACGGGCTGCGACCAGTCGATATTATCGGCGTAAACGTGGTACTGCGAACTCACATTTTGGGGTGAAGTATAGGTCAGGTTAGTTCCCGAGTGCACCTCTGCCTGGGCAGAGCTGCCATGACCGAGCCAATCAGGGCGGGAACTGCGAGCGCAGTTAGGGCTGCAATACGCATCTTTTTCGTAGACATAAGTACTCCTCAATTTTTATAACGATAGTTTTCATAGTGTGTGATGAATATAATGTTTTCCGTCTTTCGATACAGAGTGCATACAAGGAACGCTATCATTAAAGTTTTTATAGTGATATGAAATATAATTAGCCTTATTTTCTTTCATGAGCACTACATGGTTTCTCTAAGTGCTTTCTGGATATTCTAGCGTTCGCACTAAGCCATATACTATTCTCAAAATTTACATACCCTGCTATCCTTTTTAAAATTTGAGAAAAACTATAAAATATTATTCATATACACTAAAAAGGTTCTTAGTGTGAACAACGCGGATATCTAGCTGTTGTGTTCACACCAGAACTCTTTATGCGGTCTCAAACCAGAGAAAAAGCTACTGCGTGAAACAGCATATTTTTCGAACAAATAACCAACTATTTATTAAAAGGTTTTCCAACTACATCGGTAGCGATACCTTCAAAGAACCCTTCCATCTGCCAGGCACCATCAAGATACCTCGCCTTAAGGGTTCCAGCGGAGTATACAATCTGTCCCCAACCATCGGTATTCTCAGGAATTTCATGCACTTCTCCGTTACGCACGTAGAAGTCTCCATGAAACATTTGTAATTGATAAGGCCAGAATATTCTTCACCCTTTTTCTCAGGATGATCGGATTCTAGCCTATATACGAAGTTACCTGATTCCTCCCAATACTTACCCTCACGCGTTTCTTCCAAAAGAGCAATACTTTTAAAAAGCTTCTGATCGCCCTCAGTCATTCCAGACTGCTTAATATACGTATCGTCACCCGTTTTCATGGCATAACTTATTCCAGCCGATGCATATGCCCAGCTATAGTACAGCCCAAGTTCAGAGTTCTCACTCATTTCTTGAGGCCTTTTAGGATGCGACCACCCATATCCCTGCTTTTCGCGCGTGGAATACATATAACCCTCGCCCGTATGCTCCATATCCTCACTATTAAGCTCCACATCGAGATCCTCGCTGGAAACTATTCCGCCTGCTTGGACTGGCACTGGGCGAAGCGCTTGATGAATTTTCTGATGACGACGAAGAAGACGTGGAACTCGCGGATGAAGAGCTTGCGAGAGGCGAAGCAGAGCTTTCGGTATTTGACGCATTCCCACCACATGCACTCATCAAGACAGCCCCAGCACCAGAACCAGGAACAGGGCGCGGTACGACGATTAACAGCTAAAAGATAACGTTGCTTAACCCTCTCTGGGGTGTATTCAGTGAGAAACTAGACATATGTAAGTATCATAGGTCACATATATCTGGTCGGATTGCCTCAGACTCTGCACTGTGACCTTAACTACTCCTTATGCTTACCCTCACCTAAACGCTCTCTGCCTACCGACTCCTCTTCTAGCCGCATCTAAGCGCGATGGATGCGCCCGTGCGGTTACGCGCCAGCGCATACAGCAGCAGGTTCACCACCGCCGCACCGGTTGCCGTCGCGCCGCCGATCATGACAATAGTGCGCGCATCCCCCAGTATTCCCGGCGTACCGAGTAGGTCACCCACAAGCACCATCGAGCTGAACAGCGAGCCGATAAGAGCCCAGCACTGCCCCTGACGATGCTCGGGCACCTGCATATACACCATGTCACGAATACCCATATTGTGGATCGAGTTGAAGAACCCGCCTACCAGGAACCCAGCTCCCACAATCCAAGGATTCGCCACCAGCCCTTCCAGCAGAATCGCGGCAGCGATAAAGAATCCGCCCCACAAAATCGCGTTCACCAGCTGCGGCTTGTACCATCCGCGCCCATAGAAAACGCTGGCGATGAGCGCCCCGACAGCCCACATCGCCAACACGAGCGAATACTCGAATGCGGTGTTCGTGATGGATTGCAGGTAGAACACCCCGGCGATGCCTTCCATCGTGGTGGAAGCAACCACGACCGCCATCACGGGTAAGAAAATCACGAGGGCGCGAGCGCTGGAAATAGCCGAGAATCCTAGGAAAATATCTTTAAAACTATCGCGTTTAATCGCATCGGAAAGTTCATGACCGCGCCGTGCTGGCACGTTAAACCAGGCGATGACTGCCGCGACCAGCAGGAGCACCGAAGAGCCTACTATGGTGGCGGTCATGTTCCAGGTAGCGAAGAAGGCGCCCACAGGCGGGGCTACGATCGAGCAGAACGAACCGATTCCCACAATAGAGGCGGATGCGCTCGACGAGGGTCATGCCCGGCGCTTTCGGCAGTAGTTTGAATTCGGCGGCGTTGGTGAGATTTCCGGCGGCTCCGTTGAGCACGCTCATGGCAACGATAGTGACCGGATGCGGGAAAAACGCGATGACCGCTACGCAGAGCGAGGATACGGCCAGGGAGCCAGACCAGCAGGCCCGACCCGAAAAACGATCGGCAACCCAGCCCGTAAAAGGACCGAAGAGTATGCCGGTGAAGAACCCGCCGACGGCCATGACGGTGAGCCACCAGGGCTCGGCAATGCGCGAGATATAAACGATGAGGATCAGCCCGAAGGATGCGTCCGCGAATCCATCGATCAGGGTGATGAGAAGAAGGGGAGTTTTGAAAGTTTTGAAGTATTGAGTTAGTTTTTTCATGCTTTCGTTTCGGTTCAGAGGGATAGTTGCCTATGCCTCTGCGCCGCCGAACACTATCTGCTGCACGATACGCACCTCCTCACGTAGTATTTTGCCTTGCACCCTCGCGGATAAACCGCCGGGTATGTTTTCTGAATCACATTGTATACAATAGGGCAACCAGACTACCGGACTTCGCTCCCCCAACCGCACATACCGCGAGCAGATAATGCTATGTTATTTTTTCGTCAAAATACTATCTGCTCGCGGTCAAAGTGCTACGGCATACACTGCTGTCAAAAGCTCCACTGCTCGGGGGTGAGGCGCGCGAGGCGGGCGGCAGGTGCATCCCAAAAAGCCAACACAGTGAAGGCACGCACGCACTCGGCATGATCCACCGGAGAATAGATACTATAGCCCACTCGCACTGAGGCGGCACTTACCTTTTCGATACGCACATTTACCTCCAGCGGCTCACCCGTATAGGGAAGCTGGCCCAGATAACGCACCCCGTGTTCGGCGATAAGAGCCTGCACTCCATCGGGCATGGTTTCAAAAAGCGGGATGGGCGGCGCGGGCAAATTCTGCGGTTTCTGCCCCTGAAGACGGTGGCGGTCCGAAGACGGCGATGCGTGCCTCTTCGAGAAGGCCCAGTATTGCAACGTTATTGACGTGTCCGTAGGCATCCATATCACCCCAGCGCGGCGGTACCTGCACGGTCAGACCGGATTCGCCGGTCATCGAAGTTGCTGGGTTTGCAGTGGATTGATGTGCGTTCATGTCTTTAACTCTACCTTGTGCATTTTTATGCATAAATACGTATATGGGTAAAGTTTTACAGTCATATCTTCCCAACTAGACAGCTCCTGTTGGGCCATGCAGCGCACTGTAAGAAAATTCTCGCTAGATCGTCATCTGCTGACTACCAAAGACATCTTAAATAGCCTTAAAGATGATGTTCCCCGGAAGCATCACTGCCTCCGGGAACACCCAACACACAGACATTTGAACGCATACAAGATCATACGGTTCACCAATAACTATAGACCCTCTTGTAAGCCTATGATGCATTATTGCGGGTTTGTTACAGAAAAACTTTTTGTGAATTTCGCGGTCTTTCGAGAATACCCACAAAACCTTCAAGTACTACATGATAGATAAAATCATCATTACTTGAGGTTTCCCCTGCAAATTATTATGGTGATGGCTGCGGCAGAGCACTCATCACCCCGCACTTCAGCGACGAAAACCCAGCATGCGCCGCATCAGCAAGAGCGCTCTAGCGACCGAATTCGGAGGCTGTCTTCAACGCCTCCTCTTCCTCCTCTAAGGCTGTGGCGTGCTCAGCGGAAGCCTGCTGTGCTTCGGCAAACGCATCCTCATCAACCGTGAGTGTGTGTTTCACACGCGCAAAGTACACAATCGTCAGAACCAGGAAGTACCCCACGCCCACAATCGCGGGAATGAGCGAACCGCGCACCATAAACAGGGCAACCCACACGGCGAAAAGCACCATGATGCCCACGCCCGCCGTAACGCGCCCGCCCCACAGGCGGAATGCCGAGCTTTTGCCCTCAACCCGCCGGTACACAATGTACGCGAGCAGAATCAGCACCCACACGGTGAGCGCACACACCATAATCAGGAAGATCATGGAGAGGAATGCTTCTTGCGGGCTGAACAGCGCCAGCAGAATAGCGATAACAACGCCGCTGGTGGAAACCCATACGGCACGCGAAGGCACCCCGGAGGCGTTCACCGCTGCCAGCGCGCGAGGCGCCATACGGTCGGTCGCCAGCGAGTGCATCAGGCGGGCACCGGCATACAGGTTAGCGTTTGCCGAGGACAGCGCCGCAATAAAGCACCACAAAGTTCACGAAATGCGCCGCGCCCGTAATGCCCAACTGATCGAAAAACCAGAACGAACGGGGAGGTTTCGACCTCTCGCCCAGCTCGCCCGCCGAACGCCACGGAATAATCGACACCACAATAAACAGCGCCAGCACATAGAACGTTGCCAAACGAATCATCATAGCCTTCGCACTGGAACGCACCGATCGGGCAGGATCCTTGGCTTCTGCGGCGGAGATGAAATCATCTCAATACCGCCGAATGAGAACATCACGACCGCCAGTGAAAGCCAGACCGAGCCGAACCCGTGAGGCATGAACCCGCCATCATTGACAAGATTAGCGGTGCCGACCGCCGCATGTGAGGGCAGTCCGAAGAATACCAGGCACAGACCCACCAGAATAAAAGGCGATCACCGAAATAACTTTGATGGACGAGAGGAAAAAAATTCGAGCGCACCCAAAAGATTTCACGCTCGTGATGTTCAGAATAATAATTGCGACACCGAATACTGCGATGCCCGCCCACAGAGGCAGCTGCGGCCACCAGTAATTCAGGTAGGTGGCCACGGAAACCAGCTCCACGCCGGTGATGACCACGGTTGCGGTCCAATAGGCTAATCGTGTGAGAAACCCGGCATAGGGACCAAGGTACCTGGTGGCGATGGCGCCGAAACCGCCTCGCACCGGATAACGCACCGCCATCTCGCCAGTGGCCGCGCCTATGACGGAGGCGAGCGCCGAGCCGATAGCATACGCAAGAATAACGGCTGGTCCGGCCATAGCGATTGCCCGCCCGGACCCCAGGAATAGGCCGGTGCCAAGCGCCGAGCCCATAACGATCATGGTCATCTGTCCGTGCGAGAGGGAACGCTTGAGTTCGGCGCGGGCGGATTTATTGCGTGGTGCTCCGCCAGCTGGATGCGCAGCGCCGCTTCTATGCCCTCTTAGCAGGTTGAGGGTGTGGCCGTCGGTCATGTTTTAAGCCTTCTTCGGGTTCTGAGTGCCTGGACTGTGATGTTGTGAAAATGTCAAAGAATGAGTGTGTTTCTAGGGTAGTACATCGCCCGTATTAACCGCGAGCAGATAGTATTTTGACGAGAAGATAGCGCTATCTTCTCGTCGAAAATACTATCTGCTCGCGAGATAAAGCTGATGGGCGGGCTATGCGTCTTCCTTCTGTTGTTCGGCAAGCGCATCAAGATCGGCACGCGGAAAACCGCCGCGTTTTTTCGCCAACACCACGTAGAAAACGGAGATAATGGCGAAGAACACCACGCCCACCTGCACGGATACTACGGCGCTCGAATCGGGAAGCATGAAAAGAGCGACCAGTGTGGCAAGGACCCCGGCAAGCCCACACCCGCCGTAATGCGCCCACCCCAGACAGTGAATCCTGAGGAGTTCCCCTGGTGCTTCTTGTATGCCTGATAGGTCAGCAGAAATCATAATCCACACAACCAAAACGCACAGGGTGACCAGGGCCATCAGCAGCTCGAAAATATTACTGATTTCTGCCACCGCCATGACAGATGCGATCACCACACCCCAGGAAAGAGAGCATAAGCGCGGTGACGGGCACGCCGTTATGGTTCGTGGTGCCCGCAAACGTGGGTGCCATTTTATCGCCCGCAAGCGCGTGGAGCAGGCGGGTTGCCGCATACAGCGAGGCGTTCGCGCCCGAAAGCGCGGCGATCAGAATCACGAAGTTGGTAATATCTGCCGCATAAGGAATGCCCAGTTCAGAGAACACCATCACGAAGGGCGATTGGCTGAGGTCTTTTGCCGGTCTGCGCCGCCTGCTGCCAGGGCATCAGGCACAGAATAATCAACATCGAGGCACGTAGAAACTGGAGAGCCGCCAGATCATGGCCTTGACACTGGTGCGCACCGAACGTGCCGGGTTCTGCGCCTCTGCGGCGGAGATGGAAAGCATCTCAACACCGCCGAAAGAGAACATCACAATTGCCATCGAAACCCAGACGGCGCCGGGACCGTTGGGGAGCAGCCCGCCGTCGTTCACGAGGTTTGCGGTGCCCACCGCAGCGTGCCCGGGCAGGCCGACGAACACAAGAAGCAGCCCCAGCACAATAAAGACGATAACCGCAATTACTTTAATGGAAGAGAGAAAAAATTCGAGGGCGCCGAAGGATTTAACGCTCACCAGGTTCAGGATGAGAATCAGGATGCCGGAGGCTGCCACCGTCACCCACAGCGGAATTGCGGGGAACCAATACGAGAAATATTTGCCAACCGCCACGAGTTCGGCGCCGGTCAGCGGCACGGTAGTTGCCCAATACGCCCAACGGCCAATATACCCGGCGTAGGGGCTGAGGTATCTGGTTGCGATGGTGCCGAACCCGCCGGGAACGGGGTGGCGAACCGCCATTTCGCCCGCGCATGCCGCGATAATAGCGGCGATCATGGAGCCAACAGCGTAGGCGATGATAGCACCGGGTCCCGCAATTTTGATGGCGGAACCAGAGCCCAGAAAGAGGCCGGTCCCCAGGGCGAGACCCATCGCAATCATAGTCATTTGGCCGTGCGAGAGGGAACGTTTCAGTTCGCCGTTTTCTGCCGGTGCCGTCTTAGGTGCTGAGGCGTCCTGTGCTTTACTCATCAGGTGGTGCTTTCCATTTTTTCGTTCATCGGTTGGGCGCCTGCCCTCGTATGTCGCGTCGAAACCGAGCGCGGCTCGGTACCCGGTCTGCAGCAAATGTGGCAAAGGCGTATCGAATAACTATCCCGCGTCGAGCATCATCTATGCAACTTTTTGCATGGGTTTGTGCGTGGCGAAACAGATTTTCCCTATGATTCTCAGAGTTTGGTTATTTTTGGGTGTTCCACGATGTAATGCAAATTTGTGCATAAGATGCGCCACCCACCGCACAAGGATACAGCGCCACAAATATTAATGGCGAGAAGCAGACAACCCATCTGCTTCTCGCCACATCATCAATTTTTCACGGCGGTGTGCGGCATCAGCCTAACCGTCGTACTCGATCTCGTGCCGTTTGAACCAGCCAATCACCGGGTAACTGATAGGCATGAGCACAATCTCAACCAGGCACTTATACACATACCCGACCAGGGTGTAGCTGATGAATTGATCCAAGCTGGTAATCCCCAGAATAGGCGAAGCAATCGCACAGAAAATAATGGTATCCGCCAGCTCGCCCACGAGGGTTGAAGCGATCATACGCGCCCACATAAACCGCCCGGAGGTGGCCTTCTTCATGGCAACCATCACCCATGCGTTCAGAAGCTGACCCGTCAAATACCCCAGCAGCGACCCGGCAAAAATCTGCCATACGGGACCGAGAATAATGGCGAACGCCTCTTGATTCTCATAGTAGCTGGCGGGCGGCAGGGCAACAGTCAGCAGGAAGCATCCGGCAGCGAACGCCGCCGCCACAAACGAGGCGATAATAGCCCGGCGAGCGCGCTTAAACCCGTACACCTCAGAGAGCACATCGCCGAGTACATAGGCCAGCGGGTACAGGAAGAAACCACCATCACTGGGGATAAAGTTGCCGTTCGTGAACGGCGGAAGCTCAAATAGGGGCGGCCCGAAATTCGATACCTTTTCGTAGCCGCAATATTCGAAATAATCAGAATCACGCAGGATGCGCCCAGCAGCAGATCAAAAATAGCTGCGGCGCTTTCGCCCACGGCGGGTAGTAATATCCTGCGGTGCCTTAGCGGGTGTAGACATAGTTCTCCCTGAAAGGTTTGATGTGAATGTTGTTTTGAGATTATGCTCGTCTGCCACCCGAGCACTCACTATCTTACCCAGTAACTCCGTTTGAGTGAGAACCTAAAAGGCTCCTGAGGTGATAAAGCGTAGTTTCGCCGCTTTATTCGCATCACGAGCCTTTTTACGGTGCAGGCTGCCTCCTCTTAAACTATAAATATGGGTCACCAAGAACCTGCTCGCTCATCCGTGCGCCGCACAACCGCGCACATCCCGCGTTTGCCCCGAAGCATTTCGGCGGCGATGCGCGGTGCCCGCCGCGCCGGTTCGGTTCTGGAGCCCCTGCTCGTTTCCTCCAGCGAACTCATCGGGTACCTCCCCTATCGTGCCTACGGACGAACCCTGCACTATCGGGTCGATAACGTGCACCATCTTGAGGCTGCCCAGGCCGAACCGCCCGGAATTCTTTTCTTCTTCGACGGCGATTACCTGCTTCGTTCCAACAGCAGGCTGCTCAGCCGCACCTCCAGTTTGCGCCGCGACCTCGCCGATATTGCCCGCGAACATCGTATGCTGTGCGTGCCCGTGCTGGCACCAGGGACCCTTGAAGCACCCGTTTTCAATGACCCCACAACCACCTGGTGGGTGCGTGCCCGCAGGAACGGTCGTGTTTTTCGTGCCCTTGCCGCCGACCTCGCCGAACGCTACGGATACGATCGCACGCGCATCTGGCTTGCCGGGTATTCGGGCGGGGCGGAATTTATTACCTACGAACTGCTGTCGCATTCCAACGACTGGCTGCTGGGCGGGGGTGCTTCCATGATCGGTGGAGGCGGTTCCGACGGTATTCCGCAGCGTTTCCGTGGGCCCAGCCGCTCCCTAAACGGGATGCTGCTCAGCTGGCATGTGGGAGACCGCGACGGCAAAAGCACCGGCTTCTGCGGGCCAGATCTGGTCAGCGCAGCGTGCAGCTCATGAGGGTGAAGAATTTTACCGGGGACGGCAGGCACGCACTATGCTGCGTATTCTGCCAAAGCAGGGGCATCGTGGGTATCCGCTGACCTCTTTGATTCGGGACGATTTGCGTGCCGCCACACGGCTGGGCTACCTCTAAGCCGGGGGCTTCTAAATTTTTCCGAGCACAGTATTTTCATTCCTAGTCAGGGCGTGATGCGCTCGTTGAGAAATATCTCAAGTTTTTCGGTAATTTTTTGTGCCACAGTCGCAATTTATTGACGTTCTGCGGTAAAGTGTCACTATGCCTCGTATTTCTGCCGCAACAAACGCCGCTCAGCGCGAAAACACCAAACGTGCCATCCTCGAATCTTTCGGGAAGCTCCTCTACTCCCGAGGACTCCCCGGACTCACCATGACCGACGTCGCCAAAAACGCCGGTATTGGTCGCACAGCAGTCTACAATTACTTCGCTGACATGGGCGAACTCCTGGTTGCCTACGCCCTTGACGAAACCGAACGGTTCCTGCACGAACTTGATGAAGGGATCGCCGGAGTCACCAACCCCATCGATCAGCTCGCCGTCTATATTCGCCTGCAGATCGAAGACCTCGCCCGCAGGCACCTTCCCCCCGGACCCGCCATGCGCTCCATGCTCTCACCCGAATCATACGCGCGCCTCGGCAAACACGTGAGCGAACTGCAAATGGTTTTGGCAAACATCCTCTCCGACGCCATCACCGAAAAATACATACCCGAAAACGACATTCGCGAACTCGCGATGCTCGTGCACGGTTCGCTCTCCTCAAGCGCCGGACGCGCCGAAGACGCCCCCGACGTACAAACCCGCGAACGCCAGATTCAAAGCACCATCAGGTTCATCCAGATGGGGCTGGGCGCTCGGTTTGATGCAGACGGAAACCCCTCAAAATCGAAGAAACTCAAGCAAACAAAAGCGAGAAAACGACCGACCTGACCGTCGCATCCTAAAGGCGCCCGCCCCCGTCCGGCAGAAAACGAACCAGCGTTAAACGCGAAAGCCCCCGACCGCTACGTCAGGGGCTTTCTTCATCTCCACAAGTTGGCTGCGGGGAGCGAACGCGCATCCGGCTAAAAACCCGGAACCTGATCCAAATCAAGCACCCGCGCATACATCACCGCACGCCGATGCAAAGCATTACGCAACGCCCGATGCACCCCATCCTCCAGGTACAAATCATCACGCCACTTCACCACATGCGGAAACAAATCCCCATAAAACGTGGAATCCTCCGCAAGCAGCGTCTCAAGGTCAAGCGTCTTCTGCGTCGTAATCAGCGCATCAAGACGCACCTGCTGCGAGGCACATTACCCCAATCAGCATGCGACAAATGATGCTCAGGATACGGGCGCGAAGAACCAACCTTCTTGAAAATCATATCTACATTCTAAAAATGCCGCTCCCCCAGGCCGAAAAGCCACGCCCACACACACGGCACAACGCCACAATAAAACCCGGTCAGCGCTCCAAACACAAAAATCCCCGACCTCGAAAACTCGAAGCCGGGGAAAAGAGCGGAGGATGGGGGATTTGAACCCCCGAGGGCGTGAACCCAACACGCGTTCCAGGCGTGCGCCATAGGCCGCTAGGCGAATCCTCCAACAAAACACCCAAAAGGGCGAACGGATAAAACTATACAGGGAACCCAACACTAAGGCAATTCTGCCCCAACGAAAGTGCCCAATGCCACTAGGCGCCCCAAGGCCCCGGCACCAAGTTCACAACCACCACAAAATCAGGTAGACTGGTACGTGCCTCTTACGTGGCGTTATCTTGGAAAACTCCCCCAGGACCGGAAGGTAGCAAGGGTATTCGAGCTATGACGGGTGCGTAAGAGGTTTTTTATATCCAAAAACATTCGCAGCAGAAACACACCGTCATAGTGCGCTCACGCGCCCGCTCCGCTCACGCTTCGCGGCTTCAACCTCAGATTTATTTCCTCGCGCGCTCGGAATCTGAGGCTTCAGCGGTTGCGTAAGAGGTTTTTACGTTAAACTTCGCATATCGTTGCAAAGTTCATCGCATCAGTTTGATGCGCTCGCTTTACAGGGCCCCTGTCAGCTACGCTCGTTCCTCGCTTGCTGACATCCCTAGGCACTCGCATCATCAACCTTCTCCGATGAACCCAATATCTCGTTTCCCTTGGGGCGGGAGGGGCAAGTGTTTCTGGGTTTCTAGTGTTTTTTGGCAAAATGATGTTTTCCGTTTCAGCGTCGAAGGTGGATTCTAGGTTCTTCTAGACTTCGGGAGCGTTTTCTTCATTCGGGAGCACTTTATTGCTCCCGAATGAAGAAAAAACTCCCGCTTTATGCCTTCAAGAGACTTATCTGAGATAACCTGCCTGCCATTTCTCACAGGCGAGAATTTAGGCATAAACCATCCCACGCCGATGACGAAACCAAGCCCCAAGCGTGCATCCGTGAACTAAAATAGTGTAGAACCCCGCATCGTCAACCAGAAGGTCACCCGTGAGCACAGCACTCTACCGCCGTTACCGCCCCGAGACCTTCGCCGAAGTCATCGGGCAAGAACACGTCACCGAACCGCTCATTACCGCACTCACCAACAACCGCGTCAATCACGCCTACCTCTTCTCAGGCCCGCGCGGATGCGGCAAAACCACCTCCGCACGAATCCTGGCACGCTGCCTCAACTGTGCCCAAGGACCAACCCCCACCCCCTGCGGCGTATGCGACTCCTGCCGCGAACTCTCCCGCGACGGCGGCGGCTCCCTCGACGTCATCGAAATGGATGCGGCATCCCACGGCGGCGTAGACCATGCCCGCGACCTGCGTGAACGTGCAACCCTCGCACCCGTGCGAGACCGCTACAAAATCTTCATCATCGACGAAGCACACATGGTCACCCGCGAAGGGTTCAACGCCCTACTCAAAATCGTCGAAGAACCGCCCGAGCACATCAAATTCATCTTCGCCACCACAGAACCAAATAAGGTTCTCGGAACCATCCGCTCGCGTACCCACCATTACCCGTTCCGGCTGGTACCGCCCGAAGTTCTTCTGCCTTATCTCGAAAGCTCTGCAGCGAAGAGAACGTACCCGTCGAATCCGGTGTGCTTCAACTCGTCATCCGTGCCGGCGGCGGCTCCGTGCGCGACTCGCTCTCCATTCTTGACCAGCTTATCGCCGGTGCCAACACCGAATCCGGCATTAGCTACGACCGCGCGGTCGCCCTGCTCGGGTATACGCACGCCCAGCTTCTCGACAACGTGATTGATGCGTTTTCCGCCCAGGATGCGCCCTCCCTCTTCGAGGCGGTCTCGCGGGTGGTGGCGACCGGGCAAGACCCCCGCCGTTTCGTCGAAGACCTGCTCGAACGCCTGCGCGATTTGATTGTGGTGCAGGCGGTACCGCAGAATGCCGCGCAGATTCTGCAAGGCGTTCCCGCCGACCAGATAGAACGCCTCAAAGCGCAGGCGCAAGCCTTCGCCACGGCCCAGCTGACCGGCGCGGCGAGCACCGTAAACGAAGTGCTTAACTCTATGACCGGTGCCACCAACCCGCAGCTGCAGCTTGAACTGCTATGCGCGCGGCTGCTAGTTCCTGCGGGCAATTCGGGCGGTGCTGGCGGCGATCTCACCGCCTTGACCTCTCGGCTGGATGCACTCGAACGTCGTCTTGCCGCCGGTGGTGCGGGTGCGCCTCAACGCGGGGGACGCTCGGGAAATCCCGCGGTGAGTCAGAGTACGCCTTCCGCCGCGCAGAATAACGTATCGCCCAGCGCTAGCGGTTCCACCGAACGTCAAGCTCCCGCGCAGCACGCCGCTCCCCCATTAGCTGCAAGCGTCGGAGCATCAAAGAAGGCGGCTGGTGCCGAGGCTATGAACGCATCGGCGCAGCATCGCGGCCCCGTTTTAGGGCAGAACACGAATCAGCAGGTGCCTAAGTCTGAAACGGAAGGCGAGCAAAAAGGGACGCCCCAGAATCAACAGTCTCAGGGTTCCGCGCCTCAGAACTCCGCGCCATTGGCCTCTGCCGCAGGGAGTACAGGATCTTCCGAAGGTGCGCCTTCGAGCCCGCACCATCCCGACCGGCGTCCCTCAGAACCATCGGCCGCGCAGGAACCTCCCGTCAAGCGCGTTACCGTCGCGGATGCAGAAGACCCGCTTGCCTCGGTGCGTGCCAACTGGCGTGCCGTGATCGCGCGGGTGAGTGCGCCGGGCGCACCCGAAAAACTATTACAGGTTGAACCCGTGCGTCTGATTAGTGGCGAACTGTATGTGCGGGCAGATATGCCTACGCTCAAGGCGGTCGCTTCTTTTTGTGCCGGAGTTGAGCGCGCGCGTGAGCGATTTTCTGCGTGAGCAGGTGCGTGTGCGTGCCGAGGTTGCGCGTCCCCAAGCCCAGCCAGATGCGCGACCTGCCCAGGCACCCGCCGCGAACCAGGAATCTTCTGATCCCGCGCCGATTGCTGACGGCCCGCGTGGCGGCGTGGATGCGTGGAACCGTCACGGGCAGCCCGTCTCGTCCGGGCAAGAGGCGGCATCACAGGGGTACAACCAGTGTGGATGCGCCCATTACGGCCTGGGAGGTCGCGCCTATCCCGCAAGATTCCGAGGATTCCCCGCCGAGATGCGCCCAAACGATGCGGCTGAGGGCCAGCCCGCCGCAGCATCACAGCCCGGTTCTTCCCCGCAAGATACAGCGCCTCAAGATTCCCCGTCTCGCCCCAGTACATCATCGGAGGCGCAAGCGAACTTGCCTCCCGAAACCGAGCCTGTACCCCCTGAAATACCCGAAGATAGCGGGAATACACGGGTTCCCGAGGGCGGTTTTGGCGAGCGCGATTCCTTCGCGGCCTCGGGCAGCGGGATTCCGCAGCAGGATTCTCCGAGTCCGCACGAACAGGGCGGGGATAACGGTAATACAGATCCCCAGGATGCCGGTAGCCGCAATGAACCGGTGGACGATTCCGCGCCGGATCCGGGTCAGACGCAGGGTGAGGGCTCTTCCCCCTCAGTTTCCCTTGAGTCTGTAGATACCGCCGAAAACGCCGAGTTCAGCAATATTCCGGTGCCGAGCGCATCCGCATCGCTGGTTGCGGGGAATAAGTCGGCTCAGGAGGCTGCCGCATCCGCCCCGGTCTCACCTTTACCACCCCTGGCTCAGCGGCCGGATTCAGCGGACACAAAACCCGAAGAGCCGCCCGCCGAATCCGAGCAGGAGACTGCCCCGGCACGCGGACAACGCGCGCAGCAGGAGCAGAGCGATGAAGAAGATGTCGTTTCTGATGACGACGAGAGAATTGAGAATAGCGTTCATATCGGTTTGCGCGCCATCGAAAAGATTATTGGCGGCAAGGTGATCGACGAACGTCCGCTCCATCAGATTTAGCGCGGCACAACGCGCTCACAACACACACAGACGAGGAGAAGCATGTACGAGGGCGCAGTCCAAAATCTCATCGATGAACTTGGTCGCCTGCCGGGGGTGGGTCCCAAGTCGGCGCAGCGCATCGCCTTCTATATTCTCAACTCTGACGCCTCAGATATGGCACGCCTGACCAACGCGATTTCGAAGGTCAAATCGAGTGTGAGCTTTTGCGAAATATGCGGCAACGTTTCGGAGACGAAGCAGTGCACTATCTGCCGCGATGATCGGCGTGACCCGGGTCTGGTTTGCGTGGTCGAGGAATCCAAGGATGTGGTGGCGATTGAGCGCACCCGTTCCTTCACTGGGCGTTACCATGTGCTGGGCGGGGCTATTAACCCGCTGGCGGGGCTTGGCCCCGAGCAGCTGCGCATTCGTGAACTGGTCTCGCGCCTGGCAGATGAGCGTATTCAAGAGATTATTCTGGCGATGGATCCCTAACCTTGAGGGCGAAGCTACCGCAACCTATCTTTCGCGAATGCTGGTTCCGCTGGGTATTCGCCTCTCACGGCTGGCTTCCGGTCTGCCCGTCGGCGGCGACCTGGAATATGCAGACGAGATTACGCTCGGGCGCGCGCTTGAGGGGCGCCGCGTGATCAGCGAAGGCGCGGGTATCGCTCAGGCGAATGCCGCCGAAGATTTTTGAGCAGGTGGTTGACGAGGAGCAGGTGGAACGTGAACGCGCTGATGCTGAGCCAAAGGCGCCGCGTAAACGCTGGAGCGGGAGCATGTTCGACGACCTTGACGATTCCCAGGGCGAGCCCGAGGACGCTTCCTCTAACGATCCGCACGACACAGAGAACGATAATTCTCGTGCGGATAATTCCCCCCTCACCTGGCACGCAGACTACCGTTGATGAGGCGCTTATCGAGCAGGCACTCGATGATTCTGCCCAGGCAGACGCCCCGAGTTCCGAAAACTCGCCAGATTCCCCTCAAGAGACCCCGCCCGAGTCCCATAAATCGGCGGCTCAGGCTGAGCAGATTCCGGTGGATATTACGCGCGCTGATGCCTACCGCATCCACGCGCACCGGTCGGAGGATTATGAGGCGCGCATCCGTAAAATACAGGAGGAGCCCTTACGCACGCCTACCCCGGAGGTTCCGCCTCTGCCCGGTGCCAAATACGTTAACCCGTGGAGCTAATAAGCCCTGCCGTTCTGTAAAAGTGGGATGTGCACCGCTCGGTTCCGCAGAGTCATCCGTAACAGTTCTTCATATTTCACGTTCTAATACACATACGTGCACAATTCCCACCGCGCGCCGCATCCGCCTACTATGTAAAGAGCCGGTAAACTAGCCGGTGGCATACTCAATACTGACCTGGAGAATTCAATGAGCCTGATCGTCCAAAAGTTCGGCGGTTCTTCCGTCGCGGATGCCGAGGGTATCAAACGCGTCGCCCAGCGCATCGTGGACACCCAAAAAGCGGGCAATGATGTGGTCGTGGTCGTCTCCGCGATGGGCGACACCACCGATGAACTACTCGACCTTGCCGCTGAAGTAACCGCTACCGTTACCCCCTCGCGCGAGCTCGACATGCTCCTGACTGCGGGCGAGCGCATCTCGACGGCTATTCTGTCGATGGCGGTCAATGATCTAGGCGCGAAGGCGCAGTCGTTCACAGGTTCCCAGGCGGGCATGATTACCGACGGCGTGCATGGCGCGGCGCGGCTTGTGGAGGTCAATCCAGACCGTATTCGCCGCTCTGTTGAGGCCGGAAACATTGCGATTGTGGCGGGGTTCCAGGGTGTTAACCGCCAGAGCGGTGACATTACGACCCTCGGTCGCGGCGGTTCAGATACTACGGCGGTCGCTCTTGCGGCGGCGCTTCATGCGGATGTGTGTGCGAGATTTATTCGGATGTGGACGGCGTGTTCACAGCCGATCCGCGCATCGTATCAACCGCGCATAAACTCAATACTGTCACAAGTGAAGAAATGCTTGAGATGGCGGCAAATGGCGCAAAGATTCTGCATCTGCGCAGCGTGGAGTACGCCCGCCGTTTCAATCTGAAACTGCATGTGCGTTCGTCATTCTCGAATCTTGAAGGCACTCTTGTTATCCCGGAAAATTCCGCGGAACTAACCCCCACCCATGTGAAGGAGATTCCCTTGGAACAGCCCCTGATTTCTGGCGTTGCGCACGACCGTGGACAGGCAAAAATTACCGTGGTGGGCGTGCCCGATATCCCCGGATCTGCCGCTAAGGTTTTCGGTCTGCTCAATGAGGCCAAGATTAACATCGATATGATCGTGCAGAACGTCTCGACCGACCGCCCGAACGTGACCGATATTTCCTTTACGCTCAACCAGGCGCAGGGTCCGCAGGCGTTGCAGGTACTTGAGAAGACCCAGGCCGAGATCGGTTTTGAAGAGGTTATTTATAACGAGGCGGTGGGTAAGCTTTTCGCTTGTGGGCGCGGGCATGAAGACCAACCCGGGTGTCTCGTTTACCTTCTTTGAGGCGCTGAGCAATGCGGGCGTGAACGTCGAGATGATTTCGACCTCCGAGATTCGTATCTCGGTTATCACCGAGCTTTCAAAGCTTGATGAGGCGGTCCGCGCGGTACACACCGCCTTCGAGCTCGATGCCGAAGGCGAGGCCACCGTATACGGCGGAACAGGCCGCTAAACTTCTTATCTTCCAAGAAGGGTTAGGGGTGTCGGAAGGACATTTTTGTCTTTCCGACGCCCCTACTTTTAAACTCATCTACCTTCTTTATGTGAAATATCGATTTATGCGCTTCACTTATTTCAGATATTTGATACGCTGGTATTTGTAACGCTAGCGCACCATTGCAGCTGGTTCCCGTCGAAACTCTTATTCTTCATGGTCACCGACTGTCTGCGCACGAAAGGAAAGCTTATGTCTGTAACTATTCCCAATCTGCGTGATGAAACTATTTCTCAGGCTCGTGCCGAGGCACAGCACCTCCTTGCCCAAGCGAAGGAAAACCACGATTTCACTCAGCGTTTCCGGAGCGGAAAAGTGGACAAATCGGGGATGCGCTCAATCAGGTCATCTCTCAGGTTTTGCATGCTTTGGCTCAAGGACAGCACATCGACATTCAGACCATCCCGCACGATCTGACGACCACAATGGCCGCACAGCGCATCGGCATTTCTCGCCCCTACGCTCATGAAGGCAATCCGCTCGGGAGAGCTGCCAGCTCACAAGGTTGGATCCCATTTCCGCGTTCGTACCGAAGATGCCGATAGGTTCCGCAAGAAACTACTGGAAAAAAAGGTTGCCGAAAGCAAACAAGCGCTCCAAGACCTCTGGGCGTTCGAAGAAGAAAATAACCTTGTAGATGTACTCAGGGGGCCCTGCGTGGTAACACGTGATTATTCCGTCCTGCTCGATACCAATATCCTGATGAGCAAGACCCTGCGGGACTGGATCTTAATGCTCGCAAAAGAGTCCAAATATCAACTCTTCACGCCATATATCTCATGGGGAATTCTTGATGAGTTTGGGTACAGAGTGCGCCGCAATGAGCCAACGCTTGATGACGGAGTAATATCCACATGGCGAAAGCAGATTCTCAAAGTAACCGGTCAGCCACTCGAAGGTTTTCCTGTAGGCTCTGTCGAGGGGTACCCCGACCAAGATGATCTTCATGTACATGCCGCAGCCCAGTACTGCGGTATGCATATTCTCGTCACTGACGACGTAAAGCTCCTTGCCTATGCGAGCACCACAGAATCAGAGCTAACACAAAACTATGAGACCTTCAGCGCCGACGATTTTCTCATGCACCTCACAGAACTCTCGTCCCTTTCCCTCTTCGCTCAGGTGTACGTTAAACATGTAAAGTACGCCCTTAGTCGCGGCTATAAAGATATCGATGTATGTAAGGCGCTAGACCGCACAAAAGATAGACGAGGGAATATTCAGAGACCTCTCGCTCCTACGTTTGCCCGATTCCTACGAACAAATATTATTAACCGCCCAGATGTCGCCTCTGCTATCGACCGAATTCTTACGGAAAGCGCCGATGTTCCGTTCCCTCCGTCCCCATGATCTTGCGCTCCCTTATGTCCCACGCAGCAGATAGTTTAGTCTAGAAGGATGACTCCCAAAGTGCTACAGGTACTTGACGGCTCGCTCTGGCGTGCTTATGCGAAAGAGCATGAGCGCCGGGCGGGTCGTTTTGCTGACCCGTTTGTGCGGCGGCGCGAGCGGGGGCAGGCGCATCCGGTCGAGGATTTTCTGTTTACGTACTACACGCTCAAGCCCGGTCAGTTCAAGCGTTGGCATCCTGGAGCTGGCGTCATTCTGCTGGATGCCGCCGAACGCACCAGCTGGAAGTTCTACCGTGCAGCAACCGAGGACGAGCTCCTTTCAGCTGGGCTCTCCCCCGACGATGCACACACCCATGCCGAACGCGGCGATGCGGTTCTCGTGGATGTACCCCAATTCGTGGACAAACGTGGCACCGCCCTCACGTTCACCCGCGAAATTCTGTCAAATACAGCCGATAAAAAAGCGTTCTTTGGGTGCTTTGGTATGCACGAATGGGCGATGGCGTATAAATCAGTTCAGAACAATATTCGTCACGACTACCTGGATTTGCGCTTGGGTGCTGAAGGCACCGACCGGGTGGTTGAGTCCCACCGCATCCGCTGCTCGCATTTCGACGCATTCCGTTTTTTCATGCCTCAGGCGGCACCCATGAACGAGCTGCAGCCCACCCGTGAATCGCAGCGCACACTAGAACAGCCCGCTTGTCTGCACGCCAATATGGACGTCTATAAGTGGGCATATAAGCTGATTCCACTCATTGATTCGGCGCTCGTGATGGACTGTTTTGAGCTTGCCTGGGATGCGCGCGAACTCGATATGCGCGCCGCACCGTACGACCTTCTCGATTGGGGTTATGAGCCCATCAAAGTAGAGACCCCCGAGGGTAAAGCCGAGTATGTGCGGCATCAGCGCGAGCTTTCGGAGCGTTCGGTAACGCTGCGCCGTCGCGTCTTGAGTCAGATTGAGGGCGCTCTCGATCGCGCCGCTGTGGCTTAAACTAATTTCTCCCCCGCCGGAAAACGAGGGAGAAATACTTGTGGTTGAGTTTATCTATCGCGATAGCCTGTCTTTTTCATCCCGAGGAGCATCTTCGAGCTTTTCTGAAGTGCCACACTCCTCAAGCCCGTATGTATTCGGTGAATATTTTCAGCGATCGTTATTTACTTAGTGGTGATTGTCCTGCACGGCTTGTGCGGTGACTCAGCGCGGTGCATCACCGCCCACCCCGGAAATGATGGCTCATTCCGCTCGGTGGAACGGAGTGAATTAACATAGCCGCGCGCTATGCCTCTTCAAGCCACGGTGGTTACGCGGTTGATGCAGCTCAGGGTTTGCCCGTTTTGTTTTCTGCCAGTGGTGATGACAGGAGTGCGATGAGGCGCCGCTTGAAAACTGGCGCGGCATCATACACGTTCTTAGAGAATTTGTAATCATACATTCTCTGTGAACATAATCACTACAAACAAAATGTGAGCAAAATGAATCGTTGATGTCACTTTTATGGAGCAAAAGTTTACAACGGAAATATACTATACAGCATGCGAGATTGATTTTTTTATAATTTACATGTAAATAGTTTATGTGAAATCAGCAACTTTGAGATTAGTTTACCACTCAAGCATACTTTAAACATTGACACGACGCTTGAAAACTAACTGAGGCGCGCATCCTGATATGCATAATCCCCAAAATTATTCTTTAATCCACAATTCTGAAACATCACCTGCTAGAGACTTCAAAATTCCAATGTTCGCTCACAGAGAACGATTTTTTTGAGAAGAATTATTACGCTTTCCTACAAGGAGTTTTGATTCCACACTTTCTTCTTGGTAAGGCATAGCTCACCATGAGTATCTTCATATTTCTGCGCATCTAGTTTCACGTTCCCGCCCCCGCAGCTCTTTCACCGATACCGCGGTCAAAATTCGCTCGCCGAACGGGCGTCAAGAAGCGTGCTTGCGGTAACATTAAGACGGCTCAATCAGAACTCATGCACCCAAGGAGTGCCCGCACATGGCCCGTATTGTTGTTGATGTTATGCTCAAGCCCGAAATTCTTGACCCACAGGGTAAAGCTATCGCTCACGAGCTGCCCCGTATCGGTCTAAATTCCTTCACCGACGTTCGCCAAGGCAAGCGTTTTGAGCTGACCGTCGAAGGCGAAGCTACCGAAGAACATCTTGCACAGGCACGCCAAGCGGCAGAAGAGCTACTCTCAAACCCCGTCATCGAAGACGTTGTGAACGTCTCGGTTCTGGAGGACTAAGAGCATGGCAGAATCACTCGCAGCACACGAAGTTCCCCTTGTTGGCGACTTCAGCGTCTCGGCACCCAACCCCGACTTTGCTGATGCGCGCATCGGCGTTATTACTTTCCCCGGCACCCTCGATGACCGCGATGCGGCGCGTGCAGTACGGTTAGCGAGCGGAACCGTCGTCGAACTTTGGCACGACGAGGAAGACCTCAAAAACGTTGATGCCGTCATTATTCCCGGCGGTTTCTCCTACGGCGACTATCTGCGTGCGGGCGCTATCGCCGCGAAAGCACCCGTCATGCATTCGGTCATCGCGGCAGCAAACGCAGCGGGAACATCGGGCTCTGCTCCCCTGCCGGTGCTGGGCATCTGCAATGGTTTTCAGATTCTTACCGAGTCGCATCTGCTCCCCGGATCCATGATTAAGAACGATCACCGCAAGTTCATTTGCCGTGACCAAACCCTGCGCATCGAAAATAACGCCACCTCGTGGACCGGATCTTACGAACCTGGGCAAGAGATTGTGGTTCCGCTTAAAAACCAGGACGGTCAATACGTGGCGGACGCCAAAACCCTAGAGGCGCTCGAAGCCGAGAATCGCGTGGTGTTCCGATACGTGGGTTTCAACCCGAACGGTTCACGCCACGATATTGCCGGTATCAGCAACGAACGCGGAAACGTCGTCGGTCTGATGCCCCACCCAGAACACGCGGTTGAGCCCGGTTTTGGTCCCTCATCCTCTGGGCTCGGCGATGTTTCACTACGAGGCGGTGCCGACGGCTTGGGCGTCTTCACCTCCGTTCTTTCCAACCTGATCAACGCCCGCTAGACGCACGACGACAAGGATAGACACAAGCGATGAGCGAGAAGCAGTTTAACCTCGATACCGTCGAGCACGCGGCGGAAACCCCCGATACCGAACTCCCCTGGGCAGAGCTGGGGCTAAAGGAAAACGAGTTCGAAGACATCAAGAAGATTCTGGGCCGCCGCCCGACCGCGGCCGAGCTGGCCATGTACTCGGTCATGTGGTCCGAGCATTGCTCCTACAAATCCTCGAAAGTGCACCTGAAGCAATTCGGCGCCAAGGTCACCGATGAGATGAAAAAAGACCTGATGGTCGGCATCGGCGAGAACGCTGGCGTAACCGATATCGGCGACGGGTGGGCGGTAACCTTCAAGATCGAGTCACATAACCACCCCTCCTATGTTGAGCCTTATCAGGGTGCGGCAACCGGCGTGGGCGGTATTGTGCGCGATATTATTTCGATGGGTGCACGCCCGATCGCGGTTATGGATCCGCTACGTTTCGGCGCTATCGACCACCCGGATACCGCCCGCGTGGTCGGCGGTGTGGTTGCGGGCATCGGCGGCTACGGCAACTCTCTGGGGCTGCCCAATATTGGCGGCGAGACCGAATTTGACGCCTGCTACCAGGCAAACCCCCTTGTCAATGCCCTGGCAGTCGGTATTATGCGCCACGAAGATATTCGCCTGGCAAACGCATCCGGTGTGGGCAATCAGGTAGTGCTCTTCGGGGCACGCACCGGCGGCGACGGTATTGGCGGCGCATCCGTACTGGCTTCAGAATCCTTTGACGAGACCAAGCCCTCCAAGCGACCCGCAGTGCAGGTAGGCGACCCCTTCGCCGAGAAGGTTCTGATCGAATGCTGCCTGGAACTCTTCAAGGGTTCCGTGGTCGAAGGCATTCAGGATCTCGGCGCTGCCGGTATCTCCTGTGCAACCAGTGAGCTCGCCTCCAACGGCGAGGGCGGCATGCATGTAGACCTTACCAAAGTACTCTTGCGAGACCCCACCTTAACCCCCGGCGAAATTCTGATGTCGGAATCGCAGGAACGCATGATGGCGGTCGTTTCGCCCGAGAACGTCGAGCGTTTTGAGGCGATTATGAAGAAATGGGGCGTGGAGTACTCCTTCTTGGGAGAGGTGACCGATACCGGTCGCCTAACCATTGAATGGGACGGCCAGGTGATCGTTGATGTAGACCCGCGTACTGTGGCGCACGATGGTCCCACCTATGAGCGCCCCTATGCGCGCCCGGCTGGTCAGGATGCACTCCAGGCAGACCATTTCACCGGCTCCGCTGCCGACGATGCACGCCCGCGCGGCGAACAGCTGGGCGAGGCTATCAAGGCGTTCATGGCGTCCCCGAATATGTGCTCCAAGTCCTGGATTACCAACCAGTACGACCGCTACGTGCAGGGCAACACAGCCCTCTCTATGCCGGATGATTCAGGTGTGGTGCGTGTGGATGAGCACACCAATTTGGGGGTCGCGCTGGCGACTGACGCATCACCACGTTTTACCTACCTTGACCCGTATGAGGGCGCGCGCGCATCCCTGGCGGAGGCCTACCGTAATGTGGCAACCGTGGGTGCCCGCCCGGTCGCGGTTTCGGACTGCTTGAATTTCGGCTCCCCCGAAGATCCGGACGTCATGTGGCAATTTGCCGAAGCCGTGCGCGGTCTTGCCGACGGCTGCATGGAGCTGGGTGTTCCGGTCACCGGCGGCAATGTTTCGCTGTACAACCAGACCGGCGGTAAGGCCATTAATCCGACCCCCGTGGTCGCGATGATGGGCGTAATGGACGACGTTACCCGGCGCACCCCCTCGGGTTGGGCCCCGGAACACGACGGTCAGGCCATCTACCTGCTGGGTACTACGCGTGACGAGCTGGACGGTTCAGAATGGGCGCGTTTCAAGGGCCACCTGGGTGGTCTGCCCCCGAAGGTTGATCTGGCGGTTGAACGTCAGCTTGGCGATATGCTCGTAAATATGTCGCGTGACGGCATGATCGATGCGGCACATGACGTTGCCGCCGGTGGTCTTGCCGCAGCACTCGCGGAAGCCTGCCTGCGTTTCAACACCGGGGCGCGCATCGGGCTGGGCGAAGTTGCCGAACGCGACGGGCTCGACCTGTTCACCCTGCTGTTCTCGGAGTCCTTAGGTCGCGTGGTGGTTTCCGTCCCGCGTTCTGAGGAGGTACGTTTCAAGGATATGTGCACCGCCCGACAGTTCCCGTTCGCGCGCATCGGCGTAGTGGATGCGCTCTCGAACGCGCTTGACTTCCAAAACGAAGTCTCCATCAACCTTGATGAGCTGCGTGCCGCTCACGAAGGCACTATGGCGGCACACTTTGGTGAGGTGGCGCAGGGCTAGATCCCTCTATCGGCACAACCTCCCCTATGCAAAAGCTCTTGATGTGAATAAAGCGGAGTTTCCAACGCTTTCTTCACATCAAGAGTCTTTTTCTGCCTCAAGGCACTCCCCACCTGCGCTTTCACACGATAGACTGGAGGATAGGTTACATAAACCGTTCACACCGATAACACATTCGCCCCGCCGAACCGCATCCAAAAAATGCACAGACACAACAGAAAGATCACCATGACCGCAGCACCATCCGTGCAGGTCTTTACGCCAGACATACCTAAAGCGGGCAGAATAACGCTCGCGGCATTCGCTCTCTTTGTTATCGGTTGGCTTATCTATATCGAGTTCACGGGCGGACTAGACTTCAATGTCTACCGTTTCGGTGCCATGACCATCTTCGATAACGACGGCATGCACAAAGATCTCTACGCCCGCAATCTCCTGGAGTACGGCGACTTTAGGTTGCCCTTCACCTACCCGCCCTTTGCCGCGCTCGTGTTCTTACCGTTCGCTTTTCTGCCCGCATGGGTGGGTATCGCCATCATGTATGCGATCAGCATCGGTGTTGCATGGTGGCTGGCAACCCTTATCTATAACTACGCCACCGACCGCGGCTACAGCATCCCTTTCCAGGAAAGACTCGGCACATACGGCATCATCGCTGCTCTCACGTTCATCATTATTATGACGGGGCCATGGCGGCGCGGGCTCTCGCTGATACAAATCAACCCCATCATCCTTACGCTGGTGCTTGCCGATTTTATACGACCGGCAACCCGCATTCCCCGGGGTGCGCTTATCGGCATCGCGGGCGGTATTAAGCTCACCCCGCTTGCCTTCGGCCTTATTCTGCTCATGCGCAAAGACTGGCGCGGCATCCTTACCCTAGGCGCTTCTTTCGGCACGACCATTCTTCTTGGGTTTATCTTCCTTCCGCAGCAGGCAGTTACGTTCTGGACGAGCGCCGTTTCGGATTCCGGCCGTGTTGGAGGTATTAACTTCGCCGATAATATTTCGATTCAAGGCTGGCTGATGCACCTGGGTCTGCGCGAGCCCACTCTGAGGCCTGTATATTACGCTCTTGCGCTTGCTACGATCGGTCTCTGTGCGGTGCTTCTGCGCCAGCTTATTCGCCGTAATCTTGTGCTATCTCAGGTGGCGGTCGGCGGGTTTTTGATGGTGAGCATCTCCCCCATCAGCTGGTCGCATCATAACGTCATGTTCCCGCTGATTATCATGACGCTTATTCTTGATGCTTTCCCTCTGTTTTTTGCGCACCTGCCCGCCTGGTTATCCGGTATCGCACGTGTTTTGACGTGGGTGGCGTTTATCGGTCTATATATTTCGCCTATGTGGCTGGGTGCCGCCATCGGTGGCGGATTCAACAGCCTCAACCATCTTGCGCAGTATGCCTTGTTGTTTTCGACCGTGCCGATCCTGTGTCTCTATGCGGTCATGGCTCTTTGGGCAGGTTCGGCGCTCACCCCGGCCGTGCGCATAGCGCAGAATCGCGATCGCGCGGTCACGGCGGGTCCCAAACCCGAGCCTCAGGCCGCGTAGCAGCAGGTAGTGTCATGTGCAGTTGAGTTAAAACGCGCATACGGCGGTAACAAAGGATGCGGTGGTTTTCTCTCTGGGGAGCCGCCGCATCCGCATGACGGCTATCAGGAATCCTAAAAATCGGAAATATTCTGCCGAAAAGCACGATTTTTTCCTCCCTCTGCCCCTAAAACTACATATATCGGCAAAATATTGCCGAAATATAGTGTTTTCACCAATTTTCATGCCATAATGGCATGAATTCGGAATTATTTTGCCGATTTATAGGGTTTCAGACTCATGGAAAGGATGTGTTCGTGCCACGGGACTTAAAGGGATCGCTCGCCCAGATCGTTCGCGAGCATCGCCGCGAACTTCGGATTACGCAGGAGTATTTGGGGCTTCTTGCCGGAGTCTCGGAGCGCACGATCCGCGATCTCGAAAAAGGGCGCGAGTCTATCGCCTTTGACAAAGTAACCGCCGTACTCGACACCCTCGGCATCGATCTCATCCCTCGGGAGCGCTAATGCATGAAATCCTTGCAGACGTCTATAAAAAGGGGAACATCGCTGGCTATCTTTCCCGAACAGACCACGGCGATACAGCGTACACATATGCCGAAAACTACATAGAGTCCGACGGCAAACCTATATCCTCTACCCTCCCCATACGCGCGGAAGCATACCTGTACGGGAGTGGTGCGTTACCACCATTCTTTACAGGTCTTCTTCCTGAGGGCCGTCGGCTTACCGGACTGCGTCAGCATCTCAAAGTATCCTCGGACGACGAGCTCCGCATGTTGATTGCAGTAGGAGCCGATACTGTTGGGGATGTGCAGGTGGTACCTCATGGTGACCAGCCCGCCCAGCTTGTCGTCCCCGATGGGCATGACATTATCCAGGGCCAAAACTTCCACAACATTAGGTTTTCAGAAATTATCACTCAGCAAAGCGTTATAGACCCTGTCTCTATACCGGGCGTTCAGGATAAAGTTTCGGGAAAAATGCTTACGATCCCGCTGCAAAGTAACGAAGATTTTTATCTTCTTAAAGTCTCTCCTCCCGAATACCCGCACGTAGTGGAAAACGAAGCATTTTTTCTCACGATAGCCCACGGAATACATGCATCACCCGGAGTCGTTTCTCACCGTCTTGTACATGATGCTACTGGGCGCCCCGGGCTCCTTATCCGTCGTTTTGACCGCTACGTAGATGAGCATGGAGCAGCCCACCGCCTTGCCGTTGAAGACGCATGCCAACTCAATAACCGCTATCCGGCGGATAAGTATAATCTGACGGCTGAGCAATGTGCCCATGTCATTCTTCGACAGGTCTTTTCGCCCCGCCTTGCCGCCCCCGAAATTTTTCGGCAGTTTGTCTACGCATGGCTTACCGGAAATGGGGATTTACACGCTAAAAATCTGTCAATCGTAGAAAACCGTAAAGGACAATACGAGCTCTCGCCCATCTACGATATTCCGTCTACGGCACCTTATGGGGATAAAAACATGGCGATTCTTCTCAGTGGTAAACGTGATGGGCTATCACGCCGCAAGTTCCTTGAATTTGCTCATGAACTAGGAATATCTGCCAAAATTGCTGACCGAGTACTTCGCGAGGTTCTTTCCGCTACCGAGAGCATGCTGGAACAGGCTCAGGAAGAGCTGCCCTTCGATTCCCATCGCCTGAAACAGCTGACAAAAGTTTTGAAGAACCGAAGGCTGTCGCTTCTGCCCTAACGTGAGAGATACTGCCTCTGTAACGAAGGATGCGGTGGTTCCCCCTCTCTGGGGAACCACCACACCCTTATATGTCCGCGTCACAGGATGAATGCCTAAGCACGTGTCTAAATCTGCCCTATAAGTGTCATATAACGGTTATTTACGTATATTTTTCAGTGATAATAAACACTCTGAGGCACTGTCTACACAGGTGTAACAATCTGTCACAAATGGTCCTGATATGGCTCAAACACGAACTTTGAACATCTATCGAGACGCTTACAGACAGCCATCCTGCTCACCTAATTGGGCAAAGAGCGCGGCATTAATACGAAACCCTTCCATAGCCTCGTCAATCAGGGCTTCACGCTGCTCTTCGCTCAAAGGAGCACGATCAAGAAGCTCCCGGTATCCATCCTTGAAGACCTTCGGCTTGGGAAGCTGCGGGAACGAGTACATGGTCAGCGCATCCCGCGCAATACCGTAATGGCGCGCCACCAAAGCCGCCACCGCCTGTCCACCCGAGAGGTCCCCCAGATAGCGCAAATAATGATGCGCCAAGAACCGCTCGGGAGCCTGCGCGGTCGCCTTGATACGCGCCACATATTCGATAGTCGCTGGCAACGGGACGTCAATCTCGGTCTGCCCTAGAGCACGAATATCATGGTGAATCGCGGCGGTACGATCCAACCCTTCCAGCGTGAAAGGATCGGTCAGTGGGTTACCGGATTCACGCAGATTCCGAGAGATTTCCTCCAGCGCCTCATAGATATAGGTGTACTGGTTGATAAGGCGTAAATATGCGGAAGTATCGAGTTTCCCGCCTATCAAATCTTCCATAAAGGTAGAGTGCTCGGCATTATCATGCACGCACTTGGTGCTCGCTTTTAGCCGGGCCGAAAACCGCTGTTCGGCAGCATCGGGAGAGGTGGTTTCGGGGGTAATAATGGCGGTCATGGAACGCCTCCTGATTGAGTTGAGAGTCATGAATATTTTTGATGACACAGTGTCACCAAATCAATAAATGACATAGTGTCACTAAATTTTTGGTTTTGCAACACCGCTGCCAAAAAATTTTATTAAGGGGAACCTCATAATTAAGCAAAGTACTACAATTAAGCTACACAAGTCTTAGCTAATAGATCTAGACTAAGACTGCTCATTACTAAAACCACGAATAAAGGACACACATGTCTATGTCGCATAACGCGAAGCGCTCATGGGCGTTTCTAGCGTCTGCCGCCGTTGGCCTCAGTGGCATCGCCGCCACCCCCGCCCTAGCGAACCAACCCGCACCGACCGCGCAGATCGTCTCTGAGCAGGCGCCAGCTGCCGCATCACAAAGCCTGCAGGATGCATCCGTAGATTGGGGCGTCAAATCCTCATTCCGCAAATACATCACCGGTCCTGTCGCCGGTGGTTCGCAGGAACTAACCGGTGCTACCTCCAACGCGGATGGTTCTTATCACTTCACCGCCGCTGAAGGTACCGTCGAGGCAGACGGTTCATACCACGTTAAATTCACCGGCTCCAGCGTAAAGTACACCGGGCACCACGGCGTGCTCGAAGTAACTATCAGCGACTTGGAACTTGTCATCAAAGACGGGCAAGGCAGCCTATACGCAAATATCAACGAACGCCCCTATAACGGCAACACCACCCCGAACCCGCCCGTACAACACGATCATACGCTGATTGGTACTTTCGATGCTTCCTCCCTGAAACGAGGGCGGGCAGCTGACCTTGGCAGCATCTGATGCAACCAAGGTGAAACTCAGCGCAGAAGCAACCTCAGTGTTTGCCGGGTTCTACCAAGCAGGTCAAGAGCTGGATGCGCTGGCATTCTCCGCAAAGCTCGTTACCAAGCAGGCACCAGCACCGGAGAAACCTGCCGATCCTACTCCTGAGCCATCTCAGCCTGCGCAGCCTGCACCTGAGCCTACTCAACCCGAGCAGCCTGCACCAGAACCGAGCAAGCCTGCCGATCCAGCTCCTGAGCCAGCCCAGCCTGCGCCAGAGCAAAGTAAACCTGCTGAAACACCGGCACCGCAGCCCTCACAGAGTTCCGAAGCTCCGGCACCGCAGCCCTCTCAGACTTCTGAGGCACCTGCCTCAACCCCTTCAAAGCCCAGCGAAGCACCCAGCTCTCAACCGGCACCGCAGCCCTCACAAAGCTCGGAAGCCGCTAAGCCCGCACCGGCTCAGCCTCCGGCTACCGATGCAGCGCCGAGAACCGACGTGCCGAAAGGTCAAGGGCACATTATTGAATCCGGCAACCTGACCTGGAATATTCGTGATTCCTTCCTGCACTACCTCAACACCATTGCGCGCGGTAACATCACCGTCGAGGGTCTGTCGAAGAATGCGGCGGGCGGGCTGGACTTTACCAGCGCATCCGGCTCGTACGATGAGTCCACGAAGACCGGTCAGATCAACTTCGCGGGCAAGGTACACATTAGCGGGCATCACGGCCAGCTCAACAGCAGCTTCGAGAACACTCGCCTAGTCATCAAAGAGGGCAAGGGCTACCTGGTTGTCGACGCCGAAGCGCTCAACATGCAGGGCGAAAACCGCACTTTCAAAGATCTTGTACTTGCCGAGGTCGATTTGAGCGGTGCAACCTTAGAAAATAACGTGCTCTCGGCTAAGAATGCAGCCGTTACCGTTACCGTCGAGGGATCCGAGGCAATCTTCGCCGGGCAGTACAATGACGCCGACAAGCGCGCTATGGCTCCGCTCTCCTTCAGCGCAAAACTCGGTTCTCAGCTGGTGGAAAACAAGGTTACCGACACCACGGTTAAGGGTTCTAACACCGGCAGCGGTTCGACGAACCTAGGTAATAACGCGAATGCGGGTATTGGCGGCACGAACTTTGGCGGTTCCGTGAACAATGGCGGCGGCAGTGCCTCCCCTTCCCGTAACGGCTCCACCCCGGCTGCACACCCGAATGGCGGTAAGAGCGGTTCCTTCAGCAGCGTCTCAAAGAACCCCGCCCAGCCCGTCTGCACCCCGGTGACCGTGACCAAGCAGGTTCCCGTTAAGGCAGCGAACAAAGCACCGGCCGCATCCGCAGACGGTAAGGTCGCCAGCGCAGATCTTGGATGGGGCGTGCGCGATTCCTTCCGCAACTACATTCGCGGCGGCATCGCTAACGGCAGCTGGGATCTGAACGGTACCACCTATTCCAATAATGCCTTCCAGTGGGCGAAGGGTACGGGTTCCTTCAAGGATGGTAAGGGCTCGATTTCCTTCACCGGTTCGGTGCATTTCACCGGACACCACGGAATTCTGGACACCACCATCTCAAACCCGCGTCTGGAGATCAACGGCAAGACCGCCGTTCTCTACGCAACGGTGGTCGGCAACGATATGGACGGCAAATCACAGAATTACGGTGAAGTTGCTCTGCTCAACGTTGATGTGAGCGGTTTGCAGTCTCTGGCGATAAAATTTCCATCAGCGGTGCGGGCACTACCATTACCGCTGAGGGTGCTAAAGCGTTTGCAGGTTTCTACGAGGCGGGTAAGGATATGGCTCCGCTGAGCTTCTCAGCGTCGCTTTCGGGTACACAGCCCGCGGGCAACACCGCCAAAACCCAGACCACCCAAACTGTGACCGAAACCGTATATCAGGGTCAGGGATGCGAATCTCTCAACGCACGCGGCTCTCATGGTCGTCTGGCGCATACCGGTGCCAGCGGTGTAGAGGCTGGGGTTGCTAGTGGTCTGGCCTCTCTGGTCGCCGGTATTGGTGCCGTACTGTACACGCGCCGTCGCAAGTCCTCCAGGGTGTCTGAGCGCTCCGAATAAACCTAAGATCGGCCTATCAACCACCGGCATATGCGGCGGTTCTTAGGCTCGGGTTTATTCCTCGGTGCAGCATCCGCACCTCATAGCTCACCGGATGCGCCAGGGTGCGGGTAGTATCGACTACCCGCACCCTCACCCTAAGCACACGCTCTCATCACGAATACATACACTCACAGTTTTAGCCGATAGGAACTCTTCATATGGCTTTTCGTCTCTCACACCCCGGCGCAACAACACGCCCCAGACACCGGCACGGCAGAGCGAGCGCATCGCAGAAGATCACCGCCGCGCTATTAGCGGCATCCATATTTTTTATCTCCGGATGCGGCATCGGCACCCAAAATCCGGGCAGCACGAGCGCATCCTCGCATTCCGTGGTTGATGAACAGACCACCAAGTCTGAGCTTGAGAACCTTGCGCAGGAGCTCAAGAGCAATGTTTCTTCCGATCCGAAATCGCTGACGGGTCCCAGCAGCGCGAAGAACACCCCCGAAGTTCAGCCGATGGTTGAGACTCCCACCCCGCAGCTTCCCGTGACTTTCAAGGATTTCAAGGGCGATGAGGTGACTGTTAAGTCGGCGAACCGCATCCTGGCTCTTGATCTGTACGGCACTCTCGCGCAAGAGGTCATCTCGCTGGGTTTGGGTGATCGTCTGGTCGGTCGTGTAACGTCTTCAACCGAGTCTTCGCTAGCGAAGCTGCCGCTCGTCACTCAGAATGGCCACGATCTGAACGCGGATGCGATTCTCGCGACGAACCCCGATCTTGTGCTCTGGGATAAGAGCAATGGTCCCGAAGAAGTTGTTGAACAACTGCGCGATGCGGGCGTGACTGTGGTGGTGTTCGACCATGAGAGGCGCATGGATAAGATCATTCCCCAGCTCAAGGCTGTGGCACAGGCTTTAGCGTGCAGGAGGCGGGCGATAAGGTCGCCGAGCGCGTGCAGAAAGACCTCGATTATGCCCTGAATACCATCAAAGAAGTTGCCCCTGAAGGCGATAAGAAACTGTCAATGGCGTTCCTGTACGTGCGTGGTAATGCCGGGGTATTCTTCATTCTCGGCAAGGGTTCCGGTGCGGATGATCTGATTGCCGCGCTTGAGGGCAGAGATGTGGCTTCCGAGCAGGGAACGCGCAACATTGTTCCCGCGAATAGCGAGGCGCTGGTCAAGGTGAACCCGGATGTCATTTTGACCATGACTCACGGTGTGGAATCCACCGGCGGCTTGGATGGATTCTTGGCACGTCCGGGGGGTTGCCGAAACGAACGCGGGAAAGAGCAGGCGCGTGGTTGATATGAACGACGGGCAGATTCTATCCTACGGTCCGAATACCCCCGCTGTTCTGCTTTCCCTAGCCCGCGCTATCTATGCACCCCAGCATTAAGAGGCTCCACCTGTGAATTCGTCCAACCGCACCGATGCGGCGGCACCCAGCTCGGATTATCGCAGCAAACGCCGCATCCGTATTCTCGCAACTTTTGGCTTTCTGAGTATTGCCCTGATCGTCATAACCGTGGTGTCAGCGGGGTTGGGTCAGTACAATATTCCGACCGATCATGTGATGGCTTCGCTGGGGCGCCGCTTGGGTATGATTCCCAAGGATCCGACCGCCTATCTTGAAGACAGCACCCTGTGGAATATTCGTTTTCCGCGTGTGCTTTTGGGGCTGCTCGTGGGCGCTGCCCTGGGATGCTCGGGCGCGGTCATGCAGGCGGTTTTCGGTAACCCGCTGGCCGAGCCCGGGGTTATCGGTGTGTCTTCAGGCGCCGCAGTGGGAGCATGTGTAGCGGTCGTTTTCAATCTCGAATTCTTCGATATTTACACGGTTCCAGCTTTCGCCTTCGGCGGTGCCCTCGCGGCAACAGCGCTGGTTTATTTTCTCTCGCGTTCCTCAGGTCGGGCGAAAGTTCTCTCCATGATTTTGACGGGTATTGCGGTAACTGCGGTGGCAAACGCCGCAATCGCGTTCTGCCTGTACCTGGCCGATAATGTCAGCCGCGACCGCATCGTCTTCTGGCAGATGGGATCGCTCAACGGGTCTACGTGGAAGGCTCTTGCCAGCGTGTGGTTCGTGATCGTAGCGGGGCTAATCATGTGCTTGATGATTTCACGCAAACTTGATCTGTTGGCGCTGGGCGAGCGCGCAGCGCAGCATTCCGGGGTGAACGTTGAGCGTCTGCGCGGTGTTGCGATTGCTGCTACGGCGCTTTTGACGGGTGCGGCGGTGGCTCATGCGGGCATTATCGCCTTTGTGGGGCTGATTATTCCGCATCTGCTTCGGCTTATTTTGGGGCCGTCTAACCGTTTGCTGCTGCCTGCTTCGGCACTGGGCGGGGCGCTGTTAATTGCGCTTTCCGATTTGGGGGCGCGCACGCTCATTCCGGTCTCTGACCTGCCGATCGGTATTTTTACGGCGCTCGTGGGTGGCCCTACGTTCTTCTTCCTGTTGCGCCGTTCGATGGGGAAGGGAGGTCTTTAATGCTTATTGTTGATGGGGTGTCGCTGTCGGTGGGTGGGCGGAGCATCTTAGAGGATGTCTCTTTTGAGGTTCAGGCGGGCGAGGTTGTGTCGCTCATCGGTCCCAATGGTGCCGGTAAGTCCACGATTTGGGGGTTATTGCGGGCGATATTAAGCCTGATTCCGGTTCGGTACTGCTCAAGAATAAGCGAGTGGGTGAGTATTCATATCTTGAGCTTGCGCGCCTGCGTGCCCTGCTGCTGCAGAAAACTCAGGTGGCGTTTTCGTACCTTGTGCACGAGGTAGTGGCGATGGGGCGCACCCCGTGGCGCGGTACCGAGCGTGCGCATGAGGACGACGCCGTGATCGAGCAGATGATGGCGCGCACGTATACAGAGATGATGGCAAATCGCGATGTGACAACCCTTTCGGGCGGCGAAAGTGGGCGTGTGCATTTGGCTCGTATTTTTGCGCAGCAGACTCCCCTAGTGCTCTTGGATGAGCCTACGGCGGCGCTGGATATTAAGCATCAGGAACAGACTCTGCAGATGAGCCGGGAGCTTGCCGCCGAGGGCACGGCGGTGTTAGCGGTTCTGCATGATTTAGATGTGGCGGCGGCGTATTCGGATAGGATCGTGCTGCTGGATAAGGGCCGTGTGGCTGCCAACGGTACCCCTGCCCAGGTGTGTACCGAGGAGCGGCTGAGCCGTGTGTATCAGCATCCGATTGAGGTTTTGGAGCATCCGGTGACGAAGCGGCCTCTGGTTCTGCCGCGGCGATAGAGCGGCACTGTGCTTTGAGTCGTCCTTTTTCTGGGCTGCTACCCCGAATATTTCATGCCGGTATCCGACGGATTCTCAGTATATTCCCAGTTCGGCATATAAGCCCTGTGCCATGGTTACTTGTTAGAATAAAGTAATGCCCGGCGCAGGGTTATTTCTCGTGATAAGAAGTCTGAACTCGCCCGGGTGCAGCCCAAACCGTATGTATTACTCTTCCCCTACCCCACGAAGGAGAGTACCCCATCCATGAGTTCTGACCAGCACAAGACAATGCTGTCTGAAGCCTCCGGTTATGTTCCCGAATATTCTGCTCAGGCACACAGCGGTTCTCAAGAGCTTGCTGTTCACGGGCTCAGCAGCGATGAGGTTACTAAGCTCACCGCCGCCGGTAAGGTCAATGCTCAGAATAATAAGTCTTCCCGCACCTTGTGGAGCATTATGCGGGCACACCTATTTACGGTATTTAACCTGGTGCTTGGGCTGTGCGGTCTGGTTGTGATTCTATACCAGCGTTGGGCTGATTTGCTCTTTCTGTTCGCCGTGGTAGCGAATGTGATTATCGGTTTTGTGCAGGAGTACAAGGCTAAACTTGAGCTCGACCGTATCTCTCTGCTTGACCGATCCCCGATCACGGCGGTACGCGATGGCGCTATGATCGAGGTTCCTATGGAGTCCCTGGTTGAGGGCGATGTGGTAGTGCTCAAACGCGGCGACCAGGTTCCTGCGGATGCGGTGGTCCTAACCTCCGACTCGCTAGAGCTGGATGAATCCCTGCTGACCGGCGAGAATGACCCGATTCCGAAGCGTCCGGGCGATATGGTACTTTCGGCATCGAGCGTGCTCGGCGGCACCGGGCGCGTACTGCTCTCGGCGGTGGGCTCCGAGTCCCGCGCAAGCAAAATTTCCGATGAGGCCCGTCAGTTCTCGCGCATCCAGTCTGAGCTTCGCGATGCGCTCGACCGCGTGGTGCGGTGGATTACCTTCGGCCTTGCCATCATTATCCCGATCGTGCTGTGGGGCCAGGTGCGCGCGGCAGGCGGCCTTGAGATCGTCAATCGTGACGGTCTCTGGGAGAACGTTGCTATTGCGGTAGTTTCGTCAGTAGCATCTATGATTCCGCAGGGTTTGGCGCTCATGACAACCTTGGCGTTCGCGGCGGCGGCTGTGGCTCTGGGACGTAAACACAATATTTTGGTGCAGGAACAGCCCGCCGTTGAGGTGCTCGCCCGCGTGGATACGGTGTGCTTCGACAAGACGGGCACCCTGACCGAGGGCGGCGTGATTTTCGATTCGGTACGTCCGCTGACTACTCCGGCCGAGGCAAAAGCACCCGATGAAAATCAGGCGTGGCGCGCATCCCTGCCGCAGGGCTGGGACCAGGCGTTGGCGTGGTTCGGTCATGATGAAAACGCGAATCCGACCGCAGCAGCACTCACCGGCGGGTTCGAGCAGGCGCCCACCGAGCAGGTCAGCGGCATTGTGCCGTTCTCATCGGCGTTACGCTTTAGTGCTATCGAGTTTAAGTCTTCGGGAGCCTGGCTTCTCGGCGCTCCCGAGGCTCTGCTGAACCAGGGCACCGAGGAACGTGAGCGGGCCCGTGAACTCGCATCATTGGGTCTGCGCACGATGGTACTCGCGCATGCATCCGCCGTGGTACGCAACGATGACGGAGACCCGGTGCAGCACATCCCCGCCGACCATACCCCCGTGCTCTTCGTGATTTTCCGCGAAAATGTACGTTCCGATGCCCCCGAAATCGTGGACTATTTCAATCGCCAGGGCGTAACCCTCAAGGTGTTCTCAGGCGATAACCCGTACACCGTGCAGGCAGCTGCGAAGACCGCCGGCATGGATATTTCTGCGGGCGCGATTGATGCCTCTACCCTGCCGGAAGACGGCCCCGAACTCGCCGAAGCCGCCGCAACCCACAATATTTTCGGTCGCGTTTCGCCCGAGCAGAAGAAGAACATGGTGATCTCGCTCAAAGAGCAAGGGCACGTCGTGGCAATGACCGGCGACGGTATTAACGATGCGCTCGCCCTCAAACACGCCAATCTCGGCATTGCAATGGGTAACGCTGCACCCGCGACGAAAGCCGTCTCGCGCCTGGTGCTTCTGGACGGCAAGTTCTCTTCGCTTCCCGCTGCCTTGGAACAGGGCCGCCAGGTGATTGCGAACATCGAAATGGTGGCAAACCTGTTCCTAACAAAGACCGGCTTGCGATCCTGCTGGGTGTGGTCTTCGGTCTGATGGGGCTGATCTTCCCGTTCCTGCCCCGCCAATACTCGACCGCAGATTTCCTGATTGTGGGCGCATCCTCCTTCGCGCTGGCGCTGCTGCCGAACTCGCGCCGGTACGTGCCCGGGTTCTTGCGCCGCGTGCTGAATTACACGATTCCGAACTCTATTATCGTGGTGGCGATGCTGGTTCTGGTAAACCTGGCGGCGCTGTTTATCTTCCGTCCGGAAGGGGATATACGACAGGTTCAAACGGCATCGTTTATCACCCTGGTGATTATGGGGCTGTGGAATCTGGCAGCGGTAGCACGCCCACTCAATACCGCACGAATGCTTCTCTTCGGAGGGCTTCTGAGTATCTTCTTCGCAGCCCTTCTGGTACCGCTTCTCGTCAAGTATCACCAGTTTGAGATGCCGTCGACGGAACTTCTTATGCTCTCTATCGGCGCCGGAGTACTGGGTGCCGTGCTGATTGAGGTGAACGCGCATCGTAGTCGCCGCTGGCAGAAACGCAGCTACCCCGAGCTTGAGGTGGCTTCACTGAGCTTCTTCCCTTCCGCGACGAAATAGCTCAAGATCGCATCTTCCCCTCAGCAGTCGTCTAAGAACCGGTGCCGTAATATCAGAATGGCACCGGTTCGGCGTTTAAACTCTTTCGGATGCTCTGCCTCGCCGTAACGTAAAAACCGCCGCATACCTGAACGGCACAATTTACACTTTCTGAACTTTCAAAACCTCATCTTGCGCTCGCGCAGGTTTAAGCCTAAAGTTACATGCAGATATTGTGATTCTTAGAATCACACAACCATAGAACACAGGGTTGTTACTGGTAAGGCAGGCAAGACCTGAGTTGCTGAATCCCTTGAGGGCATAGATTCCCTAGGGTTCATCGTTATACCCACGATGCTTTAATGCATCACGGTACGGCGGCATGCAGCTCGGGTCTTTTTTGTTTCTCTCGGGGCGTTTTGCTCTGAGGATGCCGCCGGTAACATCCCTAACACACTATTCACCGTGCAAGGATAACAACGTGAAAAACCACGAACTTGGCGAGAAGATTCTGACGGGACTTGGCGGTTCCGAGAATATCGCCCACTTTACGCACTGCGCAACCCGTTTGCGCGTAACTCCCGCCGACAGGAGCAAGGTCAATACGGAACAGATTAAGAGCATCCCCGGGGTGCTCTCGGTCATTGAGCAGTCCGGTCAGACTCAGGTCGTGCTCGGCGATCGTGTTGAGGGGGGTCTACAACGAGATGCAGACCCTGCCCGGCATGGCGAACCTTGGCGAAGATAATGCTGGTTCCAAGAAGGCTTCCGAGGGCAAGAAGGCTGGCTGGCTCACCAATATCTTCGATGTGCTCTCCGATTCCTTCCGTCCCCTGCTGTGGGCGCTGTTGGGCACCTCCATGATTCTGACCCTGATCGTGTTCTTGCAGCAGTTCGGTTTCTTCGGTCAATACACCGACCTGACCGGCCAGAGCGTGAACATCGATATTGTGAACGGTCCGCGACTTTCCGATGAAGCCGCCGGTAAGGCACTCGAAGCCGAATGGATGAAGCAGTTCGCTTTCTGGTACATCCTCAAGGCTGCCGCTCTGTCGGTGCTGAACTTCATGCCCATTATGCTTGGCGCAACCGCCGCAAAGCGTTTGGGCGCGAATATGTGGGTTGGTGCTGCTATTCCGGCGGCGCTGATGACCAGCACCTTCCAGAGCCTCACCAAACTTGCTGACCCGGCTACTAAGATGCTTGACGTATCCATTATGGGTCTGCACCTGCCGCTGTACGCCTACGATTACACCGGTCAGGTGTTCCCGCCCCTGCTGGCGGTTGCCCTCTTGGCACCTCTGGAGCGCCTGCTTAAGAAGATCATTCCGAACATGCTGCAGATGGTCTTCGTCCCCATGCTGTCCGTTATTATTCTGGTACCTGTAACCGCCTTCGTGGTGGGTCCCATCGGTATTGGCGTGGCTATGGGTATCTCCGACTTCCTGAAGAATGTTAACGATGTAGCTCCGGGAGCTGTGGGTGCGCTAATCGCAGGTCTGTACCTGTTCATGGTTCCGTTGGGCCTGCACTGGCCGCTGAACGCCGTGATGATTAACAACCTGCAGACCTTGGGTACCGACTTCATCCAGTCCCCCATGGGTGCTTACAACTTCGCCGTCTTCGGTGCGGTCACCGGTGTTGCTATTAGGGCTTCACGGAATAAGGAGCTTCGCCAGACTGCGGTGGGTGCTTCTATGTCCGGGCTGCTCGGTGGTATTTCCGAGCCTTCCCTCTACGGTGTGGTTCTGCGCTACAAGCGGGTTATTCCCCTCATTCTGGTACCTGCTGTGGCCGGTGGTGCCACCATCTCACTACTGGGGGTCAAGTCGCATGCTTTCGCCTTCACCTCGCTCCTGTCGATCCCCGCAATGCAGCCTTCTGCCCTGTACGCTCTGGGCTTGGCAATTGCGTTCGGTGGCGCGATGACGGGTGTTCTGCTCTTCGGGTATGAGTCCAGGAACGCAGCAAAGACTGCCGATACTCCTGCAAATTCCGCACGGGATGCGGCGGCAAGCGCATCGGCGAAGAAAGACTCCGCCGATCAGGCCGGGTCAGCATCCGCAGCTGCAACCGCTGCAGCGCCCACACTAGAGGCAGGTACTGTTCTTGAGGTGGCTTCTCCCTTAGAGGGTAAGGCCGTGGCGCTTTCCGAGGTTCCAGACCCGATTTTCGCTGCCGGTAAGCTCGGCGAGGGTGTTGCGGTTGAGCCGACCGGAACCACCGTGGTTGCACCCGCGGCGGGTAAAGTCGCCGCCACCTACCCCTCCGGTCACGCAGTGGGCCTCAAGCTGGATAACGGCGTGGAACTTTTGGTGCACGTCGGTTTGGATACCGTGAACCTCGATGGTGAAGGCTTTACCGTCAAGGTAAAGAAGGGCGAGCAGGTTGCCGCTGGCGATACGCTGATCGAGTTCGATCCTGCGGTCATTAAGAAGGCTGGTTACCCGCTCATCACTCCAGTGATTGTGACCAATACCCGCAAGTTCGCCTCGGTTGAGGGCGTTGTGGGTAATGCAAATAATGCATCCACCGTTTTGAAGGTGACCACCAAGTAGGTTTTCCGATGCGGCAAAAGCCCCGCGTGCAGTTGAACTGCATGCGGGGCTTTTGTGTATTCTTCCATTGTTTAGTCATGGCGGCGGAGCCTCTTAAGCCCCCGGTTCATACTACGATTTTTTCTCCCACCCCACGTTAATCCACACATTGGGGTCGTAGTAGGGTGCTGCGAAGAGCGCGGGGCCATAGTTGGCGAGTTTTTTGCGCACCGCAAGATAGTTGGGCCCGTTGTACAGCGGAATGTAGGTGGCAACATCCTGCTGATGCTTCTGTTCAATGGCGTTGGCGCGTTCCAGCTGCTGGTGTGTATCCTCGGTTCCCAGCATCTGCGCCGCCATGCTGCGGATTTCTTCGGTGCTCCAGCCTTCCGTGGCGGAAGCGTACAGGTAGTTGACCGCCTCCACGGGGGTTGGGGTGATGCTGTACCCGGTGAAAACCGCATCGTAGTCGCCAGCGGCGAGCGCAGTGCTGTATTCGTTGGCTGGGCGGTTTTCAACCTTGGCGTCGATCCCCATGCGCTTGAGTTGTTCCATCATGAAGTTGCTCATGGAAGCCACCGTTGGCTCGGTCGTGAAGTTGGTGATGGTCAGGGCTGCTTTTTCTTCGCCTTTAGTGTAGATACCTGCGCGGGTGTATCCGGCTTTCTCAAGGATTTTGACGGCGTTTTCGATGCTTGATCTGCTGGGATAGTTGTTGCGGTACCCGTTTTGGAGCGGTAGGAAGCAGAGCGAGCCGGGCAGGGTTTCTTTCCAGCCAAGCTGTCCGAAACGTATATGCTGAATCTGTTTGCGGTCGATTCCGGCAACCACGGCCTGGCGTATGGGCAGCGGAACTTTGCGGGGGGTTGAGCTGTAAAACGCCCGCGTAGAGCGCCATTCCGCGGCGAATTTCGATGTCTGCAACACTCGTGATGTCGTTGTAGGCGCTCACGGTGCTCACGTTAACAACATCAAGTTCTCCGGTTTTGAAGGATGCGCGTTCCTCGGCGCTGTCTTCTATCTCGTACCAGGTGATGGTATCGAGAAGGGGCTGTGTGCCCCACCACGCTGGGTTTCGTTCGACTCTCAGGTATCTTTCGGCGGTATTCCACTCTTGAACTTTGTAGGGTCCCGCCCAGTATTTATCAAGGGGTTTATCAAAGCCGTTGTTGAAGAGCTCGGGGTCTTTCAGCGCCGGGTGCAGGAAGATGCAGAGGCTTCCATCGGCTGGGTACCACGGGGTTTTCATGGTGATGCTGATGGTGTGTTTGTCGCCTGCTTCTTCGATGGAGGCTATCTGTTTCCAGGCTCCCCCGTCGTGTATTCGGTAGTCATTGCCGCCATCGTCTTTGCCGCGCAGGATCTCCCAGGTGGTGCGCAGTGCCTCAATGTCGATAGGGGTTCCATCATTGAACGTGGCTTTTGGGTTGATCTTGATGCTGATGGTTTGTGAACCGTTCGCGGTTTCGGCTTTGAACTCGGTAACGTAGTCGGGGTTGGTGGTAAGGTTTCCGGCGTAGTCGCTTATCCATCCTCCGGTGGCGGCCGCCGAGTTTACGGCCGCGTGAATAGTGAGCATTGAGATGCCGTACCCGGATTCGGAGGCGATGTTGAAGTTTGGTCCGATAGCGGGATATGACAGGTTGAGGTTGCCGCCTTCGCGCAACTCGGCTCTATCGCGCGGATTGGTTGCTGTTGCTTCTTGAGAGTCTGTTCCCCAGCCCGAGCCGGGCAGTTCTGAAGCGTTGGTTCCGGATTGGCAGCGGTGAGCACGCCGATTCCTGAGAGCGCGAGAGTACCGGTGAGCAGGGTTCTGCGGGTGACAGATACGTTCTTCATCGAAGCTCCTGAGGTTCCGGGGAGAATCTGTGCCGGGTGAGCTAGTTCGCCGTGGATGGGTAAAACATACCGGATGCACAACAGTGAAACATCCCTGCTTAATTATATCCCGGCTATCCTGCCTTTTGAGCTTATTTCACGCGGTTTCATAAGCTTTCGCAACCGCCTTTCACTCTTTTGATCTTCGCCGCGCTGATCTTGCCGGTGGCTGTCGGCGGCGGAGGTATATACTGCCTTCACTGGTTGGAATTGCGTAGGACCAGCACAGACCCTCAAGGGCTTCATCTCGGCGACTACTAGTATCTTTCAGAAAACAGCCCAGCAAAAGCAAGTGCCCCCAACCGCATATCGGTCAGGGGCACTTCGGCTCAACAATGCTGCAAGATTGACTACTCCTGCCAGCCTACATTGACCCATAGATTAGCATCTGTATAACTTGTCTGGAACAAGCGAGGACCGTAGTTTGCCAGCTTACTCTTCACAGCCGAGTAGCTCGGACCATTAGCGAAAGGCAAGTAAATAGCAACCTTTTCCATGTGGAGCTTCTCTACCTGATTGGCAAGCTTAATCTGCTCATCTTTAGATTCAGTTGCCGAAATCTTAGCAATCAGCTTATCGATTTCGTCGTCACCCACACCGTTGTTAATATCCTTGGTGTAGAAGTACTGGGGGCTATCTGCCATATTCGCGCCTACAGCCCAACCGGAAAGCGTACAATCGTAACTCTTCGTACCCACGACAGAGTTAAAATTCGACTCTGGCTGATTATCGTTGGTTACTTTAATACCGGCTTGTTTAAGCTGTTGCTCTATTCGCTGGAATTTTGCTTGGGTGACGGTATCACTACCGAAAGTAGTAATCGAGAATCCTGCAGTCTTACCGTCCTTCTGGTAAAAGTCACCGCTCTTGGTGTACCCTGCTTCTTCCAGAATCTTCTTGGCAGCATCTGCTCCCGAATCCTTCGGAACGTTATCCTCATATCCCTTCTGGAAAGGCATAGCGAGCATAGACCCGGGCATTGGTTCTTCCCAGCCAACCTGCTTAAAGGTAACATCTGCTAGTTGAGAACGATCAACCGCCGCAAAAGCAGCACGGCGAACCGCCAGATCTGTAACGCGAGTAGCATTAAACTGCAAGTTCTGCACACCAGTATTCTGACCCGAACGAATTTCAGTACCGTTCTGCCCCTTAACAGCACTATAGGTTGCAGCATCGGTAAACCCTGCGGCATCCAGTTCGCCGTTCTTAAACGCAGCCCGAAGAGAGTCGATACCCATCTGACGCCAGATAATCTTTTCCAGCAATGGCTTCTTCTCGCCCCACCACTTATCGTTCGGAGCCAAAGTAATAACCTTCTCAGAAGAGTTCCAGTTGCTTACCTTAAAAGGACCGGCCCAGTATTGATCCATAGGCTTATCGACAAAACCATCGTTGAACAGCTTCTTATCAACAAGAGCAGGATGTGTAGCAAACGTACCCAGGTCATCCGATAGATAGTATGGAGTTGAGAGAGTAATCTTCACATGGAACTTGTCACCATCGACAGCTTCAATACTTTCCATCTGCTCCCATGAAGGGTTGGGGATGATGTTGTAGCCTGAGTCTCCGCCACCCTTATAGATCTCCCAGTATGCTTTGACTGCTTCAACGTCAATAGGAGTACCGTCATTAAAGACAGCCTTGGGGTTAATCTTGAATTCTACGGTCTGAACCCCATCTTTAGTCTCCATCTTGTGTTCCAAACAGAAATCTTTGTTGATAGAGCGTTCGCCTGCAGGGTCCGTATTATAAAAACCAACAACGGCTGGTATGTTACAAGGGCCTCCAAAAGCTGCTAGGTTCTCTGTGGTATAGCCGCTCTGAGTCATGGTGTTGAAGTCCGGGCCCAAAGCACTTACGGAAAGTTTCAGTTCGCCACCCTTCTTCAGTGAAGAGTAGTCTTGCTTGTTAATCTGCAGATTCTTGACAACTTCTTCCGCGCTAGAAGCTGCTTTGCCGCTTAGCTTGTCATCTTTTGAACCGCCACACGCAGCCAGTAAGCCAACACTTCCCAGGGCGACAGTGCCCGTCAGCAGGGTGCGGCGGTTGAAGGTTCTCTGAACGTTCATGAGGATTCTCCTTTACTGCCTCGAGTCTATACGATGTGACACATCACCTATGATTCAAGGCACATACAACAATGTTGCTTTATAGTACAGAACCCCCTACCCCACCGCAAATAGTTTTCACTCCTTTACCAATCTACGGAATTTCTACCATACAAAGCCGTAGATTCTCCCCGTCATATATTTGCTTTTTTAGAATAAAACTAATTTTTATCTGCAAATGCGATAAAGCGCGGGCAGATAATATTTTGTCGAGCAGATAACAATCCGCTATCTGCTCGACAAAATATTATCTGCTCGCCGGGTTAGGGGTGAGTGCAAATGTGCATAACACCCACCCCATCCGTCAGAGAGCGAGCAAAACTACTTCACCCAACCAACCTTAGTCCAGTCGATGGTCTTGAACAGGAACGCACCATAGTTAGCGAGACCCTTCTTCGTAAAGACGTAGTGAGGACCGTTAGCGGCGCATCCCAAGAAGGCAAGTTCGGCGGTATGCTTCTTCTCGATCTCGTCGCATTTGAGGTTCCGTTCTTTATCGTCCTCAATCAAAAGCATTTCCTCGATCATAGCGTCGATCTCAGGGCTGCCGATACCGTCGCTATTGGACGAGTGGAAGAACTGTTGGGTGGCGACCGTAGCATCGGGGTTATTCGCCTCGTATCCCGCGAACGTGATGTCGTATTCCCAGTTGCCCAAGACCCTACCGAAGTCGCCTTCGGGATGCTGATCGACCTCAATATTGAGCCCGGCTTCTTTCATATTCCGCGTAAAGGTCTGAGCCATACCCTTATCAACAGGATCGTCGCCAAAGATCACGATCTTATAGTGAATCTGCTGCCCATCTTTCGCGTAGAACTCGCCGTCTTTAGTGTATCCGGCGTCCTCAAGCACCTTCTTGATGGCATCTTTGGGACTGCCCTCTACCTTGGGGAACGCGTCCTGATAATACACCGAGAAAGGCATGTGGAGCATCGATCCGGGTATCTCTTCTTCATAGGGCAAGCCCTGGTACCGAATCTTGGCGAGGGCTTCCCGATCAAGCCCATAGAAAATAGCCTTCCGCACGGCGGCATCCTTGACCCGCCGGGGGTTCACATCGATACCGGAAACATGCAGGCGCACTCCCTTGTGGAGTTCCGTGCCTGCCACCGCCTTAAACTCGGAGTAGGCAGAGGCGGTTCCTGCAGCCGCAGCATCAATTTCGTCATTCTTGAAGGCCGCTTTCTTCGCTGGTTCATCCATCTGCCGGAAGATAATCTTCTCCAGCACGGGCTTATCACCCCACCATTTATCGTTCGGCACCACCGTAACGGTCTTCTCGGAAGAGTTAAAACCGCCGTCTTTGATCGTGAAGGGTCCACAGCCCCACTCGGGATGCAGATTATCCACAAAGCCCTCATTGAAGACCTTAGGATCTTCCAGCGCCGGATGCAGAATAAAGGTGAATAGGGCGTTCAAGGGGTAGAAAGGCTTCGAGAATGTCACCTTTACGTGGAAGTTATCTTCTTCGGCTTCCACGCTTTCAACGTATCCATAAATATCCGAGGCCACAATATTGTATTCCCCGTCAGCCTTTTGCTGAGTTTTCCAGGTGGCCTGCAGGGCTTTCACATCAATAGGCGTTCCGTCGTTGAACTTGGCCTGGGGATTCAGCACGATCTTGACGATAACCTTCTCACCCTCTTTGCCGGGGGTAAAAGACTGAGCATATTCTTTCCTGAGGGTCGTAGTACCGTCAAAGTCTAGGGTCCACAAGCCTGCATCATGAATAGTGCTCATGATGGTCTGGGTATCGGTCATATTGCCCGACGTAGTCCGGGGGTTGAAATCTGGCCCCATCGACCCGACCGGCAGCCGCAGGGTTCCGCCCTGTTTCAGCTCAGAAACCTCGTGAGCATTGATGTCGTAGAGGTCTTTAAGGTTTGCACCCTGCCCGGGAGCGGTAGTTTTTCCGTCCTTCGCACCGCCGCCACATGCGGAAAGCACACCGACGGTTCCAGCTGCCGCAGCTACGCCCAGCAGAGACCGGCGAGTCAGTGCATGAGGAATGAACGCTGCTGGGGTTTTGCTGATGCTCATGATGTGTTTCCTTACATGTATGCGCCCTGCGATGGGCTTGGTGTTTCAAAGGCTTTGAGATAACTTATGCAGTATTATGCATAAATTATCCATATCCAGAACCATACACCGAACTTCATGCGAAAGTTAAGAGAAACAGCGATAATGTGTTGCAGATTACATATTTTCATGCATATTTACGCAATCTTTGAGCAGATATTTCTCTACTTTTCAGGCAATAATGAGCATAACTTACGACAATCCAGGATATTTACTGAATATCATGTGTGGCTATGAGGGCACAGACAAGGCGCATCCCTACTCCCCACGAGGGAATGCAGGATGCGCCTTATGCATATTTGTAGAACGTTCCCCTAATTTCTAGGGGCTATAGCTCAACCGACTAGTTTGTGAATCCGATGCGCGACCACGCCGAAGGGTTGTACTGCGGATCATCAAAGAGAAACGCACCGTAGTTCGCCAGGTTCTTCTGGCAGCACACGATCTGCGGACCGTTGTAGAAGACGCTGCTCGTAGCAAATTCCTCCATATGCTTCTTCTCGATCTCGTTGCACTTGAGGTTACGTTCTTTAGCATCCTCAATGGAGAAGAGCTCTTCAATCATGGCGTCAATCTCTTCGGAACCAGCCCCATCGTTGTCTTCGCGGGAGTAGAACTGCTTGGTGCCTTCAGTACCATCGTCGCTGTTTACACTGTACCCAATGAAGCTCAGTTCGTGCTCCTTGGCAGACATCACCTTACCCAAGTTACTAACAGGCTGCTGATCGACATCGCTCTCAATGCCCAGATCACGAAGCTGCTGAGAGAGGAAACGCGCCAGAGATTTTATGGTGTTATCCTCGCTAAAGTTGTTCACCACTACTTTCGCGCGTTTTCCATCCTTTTCATAGAAATCGCCGCTTTTAGCGTATCCGGCCTCTTCAAGAATCTTAGCGGCCGCAGCCTTCCGATCGGCTGCCTGCGGCATACTATCGGCATAGTACTCCGAGAACGGCATATGGATCCTCGATCCGGGCAGGGTCTCGTTGAACGGCAAACCCTTAAAGCGAGTATCGGAAAGCGCCTTACGATCCAAGCCCACCATAATGGCGCGGCGAAGCGGAGTATCGACTTTGACGGGGTTCATCACCACACCGCCTGCAAAGAGGCGTTGGCCCTGGCGGAACTCGGCATTCTTAACATTTTCGAGTTCCTTGTATACGCTCACGACATTAGCGTTTACGGCGTCAAGCTCGCCATTGGCAAAGGCAGAACGCTGCGCAGGGGTATCGAGCAGACGGAACGTAATGGATTCGAGAACCGGTTTTTCGCCCCACCATTTGTCATTTCGTGTGACGGTCAGCGTTTTCTCGGTTGAGTTCCAGCCGCCTTCGGCAACCTTAAACGGCCCTGCCGCATAATCGGAATTCGGCTTATCCACTAGACCATTGGCAAAGAAATCGGTATCCGTCATTTTCGGATGCACCACATAGCTGAAGAGGCTGGCAATCGGGTATGAAGGCTTCGACATCGTGACCTTCACGCGGGTTGCGCTGCCGTCTTCTTCAATAGACTCAATATTCGGGTACAGGCCCGTGCTCTGAATCTGATAAGTCTTGTTGTCTGAAAGAACTTTATGAGTCGCTCTCAGAGCTTCAATATCGAGCGGGGTACCATCGTTGAATTTTGCCTTTTCATTCAACGTGATATGCAAAACCTGTTTGCCGTTTTCCATTGCAGAGGTGAACTCGGTGCAGAAATCGGGGTTGGGTGAAGTTTTGCCTTCGTAATCTTGCTGCCACAGACCACTCGTGAGCAAAGAATTATACGAAGAAATAGCACGAGCATTATCGCCAACGGCGCCCTGAGTATGCAGAGGGTTGAAATTTGGTCCCAAACTGGTGACCGCCAGACGCAGCTTTCCGCCGGATTTAAGGGCAGAAACATCCTGCTTATTAATTTTCACGAGGTCTGCAATATTCGCACCTGCCGTTGCTGCAGCCTGAGTAGAGCCGGAACCACTGTTCTTGCCGGAGCAAGCCGCAAGCATACCAGCGGTGCCCAGCGCAGCACCACCTGCGAACAGGGTGCGGCGGTTCAGAGTGGAGTGAGCTTTCACGAGCGTATTCTTTCTATCACCGACAAACGCACAGTCTAGCGCTACCGCCCGTGGTAGCGGCGTTTGATACACCTTAATTGTATTCATGGAATTACAGAGCGAGAATTTATTTCCTGCAATCTCAAATACTGGTAATTCATATCACTATTTCGCTTTATCGCATAATATAAATTTTTAGCTCTTTAAAACGTTGCGGGGGTGACTCTCCTATGAAAATCACCCCCGCAACACACATGCGGTTCTACGAAACCGACTCTAGCGCTACATCGGGAAGGTCTGCACCATCCGGGTAGTAGCAAGCATAACCGTGGTCTTCGCCGTCAAGCGTGATAACCTCGGGCTTTTCCTCCAGGCACCGCTTCTGCTTATCCTCAGGAAGCAGCTTGAAGATGGGGCACCTGCTGGAGAAACCGCATCCTACCGGTGCATTAACCGGGGTGGGCAGGTCGCCATCCAGCATGATGCGCTGGCGCTTAGCCTCAACCTCCGGGTCTGGCACGGGAATAGCCGAAAGCAAAGCCTTGGTGTACGGGTGAATCGGGTTATCAAAGACCTGATCCACGTGACCAATCTCGACGATGCGCCCCAGGTACATAACCGCAACCCGGTCAGAAGCGTGGCGAATCACGGCGAGGTCGTGCGCCACCATCAGGTAACTCAGACCCAAGCTCGCCCGGAGTTCCTCAAGCAGGTTAATCACGCCCGCCTGAACGGAGACATCCAACGCCGAGACAGGCTCGTCCAGCACCACAAGTTTCGGGTTCACGGCAAGCGCACGGGCAATACCAATACGCTGGCGCTGACCACCCGAGAACTGGTTCGGGAAGCGATTCACGTGATCGGGCTGCAGACCCACGATCTTCATCAGCTCAACCACACGCTTTTTAATATCCGGACGCTTCATGCCCTGGTTTTCCAGGGGCTCAGCAAGAATCTCGTAGACGGTAAAGCGCGGGTCGAGGGCACCCGTGGGGTCTTGGAAAACCATCTGTTGGTTCTTGCGCAGTTCAAGAATCTCACTGACAGATTTATGATCCTGCGTAGAGACACCGTTAATCAGAATCTCGCCATCGGTTTTCTTGCTGAACTCCATAATTTCCAGCAGCGTGGTGGTTTTACCACACCCGGATTCGCCCACGATTGAGAAGCACTCACCCTCACGAATATCGAAAGATACGCCGTCCACGGCCTTCACGGTGCCCACGCGGCGCTTCATGAGGGAACCCTTCATGAGCGGGAAATGCTTCTTCACGTTGCGCACTTCAAGCACCGGCGCGCGATCTTCGCGCGGAATGCTTTCAAACTTCGAAACGGGAGTTTCAGGAACGGTATAGAGTTCTTCGGCCGTCTTACTGATGAGATCCTGCGAGATAGTGCAGGAGGAGTAGTGCCCCTCACCAGCGCCCTTGAGCGGAGCGAGCTCGGGCTCACCAGCATCGTCCTTGCAGCACTGACCGCCGTTTTTGGCGACGGGGCAACGCTCACGGAACGAGCAGTGATCCACCGGGTACAGCAGATTCGGCGGCGTGCCCTCAATGGGCACCAAAGAGGTTTTCTGCGAGCGATCCACGCGGGGAACCGCACCCAACAGGCCAATCGTGTAGGGATGGCTGGGGTACTTGTAAAGGTCTTCAGCCTTAGCAATTTCTACCGGTTTACCCGCGTACATCACCAGAATGTCATCGGCCATACCGGCGACAACACCCAAGTCGTGGGTAATCATGATAGTTGCCGCACCGGTTTCATCCTGCGCCTTATCCATAACCTCAAGCACCTGCGCCTGAATGGTGACGTCAAGCGCTGTGGTAGGCTCATCCGCAATAAGCACGCGCGGATCGTTGGCAATCGCCATTGCGATCATGATGCGCTGGCGCATACCGCCGGAGAACTCATGCGGGAAAGAGCGCAGACGGTCGGCTGGGGAAGGAATACCCACTAGGCGCATGAGTTCGATAGAGCGATCTTTAATCGCCTGCTTGCTCATACCCTTATTGTGGATTTTGAGGACTTCGGCAATCTGATCCCCGATAGTGTACACCGGAGTCAGCGAAGACAGCGGATCCTGGAAGATCATGGAGATGTGCTTGCCGCGGTACTGGCACATTTCCTTATCACTCAGACCCAGCAGTTCGGTGCCGTTGTATGTGATAGACCCGGTAATATCGGCGGTCGTGGGGTGAAGCCCCATAATCGCCATAGATGCCACGGATTTACCCGAACCGGATTCGCCAACGATACCTAGGGTTTTACCGGCGTAAAGGTCAAAATCAACACCACGCACCGCATGTACAACACCGTTTTCGGTATTGAAGCTAACATGCAGGTCTTTAACACTCAGAACGGGAGAAGTGCTCATGAGTTTTATGCCTCCTCATTCTGGGTGGATGCCTGAGCATCGGGATTGGGGTCGGTTGATGGTGCTGCAGCGCCGGCTTCCTGAGCCTCCGCTTCCTCGATCTTAGATGCCGATTTCTGGCTCTTAGGTTTCTTTGACTTCTTGATCTTACCGACCGACATGGAAGTCGGGTCGAAGGCATCGCGCAGGCCATCATTCATGAGCGAGAGCGGCCCCACCAGCAGGAAGAAGAAGATAACGGGGAACCAGAACATATGCGGCAGGGTATTAAGCTGCTGTGCAGCATCGGAGATCAACGACCCCAGCGAGTAGTTCGGGTAGGTAATACCGATGCCGATAAAGGAGTACGCAACCTCAGAGAGCACAGCAATCATGATGCCGGTCGTGAAGTTCAGAACGAGCATCGAGCCGATATTCGGAACGAGGTGCCGCAGCACGATCTTGAAGGGATGTACGCCCATGTAGCGTGCTGCCTTCACGTAATCGCGCCCAATCAGGGATTGCGCCATCGCACGAATCACACGGGCAGGCCCCATCCAGCCGAATACAATCAGCACAGAGGAGAGCACAATCCACGTGGGAACGGTCTTCTGAATCTGCTTACCGATCTGACCGTTGATGAAAATCGCCAAAATCAACAGCGAGGGAACCATAATCATGGTTTCCAAGAGGAAGAGCATAACCCTGTCGATCCAGCCACCAAAGTACGCCATTACGCAACCGTAGATCGCGGAGATAATGACGGTGGCGATACCCACGACCAGGCCGATTTCCATTGAGGTCCATACGGCTTCGCTCATCATGGCGAAGAGATCGTTACCGCCCACGGTGGTGCCAAACCAATGCTCTGCGGAGGGGCCTTCACCGCCGAGGGTCATAAAGTCAGATTCGGTTGCGGAGTACTTAGAAACATATTTGCCGAAGTACCCGAAAAGCCCCACACAGATAAAGACGATAAGCCCGAACACCGCAGCCTTGTTGCGCAAGAAGCGGCGGAGGATAATCACGTTCTTGTTGAGAACTTTAAAATCACCATTCTGCACGACAGGTACCGTGCTTGTTTCAGTTACCTGGCTCATGAGATCCTCACTCGGGGGTCGACGATCGTGGTCGCGATATCGGCGATAATGGCACCGATGGCGAACAGCACGGAACCGTAGGCGAGAGTAGCGGTCGCAGCGTTCACATCCTGCTGGCCGATCGCGTCAATAGACCATTTACCAATGCCGGGCCATGCAAACACGGACTCCGCGAAGAAGGCACCCGCAAAGATGGTGGGAATAGTGTATGCAATCGACTGTGCCACCGGGATAAAGGACACACGCAGGGCGTGGCGGGTAATCGCCTGGTTACGAGTGAGCCCTTTCGCGCGAGCGGTACGCACGAAGTCTGCATTCACGTTATCGAGCAGGTATTGCCGCTGAGCAATCTGATAGCTGGCCCATCCGAAAATCGTCATACAGAAGGTCGGCACCACATAGTGCGCCGCCATATCTATGGTGGTATCCCAGAAGCCTGTTACACCGGGCGTCGAAATACCGGTCACATAGAAAATCTTTTCTCCGCCGTTTTCAACCACAATGTTGTTAATGGCGGTCGCTCCCTGCTGCACCACGAAGTATGCCACGGGGGCAGGAATAATATAGACGAGATAGGAATACCCGGTAATAACCCGGTCGGAAAACTTGTACTGACGCGCTGCCGAGTAAACACCCAGCGCCACACCGATAATAATGGTCAAAATAGTCGCTGCGAGCATCAATCGGGTAGAAACCCACAGACGCTGACCAAATTCCTGATTGATATATCCGCTGTTTGGGCTGCGTCCCCAATCAAATTTGGTGACAACATTCGTCAGCCATTGAATGTACCTGTCCCACGCACTCATTTCGGGGTCGAGTCCGAGGGATGCAAGGGTGCGGTTCACCTGTTCAGGCGAGGGGCGCGGCACCTTTTCTTGCTCCAAAAGGGCAGGTTTTAGCGTGGTAACAGCCGCAAAATAACCCATAGTTGTGGTTAAGAAAACCATCACGAGGTAAGTGAGCGACCTCCGGAGGATGTACCTAAACATGGGGCGGTTCCCCTCCTAGATATTCTGGTTTCGTAGGCATGTGTGTTACAGCTTCCGTCATCGGATAATCCAGTGACTACAGTCACTAGAAGCGTAGTCCCTTTATCTTATATTTACATTCGGGTATCTACCAAACCCACATCGCCTTAAGATCAGCCGACAAGCACCATTTTGCGGGGTGCTGCGAGGAGTTGGGAGGCGGCATCCCTGGTATCGCTATCAAAATATGGTTTGGCGAAAAAGTTACGAAAGATTTACACACCGAAGATTTGTGGCGTCATATTTTTTTCACAACGCCTCAAACCCTCTCCAGACCCCAAAAAATCCACGAAAAACCATGTAAACAGGAGCAAAACCAACATCTAAAATAAGTAGGTCCTAACTTATATTTTCGGGATTTAGGGCAAAAAATTTTATGAATTTCATACCAAAAGCACCCCGTATCCTGTGATTTATGAATGGCATCACAGGATGCGGGGTGAGAATGCATCTCTTTTACACGTGACTTTCTACGTTCGTGAAAATTCTAGAACCGGTTACGGTACTCGCTCTCAGCAGCACCGGTGCGGAAAGCACGAATATTGTGGGCGATCAGTTCCTCCGGATTTACGGGGCGCCCACCGGCAGCATGCGGGGTGATCACGATATTCTTCGCATCCCACAGGGGAGAATCGGAGGGGAGCGGTTCGGTCGCCGTCACGTCCAGCGCAGCGCCCGCAATCGAGCCGGAGTTTAGGGGCGGCGATGAGCGCATCCTCATCAACAGTGGTACCGCGCCCGACGTTAATCAGGTAGGCGCGCTTGGGCAGCAGCTGCAGCTTATGGGCATCGAGCGCTTTGAAGGTCGAATCGCTGGTGGGAAGCACCATCACGAGAATATCCGTAGTTGGCAGGTATTCATCGATTTGTTCGGTCGCAATCACCGGGAATCCGGAGCGCTCCCCCGCGCTCTGTGCAACGCCGGTTACGTTCGCACCGAAAGCCTTGAAGAGCCGCGCTGTCTCTTGGCCAATCGAACCGAAGCCCCACACGAGCACATTGGCATCAAGCAGGGTTGTGACCTGGTCTTTCGGGTGAAGTTCCTGCGCGCCACCTAGCTCCTCAGCCCAACGATGCTCGGCCGTTGCCTGCGCCAGCGTCGGCAAGAAACGCACGAAGTTCAGGGTCAGCGCGAGCGCATGTTCCGCAACGGTTTTTGAGTGCAGACCCACACCTGCACAGATGGCGGCATCGGGGGTGAAGCCTGCCGCGCGCACCGCATCCGGCCCCGCAAGAAGCGCCTGAATAAGCCCCACATTTTTCATGCGTCGGGCGGAATCCGCGAGCTGATCGGCGGTATTCGCCCAAGCAATCAGAACTTCGGCATCGGTATCTTCCTCGGCGATAGGTTCCGTGGGGTTGTAATGCCGCACGGTATCGCCGGGTTCAAGCCCTAGTTTCTCTTCGTCGAGCGTAATTGAGGTAGGAATCAGAATCTTCATAGGTCCTCCTGTAGATGGCGCATGCAGGCTGGCGTTCAGCGACGAAGGCAACCCGCATCCCGTGTGAGGGGGGTTAACAGTTATTCCCCTCCAGCATAGCGTGCGAGGGGAATAACTGTATAGGGTTACCTAAGAAACCGCTAGGGCTTGGTGCCGTGCGAAGGGTCGCCGGTGTCCTCTCGGCCCTGAACGTGCTGCTCGGTTTCAGCCGTTTCTTCGGATGCACTATCGGCAAGTTCCGGGTCGATCACGGTATGCGATTCACCCTGCATCTTCTTCAGGCATTCGGCATCTTTCGCCGCCATTTCGGGCGTAATTACCTCAATGGCACCGGTTGCCGAACGCGCAACATCGGTGGTGGTGTGCGTTTCGATGGTGGTGGCGAGCGCATCCTCACGGATGAAGAGAAGCAGAAGCGCAGAGATTAGTCCAAGCGGTGCCAGGTAGAGGAAAAGCGGGATCAGGGCATCATTGTAGGCGTTCACGATAATGCCGTGAATCGGCTCGGGAATCCTGCTGACGAGCTCGGGAGTCAGGGAGGAGGTTCCGTGTTCCCCCGCCGAGGCTACTGCTTGCGCGGGCATGCGTTCACTGAGCAGGCTGCTCAGGCGCGAAGTAAACAGACCACCCACGAGCGATGCACCCACGGTTGAGCCGACTTGGCGGAAGAAGTTGTTTGCCGCGGTGGCGGTTCCTACGACGGTGATGGGGAAGGCGTTTTGCACGATGAGGGTGAGGAACTGCATCGACATGCCCAGACCCGCACCCATGACCGCCATGTAGCTGCAGAAGATCCAGGTGGGGGTGCTCGGGGTGATGGTGGAGATTAGGTAGAGCCCGAGCGCCACGAGTGCGGTACCGGTGACCACATATGCCTTGTATTTGCCGCGGGCGGAGACCAGCCGTCCGGTAATAATGGAGACCACGAGCAGGGCGCCCATGAGGGGAATCATGAGCAGACCCGCCACGGTTGCGCTCACGCCCAGGGACATTTGCAGGTAGGTGGGGATGTACTCGACGGCACCGAACATGGCAACACCGAGGGCGAGAGAGGCGCCCAGGGTGAGCAAGAAGTTGCGGTTGGTGAAGAGGTACATGGGCATGATCGGCTCTGCGGCGCGGTTTTCAACCGGGATAAAGATCAGGGCCGCGACGACGGATGCGATGAGAAGCCCAATAATCTGCGGGGAGTTCCAGGCGTACTGGTTGCCACCCCAGATGGTGGCAAGCACGAGCGCGCTGGTTCCAGCCATAAGAATAATGCTGCCCAGGTAGTCGATCTGCCGCTTTTCGCGGTCTTTGAACGCGGTGTGCGGCAGCAGAAAAATGACGGCAAAGATTGCCAGTACGGCAAGCGGCAGGTTAAGCCAGAATGCCCAACGCCAGCCGGGACTTTCGGTGATCCACCCGCCGATGAGCGGCCCGGCGACCGAGGAGAAGGCGAAGACGCCGCCGATAATACCCATATATTTACCGCGTTCGCGGGCGGGGATCACGTCTGCGACCACGGATTGGGAAAGAATCATGAGACCGCCACCACCGACGCCCTGCAGTGCGCGGGCAACGATTAGCCAGGTCATATCGGGGGCGAGCGCGCCGATGATAGATCCCGTCATGAAGGAGAGGATGGCAAAAATCAGGAAGGGTTTACGCCCAAACTGGTCGGAGAGTTTGCCGTACACCGGCATGGTGATGGTAGAGAGCAAGATGAAAGTGGCAATCACCCAGCTCATATGCTCCACGCCATGCAGTTCGCCCACAATGGTCGGCAGCGAGGGTGCGAGGATGGTTTGGTTCAGTGCCGACATGAGCATCACGATGACCAAGCCGGAGAACATGAGCGCTATTTGATGTTTTTTTAGCTTCAGCTGTGGTGGCTTCAGCGGTTTTTGTCTGAGTGCGGCGTCATTCCTAGTTTTTCCTTCAGCAGGGCTTGAAAAGTTTTTGACGATGTTGTGGATGCGCCGCTCGACCTCGTCTTCGTCGGCAATATCCTTGGCGAAGTGCAGCTGCCGCAGCACCGCGGATGCGAGCTGGACCGTGGCACGGGTGCGTTCTTCGGCAGTCTCTGTCAGCGGCATATTTTTCGGGGCGGGTTATCAAAGGACCGTGCCTTCCTGCGGCGTTAAAGGCATCCCCAATCGACGGTATTGAGGTAGTCGATGAGTACCTGTTCGCAGTTGATATGGTGTACCTTCAGCCGGTGCCTGAATTCGGGGAATTCGTCAATGCGCTCCCGGAATTTTGCGTGGTCGGCAAAGTTGAAGCTGTGCCGCACGATGTACAGCAGCAGATGGGTGATACGCACGATGAGATTATCGTTCTCGTGCGCCCGATCGCTGGCGAGCAGCTCGTCGGTGATGGCGGGGGCGCGCAGGCCGAGCACCGCATCCTCTTTAGTTCCGAAGTAGTTGAAGAAGGTGCGGGGCGAGATTCCAGCTTCCGCCGCGATGTCTTCGACGGTGCTGCCGCGCATGCCGTGCTGGCGGGCTAAGCGCAGGGCGGTTTCGTGAATGTTCACCCAGGTGCGTTCGCGGCGGCGTTCACGCAGGCTTGTCTCGGCGCGACTCGGCTCAGGTTTTTGCATAACTGCAATTATTGCATTTCTGCATTTTTTGCACAACTGCACTATGCAGGCGACGCAGCGTGTCCTGCCTCTCCCCCACAGAAGACAAAATGCTAGGCATAATAATAAGGTGAACTTTTTCAACCGGATACCTCGACTTCCTACCCGATTGGCTCAGGATTATTCTGTTCTTCGCAGACCTGAGCATCCGTGTCTGTCCCTATTCTGGCTGCCCCTACAACCGCAAGCCCGTGGTCGCACTCGGCTGGCTCATGGCTATCTTCTTCATCCCGTTCATCGGGTTCCTAGCCTTCCTAATTTTCGGGTCCTCTCACCTTCCGCAATACCGGCGAGCCCGGCAGCACGCCATGAACGACCTGATCCGCGAGACCACCGGCGGCACCCCACAGCTCACCGACTCCGACGGGCTCAACGAAGCAACCCTGGTCGCCAGCCAACTCAACTACAAGCTCGGTTCGCTCCCCCTCGTCGGCGGAAACTCCTTCACCCTGCACAACGACAACCACGAAGCCATGCGCATCATGGCGCAAGAAGTCAACAAAGCCCAGCGGTACGTTCACTTCGAGTTCTACATCACCGCCTACGACGAAGCCTCCAAAGTACTCTGGGATGCCCTCTTCGCCGCCCAAAAACGTGGCGTGCGGGTGCGCGTGCTCATCGACCATATCGGCTCGCGCAAATACCCCTCATACCGGCAGCTGACAAAAATGCTCAACGAATCGGGTATCGAATGGCGCCTGATGCTGCCCATCAAACCCTGGCGACTACAATGGCAGCGCCCCGACCTGCGCAACCACCGCAAAGTCCTCGTGATAGACGGCGCAGTGGCATTCTCAGGCTCGCAAAACGCCATCCACCGCTCCTACGACCTCAAAAAAAACGTGCGTAAAAGTCTGGAGTGGAAAGACCTCACCTTCTCATGCACCGGTCCCATCGTCGAAGAGCTCAACGCGGTATTCGTCTCCGACTGGTACTCCGAAACAAACCAGCTGATCCTCGAAGAAATTGAGGCGAAAATCCCCTACGTTCCAGGATCGATGCGCGCCCAAGTAGTTCCCTCCGGCCCCGGGTTCGAGACGGAAAACAACCTGCGCCTAATCAACTACATGATCTACAACGCAGAAAAACGCATCACCATCTGCTCACCCTACTTCGTACCCGACGAAACCCTGCTGCAGGCACTCACCAACGCAGCATTCTCAGGCATCGAAACCACCGTGATCGTCTGCGAAAAAGGCGACCAGTTCCTCCCCAATATGGCGCAGCGCTCCTACTACGAGACGCTGCTGCAATCCGGGGTGCGCATTCTGCAATACCCCAGCCCCACAGTGCTGCATTCCAAGTTCATGTACGTAGACGACGAAATGGCGTTTATCGGCTCCTCGAATATGGACCCCCGCTCATTCTCGCTCAACCTCGAAGTATCAACCTTTATCGCAGACCCCGCTATGGTGGATGCGCTCGCCGACGTTGCGCGAACCTACGAAAGTATCTGCACGGAACTGCGTTACGGCCCGTGGTCCTCACGCCCGCAGCGCATTAAAGTCACCGAAAATATCTGCCGACTCTGGTCATCGCTCCTGTAAAACTCGGGCTGGAAACGCCCGTAACATGAGGAAATTCGGCACGACCGCGCTCTCGAAGCGGTACCTGCGGCTGTGGTGATGACCGCTTACAAGTGCACCTTCTGCCGCCTCTGAAAGACCAGCTGACATGGGGTTTTATACCGATTCGCCATATCCGCGAAGTTTTCCCCGCGAATGCAGAAAACGCACGATCGCCCGCACCCGTCGCGGACGCATCGCGCGTCGTCCATTTCTACCCAAAAATATAGTATATAGCCTATCGCCACAGGCGATTTCCCGTATGTATCGCCGAGGGTTTAATCTGCAGCCACTCCGGACTGGGCAGCCGCACGGCCTTCTTACACCCAGACAGAGCCGTGATAATCGACTCGCACCGGCGGTTGAACTCAACCGTATGCCGCTTATCCACGATCTGTCCCGGAAAATGGCGGTGCATCTTCGACACCGAATCGCTGCTCTCCTGCAGACCGTGCCCGGTATGGCCCGGCACATGCTTCACAATCACCCGATGCGCCCGAATAGCCGCAGTTAGCTGCTCCATCTCGGCGATAACCCGGGCATCCTGCACGCCCTCACGCACCCAATAATCGAAAGCCCAACGGCTGTGCGCCAGCCGAAGAAGAAAGGTCAGCGCACCCAAGGAATCAGTGTTAATAATCAGGCGGCGACCGCCGTGATAAAACACGTGAAACGCCGCGAGCATCGCCGAAAGCTCACCGGTCATAATATTCACGGCGTCATAATGGGTGTGAAAATAGAAGCCGTCCTCGCTCACCCCGGCAATACCCATGCGCCCACCGCGCAAATACTTCTTATTGTGGGTGGCGCGAAAGGAACAATCGGTAAACACGTTATAGTCCACCAGTTGATTTTCGGGGACTTCTGCCAGCGTATCAGCGATCATCTGTTCGGTCAGCTGCTCGGCACGATCCTGAAAATAGCGCATCGTCTCGGCGGCATCCGTACCGGCAAGACGCACATGCACCTCACCCAGCGAATGGTTATCGTACGGGTCAAGCACCTTCTCAAACGCCCGGTACTCCATAGCCTTCTTAAGCTGCTCACAATTACGAAAAAGAAGCTTCAAATCGTGCCGGTCGGCGGCAACCGTCACCAGGTGGTGCGTATAATCCGAAGGAATAACATCCCAGGCATTAAGCACAATGCGCCCCAAAGTCTTCGGGTGCACCACATCGCACGGGTCAAGAAGCGAATGCATACACGATTCAACCACCGGCTCCTGGTTGATGACGATGCGCTCACCGTTTTCACGCGAAATATAGACGAGGGCCGTGAGGGTGCTGTAACAGTATCCCTTGGTCTTACGGGTGTATTCGGCAACTGCAATCACAGCCACGCCCCGAGTTGTATAGCCCGCCGGGTACGAGGTGCTGTAGTCGGGCGCCTCCCAGGTTAGGGTGCACCGTTTAATATGAGCCGGTGAGAATCCCACGTGTGTACACCCCCTTGCCGCATAGTCTCCTTCTTTCGTGTAGTGAGGAATTGTTCCACTATCTTTTATATGCCCGCCGGTGTCTGCGCGCAAACGTTGAACAGGTTATTTTACAGTCAGCGAAGAACCTTAAAAAGGGGAACTAAAACCGTTTCTTGGCGGGAATTATGCGCGGTGAATGAGAGGTTCTGCCCCGCTCTGGCGCGCATCTGTGCGACGGTGTAGGGTTGGAGTTATCCGGTATATCTAACGTTGAGTAAGGAGCGCCCCATGATCGGTGTTTATGCAGGTGTTTCGGTCAAGCCCGAACACGTTGAAGAATTCCTGGCATCCGCCCCCGCCCTCGTCGAGGCATCGCGCAAGGATGCGGGCAATATCAGCTACGATTTTGGCCCCGCCGCCGGTGAGACCCCTGCGGGTGAACCGCGCGCTTTCGCATTCATTGAGCGTTGGGAGTCACAGCAGGCACTCGAAGCGCATATGGCGACCGAGCATTTCGGCACCGCTGTGAAAACCTGGGAGCCCCTGCTCGCCGCAGAGCTGGATGTGCGCATCTTCGAAATGTAGCGCCTGCTCTCCTGCTAAAAAGAGCCTTGATGTGAATAAAGCGGCGAAAAACTCGCTTTATTCACATCAAGACTCTTTTATCTTAATCAATAGGCGACTAGATTCCCTCCGGGAGGATGCGCACCCCGCCCTTGTCGGCAGAGGCGGCCAGCATCCCGTAAACCTTCAGCGCGTTCGAGACCTGACGTTCGCGCGGCTTGGTGGGCTTCCACGGGAGGGCGCCCTTTGCCTTGCGCCGCGCCTCCAAAACCTCATCCGGCACATTCGCCCGCAGGATGCGGTTATGCACGTCAATCTCGATCTCGTCGCCGGTTTCCAGCAGACCGATAGCGCCACCGGCGGCAGCCTCCGGCGAAACGTGGCCAATCGAAATGCCCGAAGTACCGCCTGAGAAACGCCCGTCGGTAATGAGTGCGCAGCTTTTGCCCAAGCCCAGGCCTTTCAGGTACGAGGTGGGGTACAGCATCTCCTGCATGCCGGGGCCACCCTTCGGACCCTCATACTGAATCACCACAATATCGCCGGGTTTCACGTGCTTCGACAGAATCTCAAACACGGCTTCATCCTGCGACTCAACCACAAATGCCTTACCCACGAAGTGGAAAAGTTCTTCATCAATACCGGCGGACTTAATAATCGCACCGTTCTGGGCGATATTGCCGCGCAAAACCGCCAGACCGCCGTCTTTCGTGTAAGCATGCTCCACGGCGCGAATGCACCCGTTTTCGGCATCCGTCTCATGTGATTCGTACTTGTTCGCGGTCGAGAACGCCTGCGTGGTGCGCACCCCGCCGGGTGCGGCAAGAAACAGTTCGTAAGCCTGCTCGCTCGCGGTACCGGAACGAATATCCCATTCGGCAAGCCATTCGTCCAGCGAATCCGCATGAACAGAATGAACGTTCTTGTGCAGCAGCCCGGCACGGTTCAGCTCGCCCAGCAGCGCGGGGATACCGCCCGCACGGTGCACATGCTCAATGTGATACTTCGTAGAGTTCGGTGCAACCTTCGCCAGACAGGGCACATGGCGCGAAATACGGTCGATATCGTCCAGCGTGAAGTCAGCGCCGGCCTCATGCGCAATAGCCAGGGAGTGCAGCACGGTATTGGTGGAACCGCCCATAGCCACATCCAGCGCCATAGCGTTCTCGAAGGCTTCCTTGGTGGCGATCGAACGGGGCAGAACGGACTCGTCATCCTGCTCGTAGTAGCGCTTCGCCAGGTCAACGATGCGCTTACCCGCCTGTAAAAACAGCTCTTTACGCGCGATCTGGGTCGCAAGCGTGGTACCGTTGCCGGGCAGTGCCAGACCAATCGCCTCGTTCAGGCAGTTCATGGAGTTTGCGGTAAACATGCCCGCGCACGAACCACACGTGGGGCAGGCATTCTTCTCAATCTGGGCGAGCTCAGTATCGCTCACGGAATCGTCCACCGCCATGACCATCGCATCCACCAGATCCAGGCGGTGCTCCACAACGCCTTCAACGCCCTCGCCGGATTCCATAGGACCGCCCGACACGAAAATTGTGGGGATATTCAGGCGCATTGCTGCCAAGAGCATGCCGGGGGTGATCTTGTCGCAGTTCGATATACATACGAGCGCATCCGCGCGGTGAGCATTCACCATGTATTCGACCGAGTCAGCAATGAGGTCGCGTGAGGGCAGGGAATAGAGCATGCCGTCGTGGCCCATCGCAATGCCGTCATCAACCGCAATGGTGTTGAATTCTTTCGCCACGCCACCAGCCTCACGAATAGCGCCAGCCACCAGATCGCCCATATTTTTCAGGTGCACGTGACCGGGCACGAACTGGGTGTAGAGTTGGCAATCGCAATAATCGGTTTGCCAAAATCATCATCACCCATGCCGGTTGCGCGCCATAGAGCGCGGGCACCCGCCATATTGCGACCATGAGTTGAGGTGCGTGAGCGTAATTCGGGCATGTCTTTACCTTCCGTTGTGATGCATCTATAGATTCTACGCGCAGGCGTGCGCCCAATCATCGAAGGGTTACTTTGGTTTCATATGTTGGCATGCCGTGATGCTTGGTCATGAGCTGTGCCTATGGCGCGCCGAAGGGTGAGTGTGGATGCGGCGCGCACCTTATGCCGCAGGGGCGGGCAAGGATGCCGGATCTGCGGCAGATTTGCCCCCTGAGAATATATCCCCGTGCAGCGTGGAATGAGTCTATTATGCCCCCTATGCTGGTGGGGTAGAACTCCCGCCGCGTGATTTGCGCCAGCTAGCGAACAAACGCTACACAAGCGCACGAAGACTCGTACGGCAGCTCCCGTTATCTTCTCCATTGGATGTATAGATGCCTCACTCCCCCGCCTCGTTCCGCAGCACCGTGATTTACCAGATCTGCCGAAGTCGTTTTTATTCCGCGCACGGGCGGCCAACCGGTGATATTCGCGGCATTATTGAGAAGGTGCCCTATGTGGCATCGCTGGGGAGTGGGCATGGTGTGGTTCAACCCGTTCTTCGCCTCGCCCCAGCACGATAACGGCTACGACATTTCCGACTACTACGCCATTAACCCGAGCTGGGCACGATGGAGGGACGTCGAAGAGATGATCGCCGCTTTCGGGGAGCACGGCATCGGGGTCATGTTTGATATGGTGCTCAACCATGTTTCGACCGAGCACGAATGGTTTGAGGCGGGCGCAGGCGGGCGATCGCGAGTACTGGGATTATTTCTATCTTCGCCCGGGGCGGGTTCAGCCTGACGGCACGGTGGTTCCGCCCACGAACTGGGAGTCGAAATTTGGCGGTTCGGCCTGGGGAGCCTTTCACCGATACGGCGGGTGAGGTTTATCGGGACGAATCAGGGGCACCGCTGTACTATCTGCACCTTTACGACGTCACACAGGCTGATCTGAACTGGTACAACCCCGCCGTGCGTGAGGAACTCTATAAGGTCGTCAATTTCTGGTATGACAAAAGGGTGTTCGCGGGTTCCGCTTCGGCGTCATTAACGTGATCGGCAAATCCGAAAGAGCTTGAGGATGCACCCGCCGGGGTTGTCGATAAGACCCTGTATACCGATACGCCCATCGTGCATACGCGTCTGCGGGGAGCTAAACCGCGCATCGTTCGGGCGGTATGGGGATACTGTGACCGTGGGTGAAATGTCTTCGACGAGCATCGAGAACTGCGTGGGCTACTCAACCCTGAGAATCGCGAGCTCGATATGGTGTTTAGTTTTCACCATCTGAAGGTGGATTATGAGGACGGCGAGAAGTGGTCGAAGGTGCCGTTCCCGCTTTGCTGAGCTGAAGGGTCTGCTCAACGATTGGGCGCTGGGCATGCAGGGCGGGCGGCGGGTGGAATGCGCTGTTTTGGAATAATCGCGATCAGCCGCGCGCACTCAACCGTTTTGGTGACGTTCAGCGGTATCGGGCGGAATCTGCGACCATGCTGGCGACCGTGATTCACCTGCTGCGCGGCACTCCATATATTTATCAGGGCGAAGAGATCGGCATGATTGACCCGGTGTATTCTTCGATTGACGACTACGTGGATGTTGAGGCCCATAACGCTTTTAAGACCCTGCGTGCGCGGGGTCTCTCGGAGGTCGAGGCGCTTGAGGTTGTGCGCGCCAAGGCACGGGATAATTCGCGTGTTCCCATGCGGTGGGAGTCTGGTGCCGGTGGGGATTGCGGCACGGTTGGTTGGTACCGCCATCCCCTGGCTGGCGCCCGCGCCCAGCGTGGATGCGGCAACCGGCGCGGGTATTTCGGTGGCGGATGAGGAACGTGACGGGGTGATTTTGCCGTACTATCGCGAGCTGATTCGCCTACGCGGGCAGTACCCGGTGATTTCTGAGGGCAGTTATGCGCCCTATGCGCTCGACCATGAGCGGGTCTTCGGGTACCTGCGTGAACATATCGCTAAAAGGCACGCACGCGGCTGTTGGTGCTCAATAATTTCTTTGGGGACGAGACGGCGGTGCGTGTTCCCTGCCGAGTTCATGCCGGGCGAGGTTCTGGACGCGGTCGCTGGCGGTGAAGGCTCACGAGTTCCAGCGGAAGTGCAGTCTGCACGGGGGCTTTGTGTATTACAAGAATCCGCTCAGTCAGGTTAGCGGTGTTTCCGGCTCCGATCCCCGCGAGGTTGAGGTTACACTGCGCCCCTACGAATCGTTGGCTTTGATCGTGGAAGAGCCCATCATTTTCCTAGCTGCATACACAGTTACCCGCGCGGCTACACGGGCATTTACATGTATGGTTACATGCGCGAGCAGGTGTGATTTTTCCCACCTGTTCGGCAAAAAAACGACCTGCTCGCGGTTTTGAAAACGCGGTTAAAGTGGGAGCATGAGTTTTGATTACATGCCCTCCGAAACCTTCCAACGTGCCGACCTTGACTTGCTTCTGAGCGTGCGGGTTGATGTGGCGCAGGTGCCGGGCGGCGCATCCCAACAGCATATTTTGGATGCAGTACGCGCCTTCTTGGGCTCCCTCACTCGTGACGACTCCACCGATGGGCACGCGATTGACCCGGTTCTGGGGTTTGCGCGCCCCTACTATGCGGGCGGGTTTACGGTGGGCGTGGTGCCCGCATCCGGGCAGGGGCAGGGTGGCGCTCGCCGGCACCCATGAGGGAGCACAGACTGTTGGTTCAGGTAGGTTCAGTGGGCCTTCGAACGGTGAGGTCGGCTGGCGCATCGTGACGTCGGTGGTGGTCTCTAGCGCGGGCGAGGATGTGCTGGATTCGCTAGAGGCTGGCATCGAATACCTGACGGATGAGCTCGGTGACCTGCGGGTGGGCCTCTCCCTCACGGAACTCCCCGGTCGTTTAGGTTCCTCCCCTCTCCAGTTTCTCCGACCGTCAAAAGAGCCTTGATGATGAATAAAGCTGCATTTCCAACTCTTTATTCATCATCAAGACTCTTTATGCATCCGGAAGAATTAGTGCATAGGGTGCAGGGTCGTCCTGCGCATTGGAAAAAGACGGTTCCGCCGCGGACATGCACTTCTTGCGCCCGGCCCGGAGTCAATGTAGTCGAAAAGTAGTTTCTGGTCGTCCTCAGAGTGGGCTTTGCTCAACGGTTATTCAGGATGCGAAAGGTTAGCTGGGCTTGGAGATAGCTAGGTTGGCGCTACACGCTTGATGCCTGCCAGAGTCGTTATCTCGCCATTATTGACTATTTGCCGCTCCCTCACAGAACAATTCCGGTTTCCAGCCTGTCATCATAGACGTTGTATCCTGTAATGTTCTTATATTCGAAATCTTATTTTATATGCCTTTGAAGGTACAAGTTTTCAACAAAGCTTCGGTTATCATTACGTATGTGGATTAATTAAAGTTATGCCAATAACTATTATTGCAATAACAAACATAATGGCAAAAGAAATATATATGTTCGTAGAACTATATGAGGACATAAAAGCATAATGTACATCCCTGAGCAGACTCAGCTGAGATCTGTACGATACCGAGAGGTTTTATGCGCTGTTCTTCAAAGTGCTGGTGTTCTTCTGACTACTCTTCGACAGATAAACAGCTTTTAAGACAGTTTGACATTCTCAGAAGGCTGAAAATCTTCCATGACGTACATTTCTGTTCATTCATTTTTTATTGCAAGGATTGGATGGTAAGATAATCTTAGTCGTCTATAAATTTACTCCTTACTATCCCTAGTATGGACTATTGTCATTCTCAGGAAAAGCAAACCGCTTTTGCTCCAAACAATCTCACGCCGACGATGGCTACTCTGGATCAAGTTCTGATCCTCGTCAGACTCAGGCTCAGCCTCGTCCATTCACGGCACGAAACGCCAACTGCCCAATACATACGACATCACCCTGGTTGCTATGAAGCTCTATCCTTCATCAACAATACCCTTCATCATTATACGGGACCATCAATATATAATCCATACTAAAAGGTATTGTCACGATCTGTCCTGCTCATAGAACGCTCAAAATCAGTACGACGATATTCGATCTTTTCAACAAACGGAGAAAAGTACGCGCATAGACATACGTAGCGTTATCTCTATACGCATTCGATACACATAAAAACAGACCTCTACCGGACATTTAAAGTCCCTGACACTACTCATGTCAAAACGGTTGAAATAAAAACACAGGATATAGCACTAATGCGCAGAAACATTGCCCAAATCCGTATGCAGCCAAAGGGAGAAAGTCATCAGTGATATTCTTTTCTTTACCTGTAGACTTCCTCATTACGTTTTCCAGATGAAACTCCGCCCAAAAGCAAGTAGACCAAAAATGCGCCCATCCGGTAAACGCCAAGTGAATAGTTGCACGCTCATCAGACGAACTCTCGGAGATTTCTTATCGTTTTCAGAGAATTAGCCGCCAGAAGACATAACCATCTCCACGCCTGTACGAACATGTAATCCTCGGTATATTCTGATCGTCATCCGAGTCAGCCTCAGCCTCACAACTCCTGCTCCATACGAAACCACCATCTGTACTGAATATACAGCAAACCAGCGCACACTCGTTAGCAATGCAGACCCTGTACCTGCTGACTGTCGCTAAATAAAACTATTCCGCTCCTCACGATTACCATATGCGCGAAACGATATTACATCTTTAAAGATAAACCTTTCTGAACACGCTTGTCGTCCACGACGCAACACAGAGTACGCTAATCTTCGCAGACATTCCGATACCGACGCAAAACGCGGCAAACCGAAAAATATAAAAGGAATTTGCTACTAGAGCTATAAAATGTTTTAATGAATTTCCGCTATTCATTCACCGTATTACTAGATAACAGAATAGCGCACTAGCGCACCTGCAATCCGCATTATAGCTGCAATTATCAGCAGTCCAGTGAGTGAACATTAGATTTACTAGTTTTATTCTGATTACGCTGACAGGAAAACTTCTTGCCTAGTAGCGAATTACAGGACCTAAATGCGTTATCGTAACAGCCCGCCTGAACCATGAAGCCTATCCATTAGTAGATGGGTCTTCCTCAGACGAACCTTTATAGGGCTATTATCATTCTCAGGAAAAGCAAAACCGCTGCTCTCCAAAACAAACTCTCACGCGCGCCCGACCGGATGACGCATGCTCCTGAATCAAGTTCTGATCCTCGATGGAGACTCAGGGCTTCCAAATGCCATCGCCTCGTCTCATCATACGAAACGCCAACTGCCCCAAAACATACCCAAAATTAGCCCAGCACTAAGCGCGAAAGTTCAAGTGACTCAGACAGAGTATGCCTGCCCTCTGCTGAGGGCACCCAAATCTAAACCATGCTCAAAAGGTCTCTGTACCACAGTGATCTACCTCTCGATGATACCCGATATTTTGCAGGCCGACGATATTCAATCTCAACAGAGCGGAGAAAGCACGCACCAACGCAGCCGCGCGTTATCTCCACATACCGCGTCCGATACCGTCGCATAAAACAATGAGACTAACCAAAAGTGATTAACCGATCTGCTGCAACTAAAAGCTATCAAATTCCACCAGAATTAAGCCACCCCTAGAGATCGACAATAACACATACAACGCCACAATACTCGCAATGAAAATCTGGCGGCAGCGAGCAAAAACTCCATCCGATGTATATTCTTTTACCTGTAGCTCCTCGTGCGCCTGACAGACAAGCCCGCCCGAAAGCGGAAATGAGGGGATCCAAAAGTGCGTTGTCCCACATGGAATATGCTTACCTTCTAATCTGCACTGTAACTGGAATTGCTGCGCATGCTTCTCGTCGTGATCGGATGGGATTAGAGGCTTGAGGCGTGTGCAGGCTTTAGAGTCTTTTCATATCTTGCGTGACATCTTTCCAGGCAGCGTGGGATCCCACTGCTTCTTTCAGCTCATCTCACCGCTTGTAATGCTGCACCCTCTGCCATTTTTGTCTCAACCTGAGACGATACTGCAGGCATCAGGGGTTTTCCCCGGATGGCGCGTTGCTCATTCATCTATTCGCACGCAGAATTTCATTCCGTAAAGGCGCTGCAGCTGCAGACTGAGGAATATCGACCATACGGATTTGACTTCGGATGCCGTGGTCAAGGGTGGCGTGAACAGCTGCCGCAACTGTCTCTTTTGCATTACGGACTGTGGAACTTTTGTGTGATCGTGCTACTCGCTTCATTTTAGGGATTGTCTTTGATGCTAGATCTGAGTCCTTTCCATTCAGTGCGTCCAGTTGCAGCCTCAGCATCGCGTTACCGCGCTCACCCAGTCAGTCCCGCATTCTTACTGTGGTCGTGAAAGCCTTCAATAGCTCCCGATGCCATGTCGCCGACGATTTCGCCTCCTTTCTTTTACCTCAGGTGGTAGCATGGCTCTTAATATAATCTGGGATCAAGACATCTAGGCGCTTCGTCTCTAACTGATTAATGGTTTTATCCGCCCAGCGACCAGAGCGCTTTTACAAAGTTGACAAGCGTGAAGGCTTTAACGGCCAGCCTTACTTTTTCCCAGAGGAAAGCCTCCACGCCCTACCGAGAAAGTACTGTTGCGGCACCGGTTGCTCCTACCCACAGCCACTCCGTGCAGCGCGTCTTTCCAACGTCGCTCACCGAGTACCCCGTCGGCACCGACCTGCGCTGCCGATGCTGCAGCGGAGGCGCTACCCGCGATCGCGCCAGCACGAATTACCACCGCCACCGGACCTGTAAAGTTGCTACGCTGCCTGTAGTAGCCACCATAGCTTCAGCGAAAGCGAGCGCGGCCTTCGCCCAGAACCTCTCGCACGTCTGCTTAGAAATGCCTCGTGGTCCCTCAATCGATCGTACGGGCCGCGCGCCCAGGTGGATCCATAGCGACCCGACGTGTTGCCGCTCACGAAGCGAATACGGTGCTACCGGTAAACCAACCGGTGCTGGGAACCGATTCACGCGGGAATCGAGCGAGGAAATCGCTGGTATGCAGCATCAAGGCCGCACACTCTATGTTATGTCCAGATTCGGCAAACAGCGCACGCTACCGGCACCAGTGCGCGAGGCCTGCGAGGAAGAGACTCCACCGAAAGCGAGCGCAGGTTCCTGCTGTGAGAGTTCCCACACGGTTATTAGCCCGCCTGAACGTCTCACCCACGAGAATCTGTCACCGTCATGACCGGGTGCAGGAGACAGAACCTGGCACCCAAAAGCAGCGAGGAATTGGTGCGGTTGAGTTCCCAGAGCAAAGGTACGCGGATCGACCGTCAGCTCGTCGCGGAGCGCTGCCTGCGCCGTGCATCCGTCACTGCCGCGCATACGAGGTAGGCTTCAATGAGGCTCACGCCACGGTACAGTCCGTGACGTGCGGTCAGAGAATCCCACCACGCCCGCGATCGCGTCTCACGTGTTCGGCGGCGCCCCGACTTGTTGCTACCGTCTCTTTGGGAACGGCGCCCAGCGGCATCCAGCAACGTACGCCGTCACCGCTTTCCAGAGAGGATTACTCAGTGTCCACACTGTCGCGGCGATAATACCAACCAAGTTGATTGAGCTCGTTAGTAGCCCAAACGTACCCGCGTTTCACCCAGCAAAACGCGCTCAAGAGCTCTGCTGTTTGTGTTCGGCGTTTCCAGTTTCAGTGGGGCGGCGGTATCAGACGTTCACGAACCATGAGCCGGCGTCGAAAGTCCATTCAAATGCTGTTCCTCTGGCGAAGCGCTTCCGCTCGCTGCCCGCGGCACCACAGGGAATACGCCAACCGTCGGTATCGAGCCCGCAGATAATCCGGTACTTCACGAGTACTGGACAAATTTCAGTCCGTTCCGTCTGAGGGCATGTTCCGTGCGTCTTTCCCACTTCATGATGAGACGCGGCGGGTGTGAAGTCACGCAAGCAGAGTCGCCGAACAAACTCCGAGTGGAAAGGGTATCACGCAAACTGCACGCACCGGCGCCCATCACATCGTGGGAATACTCACGTCACGGCGATATTCATCCTGCACGTGCGTGAGTGACGATGCTTCACGACGCAGTACACGCATGACCGGCACCGTCATGTCGGTCTGCTCGGTGCCGTGCAGGGGTAACCATCATGCGGTGTCGCCACGTCGCATCGTGTTCGAAACGGTAAAGCGCATAAGCGCCGGTCTAGAGCATGAGATGCGTCGAGACTCGTGAGGCTTTTCGCGTCGGTGCATCCGCTGCGAATTGTGTGGAGGTTTTCCGGTCGCGCCAGATAACACCCGTGTGATCGTTCGATGAGGAGTCCTCGCATCGCCACGCACCGATGCTCAAAGGTGTTAGGAACGCTTCGGGCGCTTGAGGATCGAGTTCCTGCGCGCGGTTACCTAATCGCGCACTCATTCGCGTTCCGTTCGCCCGTATTCGGCTTGAGCAGCACACCGTTGCGGCTGGCGCTCTTGAGTTCGCTCGCCGGATGTGCAGGCGTGCGCATAATCTCGCGAAGACCGGTGAAGCAACTTGGGTGGGACGTGCAGCGGCCTCGTAGGCGTATTCTTCCACGGTCGTGGGGAGGTACCGTGCGCTCACGCGTCCGCGGGTGCCCGATCCTGTAGCATCATCGGACGTGTAGTGGTCAGCTGACCGGTAGCGTCCATAACCTGCCACCCGTCCGTTTTCGGTAAAAGCGTATGAAGTGGGTGCGATCTCCAGACCATCCGTCACACATGGACACGCTGTTGCTGCAGTACCGGAGAGGTGTACGACGACCGTAGTTGTATCTTGGACCGAGGCGTTGACCGTCATCGGTCCTACTCGTAAGGCGACTACCCGCATCGAAATGCTACACGAGCACGACCGCACGCAGATACATAGAGCGGTCTTCCAGCGCCAGGGTCGAAGTTACAATGCCGTACAATGCTTGAGATGGGCAGCGTCATACTCAAACCCTGTACGTTGACCGCCCAGCGTGCGGTAAGCCCGCCTCGCGCGCGCACGCTCGTCGGCATCAGGAATGCGTTTAGAAGATTATCTAAGGGCCAACGTGGCATGCATTGCTGGTCGTCCAGCGGATCATGCCTCGTGGGTCTCAACGCGACCTGCAGCAGATACTGTGCGCAGTGGGGCGCCCAGCCTATCGCGTTCGATGCGCGTCAAGCCGCCGAGGCATCCAAGAATTTCTGCATGGACGACCAGCGGCATCCTGCGGTCTGACCTCGCGTCCCATTATGCCCTGCTGCGGCTGGTCTGGTGTCCCTCGGCAGTTACGCGCTCGGTTACGTCAGCCGTTTGAACAGAAGAAACCGAAGCGGCAATGTACGTTCAAGACCACCTTTACGCTGCACGAAACGTTTTGCTTCACCGGTCGGGTCTGTGACACTGGAAATTTCACCCGCAAGGTCCTGTAGTATCGAAGTGGCGCCCGTGGGATCCGTGATACTGCTCAGCTGCGATAGTCCATCCCAGGTGTACTCGGGTGCCGCCCAGCGTTTACGATAGCGCGCAAGGTTGCCCCAGGTATCGTAATCCACTGAGTACTGCGCCCAGAGGATCGGTCACAGATACGATATCGCCGCCTTGGTTGCATAGTAAAAGTGGGTTGTATTCCCCTCGGGGTCGATAACCGCTGAGGGAAGGAAACCGCGGGTATGTTCTGCACCATCGCGTTGCTGCGCCTTCCGTACGAGCGCTGGAGTGTCACTTTCAGCAGAGGTCGGATAGATAAACTTCCACCGGGCACCTTCCGGGTTCTGGATAGCAGTTATGCCCGAGCTGCTGTGGAGTCAGTGTATTTTCATACCCAAGACCATCAATGTGATAAACTCGCCTGAACTCATCACGCACAAGGCGAGTAGTATCCCCGCACCATTGGTGATATACAAGATCCCCATGGGGTCGACGTGAAATCGGTACGTACACCGCTGGGATCGATCTGTGCGATGAGGTTACCACGTTCGTTCCAGTCAAAACGCGTGGTTGCGCCGGTACCATCCGTCACCGCGTTAGGGTTCGGATTCGCCGTATCATCGTACTCATAGGTTATCGTGGTCAGGTCGCCCAAGTTGCGCCAGTCGCGATGCTCACACGAAATACTTGTCAGACGGTCGCAATCATCCCAAGCATACGTGTAATCCGCGCCTTCAGGGTGCGTTCTCGATTATGCGCTGCGCGAGTCAAAACGCCGCCGTGGTCAAAGCCATCACCCTCAACTGGCGGTTGCCCCAGAATCATACCGCATGGTTGTTTGCTGCCGTCCGCGTAGACAGTACACTAAGCGTCCTCGTCACTGCGCCAGATATTGGGGTTCTCGCCCCGTTTCAGCGTGAGCGACATGAGTCATCAGCCCCTGAGCGAGGTGTATGAGACCTCCGCCCATATTCGGTAAGCTGATGGATACTCGTCCGGAATCATCGGTGGTTTGTCACCTCAACGTGACCGTTAACGTTGGTAACTTCTGCGGATTAGCCCTTCGTCTGTATGCGAGTATGCGCGCGTTCCGGCGTTCGTGGTCACCGATACCAAGTGTTCGCCTTCGTGGAGTCTACTCACCGCGGCAAGCTCTTCGCCAGCGTGGTCGCCGCGAGTGTTGTAGGTGTAGCAGCACAGGACGTTGGGGTAGCGGTCGAACGTCATTGAGTCTTCGCCGCATAGCACGTAAAGACCGCGTTCGGTAACCGGATGCACAAGTTTCACAATGCGACATGTCATCTCGACAAAGCAATTACCGTATTTGCCGTATGCCCCTTCAGCGGTACCCGCCCAATCTCCGGCAGGGAGTGAAGAAAAATCCGATGGTGTTTAGCGTGATACCACCCAATAGAACAGCGCCGAGGAACCAGCGTACCAGTCTTCGCCCTGACACGCCTCATCACGGAAGCTGTGCAAAACGCTCGTACTGATCCGCCCCAATCGTCACCTTCTCCAGCCACAGGGTTCGTGGGTGCATCGCATCACACTCTCACCTTCGCGGGCGAAGAAGGATACCGACCATCGTGGGTGTGCCAGCGGGCTTCTTGAGCGGTAAATTCCATGTGTTGGTTCTAATGTGGATGCCACCGGGACCACACCTGAAGGTATTTCATCAGATGCGTAAATCAAGTGGCTGCGCATCCGTTCCAAACGCACGCCGAACCAGTACCGGGAAGGAAAAGGTCGAGCTCTTCCTCAATACAGTTACGTGGCGGCATTTCACAGGGTCATTTCGAACCCGAGTGAGATCAGCTCCAGCTACCGTAGCAAGTGGAATATCCAGTTCTTTGCGTTCTTGCGCTTTTAACTGCCTGCTTTCACAGAATTTCTCAATCAGGAAGCTATCGTGGGTCGCCCATATTGCTAGAGGCACCCGCCTGACGGAAAGCCTCAGCGATCGTGTGAAGGATACGTCCTCCATGTTTGCCAGCCCCAGTCACCCGTTGCTGAGCAGACCCTAATATCGAACTGACCCCTAGGAGTAGTACCATAAACCCCTGGTATTCCTTTTGGATGCTTTCGGTTTCTCAAGTCCTCGCTCAGGCGCGCGGTGAAGTAAACATCAAAGATTATCGGGTGGCGAAGTCTTCGAGACCCGGACGCCCACATATCTTTTTCCTACGGATCCAGCGATCCATCACCATGTCAGAGACGTTTTCCAGGATGGAGCCACCTTTACCTTCTCCCCTTGGGAAGAGCTCTCTCGGTCGCTGGCGGGGGTGCACGAGCTCAGTACGGTTGAATGAGTTTCTGGCTTTTTCTTCCTGACCACGAATCACCAACCTGTTGGAAAAAGTCACGCTTATCCCAATCACCGAGCCTTCTGCCGGTTCTCTGTTCAGACGGGCAAGCTCCTTATATTTCTGAAGTTCGTTGGCGGCATCGGAGAGCGCATCGCCCAGCCGTTTTCCGTCGCGAAAGAGCGTTTCGTGTTGTGCGAAAAAGATCCGCGTAATGGTCCGGCAAATTCGGTCATCAGCGTCATGCAGCGCCTGAACGCTGGGTGAGTCCGTGGTGTGCAAATATTCGGAGGCTGACGCAGCTGTCACGCTACTGGTCTCTCGCCGTTATCGAAGTGCACGTCTTTCTCGAAGCTTCATATTTCAGACATCAGGAACTCCCCGGAAAGTGTGTGGTTTCAGATGGTGTGATGCTCCTGAGCGCGCCTGCCCACGCCGAAGCAGATGGGTGTGCGCTGCGCCTCTTTAACTGAGGCTTGATCAGGCATGACACCTCTTCCGTATAAGCAGCGATCACTGGCGTATTCGCGCTCTAGTTCGTCGAACATTCACATTTCCATGGACACGAAGTTTCACTCAAGGCTATCTACTTTAACGTTGAAGGTCAAGGATATTTGGTGGCATTCTTGAACGTGTTTTCATCGTGGTAATACAGATGTGATGCCCTCTGATACACCACCTGCGAAACTTTGATCGTCAGAATAAAGCGGGATTGCCAACGCTTTATTCACGATCAAAAGCTCTTACACTTCAGGAATGGATGCCCCAACCGCATATGCTGAGCACCAGAACCCTGGCGAAAGGAGACTGTAACGCTTTATCCTTGAGCCAATTTGCCGCTGCCGTGGATGGGTCCAGTTTCTTATCGCCGGATACCTCGTCATTGAGCGAGCGTAAATCGTCGGTCGTCAGCACCGCACTGATGCGGTTCAGCACCGCCTGCGCATCCTCGAGGACCCCGTTTGGTGTTGATAATGGGGAGTACCTGCTGCGCCGGAATCATGTTTTTCGGGTCTTCGAGCATCACAAAATTGTTCTGTGTAATTGCCGGGGTGGTCGGTACAAATCTACAACCTGCACGGTGTTATCCTGCAGGGGCCTTGACAGTGAGTGCCCCTCCCCCATCTGCAAGCGAGACGAATTCCGCCGGAACCACCCGTATTTATCTTTGAGCCCCGGAATTCCGTAGGCGCGTTCGGCAAACTCAGGGCAGCCCCAATCTTCAGCTCGGTACAGACCTTCCTATAGTCATCCAGGGTGCGCAGATTGTATTTCTGGGCGGTCTGCTGGGTAGACGACTAAGGTATCTTTATTTTCCGCCTGCGAGGAGCATCCAGTGCCTTGAGGTTTTATCCTGAAATGCCCCACCGAGCGCCTGCAGAATCTCTTGTTTGGTCTGCGCTGTGAATTCTCGTCAAGATACAGCAGCAGGTTGCCCGGTATTCGGGATCACGTCGATAGCCCCCGAGGTGAGCGCCCTTCAAGTAGGCTTCGCGCGCGCAATCCCCAGCTGGGTGCTCGATTTAAACCCGTTTTTATTTGGCGCTTGGGGTATGTTCGGCGAGAATCTGAGACTCTGCGAACGCTGCTGACCCCACGATAATACCGTCGTGTTCACCGCCGAAAACGTTTCGCCGCTCAGCCCGCAGGCGCTCAACCTCCCTAACGTTCCGAGAGGCACCAACAGCGCCAGGGTCCCGCCGCCTGGTAACGCCGCGTGCCATTCAGTCTCCCGCCGTTCCGTGGCTTTTCGCGCTCTTTTCCGGATAAAGAAAAGAACGATCGTTCGTGTTTCGGCGATGCACCAAAGCTCATGCGTGCGCCCCTTCCGTGTGCGAGTTTGCCGCATCCAGTGCGCTCTCGTGTTTCGGTTGCCCATGACGTTTGGATGCGCCTCCACCCCGCAGGGCACGGGGTCTGACCCGCTGCGCTAGGGCCATGAGCGCATCCACCACGAGGCGAGCACCGCTACCAGCAGGGTTGCCACGAGCATACGCGGATAGTCCCGCACCGCAGGCCCATCAAAAAGGTACCGACCCAGGTTATTCCCGTTACATGAGGCGGCAATGGTCGCCGTACGCGATCACCTGCAGCACCGCGCTGCGCAAACCACCCATAAACACCGGAAGACCCAGGAATCTCAGCCGGCGAAGAATCTGCCCTTCGGTCATGCAGGCGCGTGCCGCATCCACCACATCCGGGTCAATCCGGTCACGGCTTCAGGGTATGCGCCAGCGGCGCCACCGCAATAATCACGAGCACCACGAGCGGCGGAATCGCGTTAACCCCAAACCAGAGGCCAGCAGGGGTCAGCAAACCCAGGGCGGGCAGGGCGCGCAAAGCGGCGGTAAACCCCAACAGAGCGTGCCCGCCGCGGCAGTATGCCCAGCCCACAGGCCCAAAAGGCACGGCGATCACCAGGGCAATCGCAACCGCAAACACGGTGATGCCCAGATGCTCAACGGTGCGCGCAAAGAAATGCCCTGGACCGCTGCCAGTTGGCACCATCACCCAGAAAAAGCGAAGGTACGTTCTATAACATTTCATGCGGTCCTCCAGGCGGTCAGGCGCCGTGCCGTGAGGGCGAAAGCGCATCGGCGAGGTAGGCGAGACGGCGCTGAGCACCACGCCCGTGATAAGTTCGGCGGGAATACTACGCGCCAGTCCGTCGGTAAAAAGCGTGCCGAGCGAAGAAACACCAATCACCGCGCCCACGGATACCATCGCAATGTGCCACCGTCGCCACGCGGATACCGGCAAAAGTACCCAGGTAAAGCGAGCGGTAATTCCACCGTGAAAAATGCACGAGCCGGGAGGTGTATCCAGGGCGCGCGATGACTCCACACATGCTCGGGAACCGCGTTCAAAGCGTCTACCCGGAACGCACCATCAGCGCCATCGTGTAGATCGTGGCGCTACAAGCGTTCACCGGCGAAATATGCTGGTCCCCAGAATCAGCGCGCATGAGCACGAAGAGCGCGATCGACGGGATTGTGTAGAGTAGCCCGAAGCCGTGCACCAGGGCGTGTGCACCACTCCGGTAAGTTTTGCTCCGTCTTCCCGCGCGCGGCGGCGGCTCGCATACCGCGCCACCGGAATCGACAGGGCGGTTCCCACAAGTACCGGAATAATGCCCTGATACGGGTGATTGAGGTCAAATCAAGGACGCTGGATGTTATTTCCCAGCCAGTCCCAGTGCATCGAATCTGCCAACAACGGTTCATACTATCCCGCGCCAGAGGTCGATGCGGCGCCTCGCCCGATACTGCGGCTTCGCGTGTGCGGCGGTAGCGTTCGCGGCAATATACCGCACCTGGCGCATCACATCGGCAGGCAGCAAAGGCACCACGGACTGGCTAACGAAAGATTCCACAAAATCATTGGCGGGATTCGTCAGGATCTCTTCGGGGCGCCGTACTGGGCGAGCTTGCCGCCGGGGGCGAAGACCGCAATAGTATCGCCGAGGAATAGGGCCTCATCAATATCGTGGGTTACGAAAACAATGGTCTTATGCAGCTCGCCCTGCAGACGCAACAGTTCTTCCTGCAGTTCGGTGCGCACGATCGGATCGACCATGCAGAAATGGGCTCGTCCTGCGTAAAAATAGAGGCATCCGCGGCGAGCGCCGCGCGACTCCCACACGTTGAGCCTGCCCGCCGAGGCTGAGCCGGGTAGCGCTGCTGCTGAGGGACGCATCCAAGCCCACGGTACCCAGAAGGTCAGGCGCGTTCTTTCGCCTGCTGTTTGGGGTGCCGTTCAACGAGGGCACGGTCATAACGTTCTCCAAGCACGGTACGATGCGGCAGCAGCCGCCGCTTTGCGCGGCGTACCCGATGGATCGGCGCAGCTTGTAGGGGTCTTGGTCTGCAATATTTTGCCCGCCGATAGTGATCGTGCCTTCCTGCGGCTCGACCATGCGGTTGATCATGCGCAGGGTGGTGGTTTTACCGCATCCTGAGGAACCGACGAAAACAGTAGTTTCACCGGCGGGGATGCTCGAAGTCAGGTTATTGACCACGGTGTGTAGCGCCATAGCGTTTGGTGACCTGGGAGAATTCGATTCCCGCGGTGCGTGTTGCCTGCGCGGAGTTCGACGGTATGGTGTCTTGGGGAGTGGGTGCTGGCATTCGATCTCTTCCGTATGCGCCGGTTTTGCCGCCGTGTGTACAGGTGTTGTCCAAATAGCACAACGTCTCCACCCTGGCGGAAATTCAGGAAGTGAAACGAACCGGCGATGTTTACCGGTCTGCCGGCTACTACTCTCCTCTTCCCCGGTGTAAAAGAGCGCGGTTCGACGAAAGCGGCGAAAATACTCTTTCTTGAGATCAGGCTCTTTAGCGAAAAAGAGCTGCGGGCGTACAAAGATAATGCGCAAGACATAAAGTTATTCATAAGGGGTACCCAGCCGCAGAAAGAAAATCAACGCCCGCCGCAAAACACCGTCCGTAGAGCTCAGCGGATACCGAAACCCTGTATGTACACTCTGCCAAGTCTTCACCTGAGTAATGACCCGCTCAACCGCCGACCTCAGCCGATTGACCCGACTCTTATTCTCTTTCACTGCAGCTCTGCTCACCTCACTAATGCTTTTCGTTTAGTCGGAATCAGTAACCCTGACCCGATGTACCCCTTTATCTGCCAGAGCGTACTCATCAGAATATTTCTAGCTGGTGAAACCGGTAGCGGCATAAACGCGTACTCCGGCTCCCCGTACTGGGTCGGTGGCCAGCTAAAATTTCCCGTCTAGAGTGCAGATGATTTGGTGGTTGACCAGCACATTTTGTGTTTGCATGAAAAGTTTATTATTCCGAGTGATTGCCAGTTCAGGTTGGAATTAGAGTTCCGTCAACAACCAGTGAACCTGGCATATCTCGTGCTGTTGCAACTGAGTAAGCGCTATTTTCAGAACCTTCACCAGCGCTTTTCCATCAGATTGATAGCTCTTGAAGGCGTTCAGCTCTCTCACGAAGACGTTTCAGGAACCCCTGTGTGAAAATCAGGATGTCCTTTTCTAATTCGATGTCAGCAATTTTCCACTGTTGCGTATCCCAGCGTTGGAATAGCTCCTGAGGCTTGGACGACGAAAGCTGGGGCATCGGCGAGGCGACCTGAGTAGGGTATCTATGACTCCGAGGTGCATGACAGAGGCTTCATCGATTCTGAGAGTGCTCCACCGGTTTGTCATTTCTTAATCCTCCTTTGACCTATTGGCGTACTGTAGCTCTCGATGCGCTCGTGAGCTATCGGGTTTTTATTGAAGAGAGCAGATAAGCGAAATAAGTGAAGTTACTGCGAATACGAGACCGACTTTCGCGGGTCTACTACACCCCAATGATTCTGCATGGTTAGCCAGGCTCCTCCGCCTACGAGAATTGAGATGATGCTCCAGAAAATTTCTTTCGATTTTTCGGTTTTCATGATGCCTACCTTCCTTATGAAAAAGCTTTCATTCCTTAAATATAGGGGTAAGGAAAAACATTTGTATATTGTCCGTTTGTAGGAACGTCTACATCCGAACGGAGGGGCTGACCATTCTATCTTATTGAGGTTATTCATTTGCGGTGGTTTTTGTATCCAGAAAAACAGTGCCCGCACCACCGAGAACACTCTCCGGTACGAGGTGAGAGGTCTGCGGAAAGAGTACTAGAGTACCAACACTTGCAGTAGTGCGATCACGCGTTCGATGACGACCGGTGGTGATTGATGTGCCGGTTCAGGTAGTTCTCGTCGTCGGTGAGTTCTCCGTCGGGTGAGTTTCTTCACCGGGGTGATCAGGTCTAGTCATGGTAGCCTTATCGGTAAAGGGTATCGTGCGGGTCTAGAATCTGTCCAATCCGTGCCACCGGTACGCAAACGTCGTGGTGTCCCGGGTGCGGGGTCGGTGATCACCAAGTGTACTCATCTAGAGTGCCAGATAATCGTGGTTGATCCAGCACAGTGGTGTTTACCGCCCTGTGATAGCTGTAGTGATATTATTGAAGAATTCAAAGGATGTTTCCTAACATCCAAGTTGATGTATTATGGAAATGAGGTTTTTTAAATGACGGATTATAAAGAAACAAAAGAAATGACTATAGAAAGTTTTTCAAGATTTTTACAGAAGAAGGTTTTTACAACAAGTCAAGCACTTGCTGCCGCTCTTGAAGATTGCGCGTATTTATGAAAAGCGAAAACTAACTTTACCGGTGCTACCATAGCTTTGTCTTTGATTGGTTTAGATAATGGCTTGTTTCCAGATTATTTAGAGTATTTGCTGAAAAAGTGGAGAAACTGTCTTTATCTGATGATATAAAAAGGACATGGATAAAGTAAATACCATGCTTACAGCAGGTGATTTTTCAGTTGAGGAAGACCCCAAATATTTAGAACAGGTAAAGTTGATTTTTGATGAATAGTGTAATAGCAATAAGTTCTAAAAATTTAAAAGAAAAATTGAAAGAGCTAGGGGGATGTGGCGAATGCCCAGAGAGACGAGGGAAGTCTTAATCAAGGGTGCCATTCCACCAGAGTATTTTTCATTTTATCGAATAGAAGGATAAACTAATGAACGAACAAGAAATTCATCATTTACTTTTACGACATTCCAGAGAATGTTGATTATACGGATATTCCGCAGGAGCTGGATTTAGAAGATGTTCTAAAGAAAGAGTTGATAAATTACGAGATTTACTCCATTCAGATGATTTGGCAGTGCGTTTTGATGCTGCATTGCTATTGACAAATTGGGGGTGGAAGACGGTCTGAATACTTTGATAGACTTGTTTGAGAAAGGAGAAACGAAGGATTTATCCCTCATCATCTACATCCTTATGATGACACCAACAAACATATTTTAGATGCGTTAATTGGCTATTGGGCGAGTCAAACTGATTTACATAAAGAACAAGAAGCTCGTAAAAGGATATATCCCTACGATTATTTCAATCATTAAGCAAGCAGTACATTCATCTTATAGTATTGCGCAAATTGGTTTTTAATAAAAAAAGATTTAGATATTCATAAAGAAGTTTATACGAATATATCCCAGTTTTAGAGGACTTTTTGACAGCTATTATTGACGATAAAGAGAGGAACTATTGCGCATTCATGACGCTCTTAAGTTGCTTTTTAGAGGTGGATGAACCTTTTGTTCAGAAAATCTTGACTGAAAAAGGCAAAACATTGGCTGATTTTGGCTTAGATGGAGAAGAAAAATGACTGAAATTAAATTTTATCGAGTAAATGATGCTTATGGCTATCTGTCGAATTTCGCTCCCTACCCTTTTGAGATAAATGGACTAATCTGGTCAACTTCGAGCATTATTTTCAAGCTCAAAAGTTTTTGGACAAAAGCTATTCAAGAAAAAAATTCGCCGCTTGAAGTCACCAATGGACGCTGCTTTAGAGGGCGCAATCGAGAAAATCCCTTGCGTTCGGACTGGGAAGTGGTAAAGGATGACATCATGAGGTTAGCTGTTTTTGAAAAATTCCGCCAGAATCCTGCAATTAGGAGAGCTACTAGCGACTGGGCATGCTACTTTGATTGAACATACGAAAAATGATAACTACTGGGCGGATAATGGTGACGGGACTGGTAAAAATATGCTGGGAATTATTCTCATGGAAACGAGAAAAAGGCTGAAAGCAGAATAATGGAAATAGATCCACAAGTCAAGCAGGCTCTGCTTAATATTGACTTTATCAAACGCTATGAGGCTTTATCGAAAAAGTATGATTTAGAAAGATTTGGTGATAAAACTCGATTGAAATATCTTGACGGTGAGTTAGTTATGGATATGATTTCAGAGCTGGCTATATTCCCGTTTTTGACCCCAAAGAAATTTTTTTAAATTTTTATCAAGAAATAGGCGATTATACTTTTTGGTTTACATTTCATCCTCTACAATGGAACGGTTGATTTTATTTGGGCAGTAACTGAGGGCAAACAAGTGCTTGGGGGAGCCCTTGAGGGTGTTTATTCTAAGCGACTAATTGACCCTAGTTATCGTATCAAAAAGCCGATTTTCAGTGACTACGACGAATTGGAAGATATTTTAAAAACAGCTTTTAAGATTTATGAGGATTTCAAACAAGTCTTTTTAGAAATTGCTGAACAAAAATAGATGTCGAAAGAGGGCAATCGCCCTCTTTTTTGCTATACTGGTATCAGCGGGGTGGAGTAGATGATAGATAAAATAGATTTTTAGGCTTTTTGTCAACTGTAGTGGGTTGATAAAAAGTTACAACCTGGAGAGGACCAAATTGGTTCTCTCCTTTTTGATATTCAAAGCAATGAGAATTCTCGTTTTAAAATTTTCAAAGTTCCGGAAGCCAAAAGCATTTCGCTTAATGACTTTGATGAGGTTATTTAGTGGTCTCAAGTTTTGCGTTTGAGTAGGGAAGTTCAAGTGCATTAATGATCTTATCCTGATCCCTCAAAAAGGTCCCTAAAATGGTCTGGAAGATAGGATTCTACAGAAGAAATGGACTCTGTGATCAATTCAAAGAAATAGTCAGCGTGCTTCTCTTGAAAATGAAAGAGTAAAAGCTGATAGAGTTCATAGTGATCTCTAAGATCTTGAGAGTAAGAGAGAAGTTTTTCGAGAATCTCTTTATTGGTTAAATGCGCCTCAAATGTTGGATGATAAAAATCGTTTACTGCTCAGCGTATAGTTATCCTGTTGAATGAGTTTCAGTAACGTTTCAGTGCTTTATATTCAGTGCGATCTCCTATCAAACTGATTCATAATTTTGATGCGTACGCGATTCATTGCTCGACTGAGATGATGGACAATATGAAAGCGATCGAGAACGATTTTAGCATTTGGAAAAATTTTCTAGCAATATCGTAGTAGGGACTAAACATGTCCATGGTAATGACTTTCACGCGACTTCTTACCCTGTCTAGAATACCGAAGGAAATGATTGCGAATAGTTGCTTGAGTCCGTCCATCTGGAGGGTTATTCATTAGGGCGTGACACCCCAACCGCCTAACCACTCTTCACCATACAGAAAAACAACGACCCTCACCTCTTGTCCACGTATGATGGTGAAATACCAAAACCAACCACCAACCATACACGCACAGGTAGGAACCGTTGCCTTCTCACCGTACCACCGGCCTGAGACCAGCACAATTCACGACCCTCCCTAGCACTCCTGACCAACACCCTCACCTGGAATACTCCGAGACACTAAACCTCATAAACTCACCCTCACCCAGGGGCTGAAAGCCACCCTGCTGTATCTACGCCAGAACCAGACCGAAGAGTTCTTAGCCGAAGACTTCGGAGTTCTCAACCAACGATCAGCCGCATCCTGAACAAGATCGAAACAGCACTGCTACACGTCTTAGCCCCCTAGCAGTACCGCCCATACCTGAAACCCCTGCTGCAGAGTTCTGGGACCGTGATCGTCGACGGCACCCTCGTGCCCACCTACAACTGGCATGGTCCAGGAATGCTGCCTATGAGGAAGTTCCGTAAAGAGGTTATTTTCCCTTTAATTTGAGGTCTGTAATTTGTGAGCTATATCTTCTAGTATCTTAGCTTCTGTATCATTGAATCTAGGGGAACTTATCTTCAACATATGCTTTGTGAATATTTTTATCCTCTTTAGCTCGTTGAAAGTCAGCAACATCCGCCCCTTTACTTGTATTGGAATGAATCCTACTATGAGCCACAAATTCTGACTTCAACTATTATCGACTTTTACACAAAAGAAAAGCCCTCAGAAACTTCTGTTCTGAGGACTTTGTCTTCAATCTACAAGATACAATCTTTTCTTGTACTTGCATAATTTTTTCTCAATTCTTCTACTGAGAGAGGCTTATCTCAGTACCATGAACCTGTTAGTAATATATTTTTAACCATTAAAACTTTGCCCAAAATCATGCGGTTTTTCTGTGAATATCTTTCTAAACCTTCAGAAAATGACATCCCGCAAAAACTTCGTTATAACTGTCATACTGACATGACTTGAATTTTGTCAAACGTTTTAATCGTGCGTCCACAAAATCATCAAGCTCAACAATTTCCTCATCTGACCCTCTTTTCCCGAGTGTCATTTAAAATAATCAATCGTCTATTTTCTTCCATTCCAAATATAATACGATATATAGCCTACTTTTATAAAGATTACACGGACATGCTCTCCGTCAACTCCATGCTCATATCGTCGGCTAAATCTGGATGTTGTTTTTCAACTTATTCTACACTTTATCAGGCAAATAACCAAAGCTCTCCGTCAGGAGAAATTTGTTCTCACTAAATCTTTATAAAAGACGTCTAAAGTCTTGCCAAACTGACGAGGAATATTCTCGGAACCCCTCGAAAACCGTACCGTCCCTCTATCAGTATGAGTAGCGCTACAGCGTTAGTACAAAGCAGGATTGGCACCAGTACGCATGCGGAAGGTCAGCCATTGTCCCAGTTATAATTGTCTAGATGAACAGTTGTTCGGAGCTATTTATCTGAACTTGTTCTAGTGCTCTTATTGTCTTCAGAGAGAATAGAATGATGTTAAAAATTTCATATTAGATAGTCATGAAAATCATCCTCAATAATTAATCTAAATTTTCATAAATCTTTCAAAAGTTCGGTGGTCGCTTAAATTGGGATATAAAGGCAGACCCTTATCTTGCGGTATACCTAATTTTCTTTATAACGCTTTAACCTCTTTTGCAACATTGCCGGAGGATTGATTTACTCAATATTATCTAACTGTGCACGAACAAATTCATTATACGTGGAGTGATGAAACCTCTGTCTTGATAATGGACTAACACTGTGTAGTATCTCATCGAATTCTGGCTAGACAAAATTTCCCGTACTTGCATCATCCAAATCCATACACCATTTTGTATAACAGGGTGATCAGCCATATCTGCCGAGAATGCATGTGTTGAGCGATAACCAATCCATTTTGCCCCCTACTAGCCCCATATCTTCCATCATATTTTACGCAGTTTAGTTGAACACTGCCTTACAACTCCATCTTGCAGGGATAACTTCTAGGTGTCTGTTGATATTCCTTTATCGCTATTTGGATTATCCACTTCTTCTGGCTTCGCACTTTCTTGCCAGCGTCAGGGTGACTCGGGTTGTCCCGCTTTTGGGGAGGTCGGGCTCTGCGCCTGACCTTTCGGAACGGCACTAGCACTAGCTGCCGCAGCGTCAATGTCGGTTTGACCTTGGTTTCCATTTCTGGCTTAATCACCCGGTCGGATTGGACTTCGGCTGGGCGAGTGGCTTCAATGTCGAGCTTCTTGGTCACATCCACTTCTTTTGAGCGACTGTTTGGTGACGCCACCTCGCTCGAAGCTTGAGTTGTTAATCTCAGGATTGGATTGTCAATGTACGTTTTAAAATTCCATTTTGTCCCTACACTTTTCAGTATAACAAAAGAGGACGTCACGTCCTCTTAAATAAAATATATGACTCCTGATTTCCAAACTAATCCACGAACAATAGCATCTTGAATTAAGTCTAAGGTTGAATTATATCCTTTTGTTTCCTTATAAGAATATCTGTCACTTCTTTGACAATACCGTCAACAATAGAAGTAATGCCCTCTACTGTTTCTCCGCTATCGTCCCTTTTTCAAATTGTTCTGTCATCATTGTCATTTTCATTGATTTATCGGACATTCTTTTTCCCCTTTCTTCTATTTCTAGTCGTAAAAAGATTATTTATCCTCAATAATAGAAATATACTCACTAGGAATTGGCTCAGAAAGCCATATATCTTCATTCCCAATATAAAATTTTACACCATTTTCCCAAGCAGACTGGGCAGCAACTTCTAAAATGATAGCTCTGTCATCTCTTCTCAAAGCTACCTGCTGCTGTACTCATCAGAAGACAAATGAACATACTGCCTTTTCTTTTGGAATTAGCCCGTTTGTAAAAATCTGATTTAAAAATCTTTGAACTTGTTCCATGGTATAAAAACTTTCGGTGGTTTATTGGCTGTTTTAGATAATTTGTCTTTTTATTGAATGTCCATAAAAGCCTAATCTTTTTCACCTTTTTATTTCATGACGCTTTTTGTCAGATAGTTCTATCATTGTTTCAAGGTCATCTCTTGTAAGTCCTTTCCATAAAGGAGTTTCTGATAATTTATGTATTAAATCATCAACTGAACACCACCCCTCCGAGTCCAGCTTTATACCATATTTATCTGGATTATGTCTTAATATAGGATACTTCTCTACTAAGTTTTTGTATAATCAAACAAGCCTTTTCCACCTCAAAAACTATCAGCAATTATTTGAAAGAAACCTGAGCCGTCTAGGTAAAAGCATAATGATTAGGAGACCAAAACGCATAGTCCCTTTCATTTGTTTCTTTTAACTCCACTAATCTTTTTAGAATTTTCAATTTTAATGACTGTATCATAAGAACCCTCTGTTATTCCAAATTTTGAGGATGTCCGAGTAAATTCCAAGACTGATTGAAATTTTAGTAGAACTTCACCTAAATTGTTCCTCATCATCATAACCTGAAATCCAGTGCAACCTCCAAACCTGTTATCTGAATTTCAGGCTCTTTTCTAAATTTGAAGAAAACATAGGTAAAACATATTCTGTTTTGTATGTCATATTTATTATCCTTTTCTGTTACTTGGTCTAACTTCTTTAATACCTTCTGAAGTAGGTTTGTTTCTTTGTAGTTTGTCCGTCAAGCAAGTCTCGTGTAACTTTTCTCCCGTCCCTATCAATCGTATGCCAATCACTCCCTAGAATACCTGATTGAGTTAAAGCCTGTGATATGCAGTATTCAATATCAAAGTATTTCCATCACGATTGATATATTCAACCGGTAAGTCTTTAATATCTATTTTACCCGATTTTATTGCATCAACTAAATCATCAATTGTTTTTATAGGTTTCCCCTGCTAATTCAGAATATATTTTCTGTCCTTCTTGACTGAACAGTGACCATATGTCTTTTGTGCATAATTTGCATCTTCCGACATTCCTATACCAGCCTTAGTGGCTTCGGTATCCACCTCTTCTGGCTTCTGCACCTTTCTTGCCAGCGTCAGGGGTGACTTCGGGTTGTCCCGCTTTTGGGGAGGTCGAGGCTCTTGCGCCTTGACCTTCGGAACGGCAGCTGCTACTAGCTGCCGCAGCGTCAATGTCCGGTTTGACCTTGGTTTCCATTTTCTGGCTTTAATCTTGGTCGGATTGACTTCGGCTGGGCGACTGACTCAATGTCTGGCTTCTTGGTCACATCCACTTCTCGGACGACTGTTTGGTGACGCCACCTCGCTCGGACGAGCTTGGCGACCTCCGGTTTCACCGTCTTGCCTGTATCAATCTCGCTCGGCTTTGCTGTTGGTATTATCCACCGCTGGACGGCTTGGATTGTCAATCTCGGGTTTCTGCGTTTTAGTGGTATCAATTTCAGCTTCACTTGGACCAGTTATCTCTGGACTGCTTTTGCACGGTCAATCTCAGAGCTTGCTTTGTCTTCGTCACATCAAGCTCTGGCTTTCTTGCGGGCTTGGTATTTCTTGATGTTGGGGCGTCTGAATCTCTGGTTTTGGCTTCTTGCCTGTACCAAGCGTAGACGGATCCACATCTGTGTCCGCATGGGTCTTCAGCCTCGCATTGCCCGCTGGCAGATCCACCTTTTCCCACTACTTGGCAAGTCCACATCAGCTCCACTGCCACCTTGCCAAATCTTGCTCGGGACTTTATTGCCTAAGACATTCGAGACATGACCAATCGCACGCCCTATTCCAAATTAGAGTGCTGCGCCCATGGGGTCATCCTGCATCGCGGTCACCGTATGAGCGATGTCATTGGCATCATCGGCATAATTGAAAAGCTCTGCCGACCGTCTGTACCGTCGTCGTTGCGGCTTTCCCGTCTTGGCAAGCACGCTGGCATAGGTCGCAAAGCCACCGGTCGCTGCCGTCAAGACTGCGTCCACACTCTGCCCAGATGCGCTCCCCGTCAGTCAGCCGTTTCCCTGAAATGGTCTCCCCGCTAACCGCCTGATAACCGCTATCTGCCACCAGGTAAGCTGTCCTGCTCCGATAAGGATAGAGCGAGTGTGCCTCCGCTCAGGACACTCCCCGCGATAATGGCACCCACTGCTATCAATTTCAACCCACTGCAGCCAGCCCTTTGTTGTTCTCCTTCCAGAGTCGAGCGCGCCCGCTCTGTACTCGCCGACTGCGTCGAAAACACTAGCTTCCATGAGCTGTTGGTCGCTCAAGCCCTTGAGCTTTCGTAATTCTCATGATCTTCTCTCTCAATCTTCGCCTCTCTTGCCAGCTTGAGCTTAGCATCGTAGAGTTCATGGCAGCGGTATCGGTGTTTTGTCGCTATTGACAGTACCGAAAATACGTAGTGCTCTGTGTGGTGTGGAAAGTATGAACGAACTGGTGGGACAAACAAACTGGATGAAGCCAAACGGCGTAAAAGAAAAATGCCCTTACTTATGAGTAAGTGGAGCGTCTTTTTAGGCTCTATAATTTCTGTAGTGGTAAAACCACTGTAGGAATTATGGAGTCTATTTTCTGATTGTAGAAAAACCCCATAAGACCTATAATGAAAAAGTGACCAAACCATCATTAGAAATGAATCTTATGGAACAATTAAATTTTATCACAAACTATACTTGGAATGAATGACAAGAACATCATTATCTTAGATCATCTTGATGCTGGAACGCATAAAGAAGTCATCGCTAAGCTCGATTATCCTGCCTCTAAATGTCACAACTGTCAAGGACAAATGGCTAAATATGACTTTTCAAAAAAAGTCCAAAATCCCTACCTCGAATGTGCGGGATACAAGACTCTCATTCGATTGAGAAACGTCGTTTTCCGCTGTAAAGACTGTGAAAATAGCCGATCTCAGAGACTTCCTTAGTCAAAAAGAATCACCAGATCGCAGCCATCGTCAAACCAGAAAATCACTCAAAAATTGATTGAGAAAGTCCCTATGACGACTATCGCCGAAAGTTTATCTGTCTCCACTTCGACAGTCATTCGTCAAATTGACAGAATTCAAATTTCAAGACAGATCTTAACTACCTTCCGAACACATGAGTTGGGATGAATAGAGCCAAGAAAAGGAAAGATGAGCTTTTATTGCACAGGACTACGATACAAGAAAGATCCTAGCTATCTAGATGGACGGACTCAAGCAACTATTCGCAATCATTTCCTTCGCTATTCTAGACGGAGTGAAGTCGCGTGAAAGTCATTACCATGGACATGTTTAGTCCACTACTACGATGAGGGTTATTCATTTTGGGTGTGGTTTTGTATCCAGAAAAACAGTGCCCGCACCACCGAGAACACCTCCGGTACGAGGTGAGGGTGTTGATTTTTCGCGTGGTGAAGAGTGGTTGAGCGGTTGGGGTGTTACACCTCACTGAACAACCTCATAGAGACTACGCAGGCTTGAGAGCAGGGCGCGGTTAAAGATCCGCCCCCACTGCTAGAAGCCTGGAGGGCGGATTGTGGCTCCGACCGGCGTCGATCCGGTGACCTTACGATTTTCAGTCGCACGCTCTACCAACTGAGCTACAGAGCCTTGCGCATCGAAGCAGATACGCAACGACCGCGTCTTCGTGATGAATTTCTTCACCTGAATCACGCGGCCAGAGCGACCCCGACGGGACTTGAACCCGCGACCTCCGCCGTGACAGGGCGGCGCGCTAACCAACTGCGCTACGGGGCCTTGTTGGATTCGGCAGAGGTATAATCTGCCTTCATCATGACTTTGCAAATCTGAGGATTTGCAGTACCCTAACAGGATTTTGAACCCGTGCTACCGCCGTGAAAGGGCGGCGTCCTAGACCGCTAGACGATGGGGGCCCAGTCGATGCGAACGGGTTCTTTTCATCCCGTCGTTCGAACCTCAACTAGTCTATGACAGATTTTTAAGCCGTGCAAGCCGAATTCTTCAAAAACTTCTTCATACCCGCCACTCCCCCTTCTAAGATATCCTGCTCACCTACATAGTTACTAGTCAGAGCGTATTTTATAGTCACCAGAAATTTCTCAAAATTTTTCTGAATAACCCCCGCAAACAGCACGAAATGACCGGGTAAGCGCCGCGCATCCCCTACACAGGTTCAGCAAAAAGGCGTAGAATATGCCGCGCCACGCGCATGACTTTTGATACAAAAGAAATCGCCGGTTTCGGACTGTGCCGAAGACCCAGCGAGGGATTCTTCATCGCGACTCATATACCGCAGAAAATCGCTGCGTACAGCTATTACTCGCCGCGCGAGATACGAATCATCTCATCACGGTCAACAGCCTTCACACGCTCACGCGGCTCGCCCTTCGCATCCTGTGATGCCGCACCGAGCGCCTTTTCGTGATCGTCCAGACGGTGCCAGCCTTCCCAGGTGGTGTAGCGAATGCCCTTAGAGTCCAGGTAATCACTGAAGGTGTCAGCATCCGGTTCGGGGAGCGGTGACTGCAGGTTCTCGCGGTCCTCCAACAGGTGGGTGATGGTTTCAAGCGCATCGCCCTTCGTGGAGCCGATCAGACCCACCGGTCCGCGCTAATCCACCGGTAGCTACAGACCGGGCACGTGCTCGCCGTTTTCATCGACCACGGCCCTCAACGTTAGTAATCACGCCCTTATCAGCGTCATAGCCAACCTCAGGCAGCTCAGATCCGAAGTAGCCGATCGCGCGGTACACGGCCTGCACGGGGTAGTCCACGAACTCGCCGGTGCCCTCAATACCGCCGCTTACCATCAAGCCTATTGCGTTCCATGCGGATGCCCATAACCTTGCCGTCCTCACCCAGAATCTCGTGCGGGGACTGCAGGAAGTGCAGGTGCAGGCGGCGCGATGCGGTCTGCTCACCCTCCTCCTGGTCGGTAAGCCAGGTGAGTGAGGGTCTTCATCATAGTCTTAACCTGGTTATTCGTCTGAATAGCCTCATCCGAAGCCTCGTCGAACTCGAAGTCCTCTTCGTAGAGCACAATATCGACATCGCGGGAGTGTGAAAGCTCGCGCAGCTCCAAGGGGGTGAACTTGATCTGCGCGGGTACACGGCAGTAAAGACGTGCACATCGGTCACGGGCGAAGATTTCAGCCCCTCGTACACATTCTCGGGAATTTCGGTGACGAGCAGATCATCGGCATGCTTGGAGAGCACACGTGCAATATCCAGCGCCACGTTGCCGTTACCAAGCACCGCGATTTCCTTCGCGTTCAGCGGCCAGGTGCGCGGGTAATCGGGGTGACCGTCATACCACGAGACGAAGTCGGCGGCACCATAGGAACCGTCCAGGTCGATGCCCTAATAGGCAGGCGCATCGTAAATAGCGCCGGTCGCAAAGATAATGGCGTCGTAGTGCTCGCGCAGGTCGGCAAGGTTCAAATCTTTACCGTATTCGACATTGCCGAAGAATCGAATATCACCGCGGTCAAGTACCTTGCGCAGGGCGGTGATAATGCCCTTGATCACGCGGGTGATCCGTACCCACCGTAGCGAATGAGCCGAAAGGGCGCGGGGTAACGGTCAAAAAAATCGATAGAAACCTCAACGGCTCCAGAGCGTACTTCCTCAGATTTGGTGAGCAGATCGGCGTAGATACCCGCAGGACCCGCACCGATAACGGCAACGCGCAACGGGCGTGCAGCTCAGACACGTATTTTTTTCCTTTCAAAAGTTCACCCACAGGGCGAGCTTAGCCTTAACATGCCTTGCTTTATTTTTGCGGTCATAGCCTGAGCAAACGCAGGAAACATGAGCTGAACCACTCAAAAGACACATTTTTCATGTTTTTGACCCCAGGTTTTGAGGTCTCATCATTAATATTCCTGTCACGACTTCGGAATATAGTGCGAGCATAAAATTCGTCACCCTGCGTTACGAGAGCTAATAACAAAACCCACCAATGCAGTCTCGGTGGGTTTTTCTCATTCCGTCTTCCCGCATCGCCCGCTCTTATTACCCCCGCGAGCAGGTGGTTTTTGATACGAACGGTAGGAAAATCCTACGCTTTTCGGCGAAATTCTACCTGCTCGCGGAATGGATATGAGGTTAGGCTGCGTGAAACTCACGACCACTTCGCGCTCGCCAGAAACGCACAAGGTGACGCTCCAGCACGCCTGCAAGGTTCTGCGCTTTCGTCGTCTTCGGCACGAACCTCCGTGATGAGAGCATGGTTCGCATCATCGAGCCACCAGAGTCGTCCATACCCGCGAGAGATACCGTCGCGATTAAAGATTAAGCGCAATCCACCAGAATTTCCTCGGTACTGAATTTTGCGGCCCTATGTGAGACTCGCTGTTTTAATATAGCGTGCCGGGCGGTCAGTACTGACCGTGGAACGCTGACGAACGGGCAGAGATTCTGCGGCTGGATACTCACTCATAACAACCTTCTTCATAGCTTCAGGATGCGCGCCCAGCACCAATTCTCAGGCGGCATATCGTCCTAGGTAATCCCTTATCTTAGCAGTGTTGCGAGGCGTGTGCCGATGGGGTTTCGCCTACAGCGCGGGTGGTGCCCTCACGGAAAACTTACCGCCTAAAAGCGACCATCATGCGCAGACGCAAAGAAGTAGCCTTTTACGGGTTACTCCCCCTAGAATGTTGTAGTAACAAGAGCGTCACGCCCCACGGCTGGCGCTTTTCTTATGCGCATCCCCAACCGGCGGATGCGCGCCCTACGAGTATCTACAGATTTTTCGCGATATCTTCTGAGAACACCGCGGCTCCCCAGACGCTTCTAAAACCCAACAGTTCGGCGGCGCCCTGGACCGTTACTTCAACATTAGCCGAGCGTGGCTCAACTATCAGCACCGAAATTCGCGGCGGTTTAGCGACCTTCTTCGCCATGAGTTATATTGTGGTGCTCAACCCGCTTATTCTCGAGCCTCACGCCCGATTCCTCCGGACGGTCCCTCGGCGTGCCGCAAGTCGCCGCCGACCGCGCTTGTTGCAGGCGTGATGACCATTCTTCTGAGCGTTTACGCCAAACACCCCTTCGCAATGGCGGCTGGGCTGGGCGTGAATGCGCTGTTGAGCGACTACGATAGCACGACTCCTAACCTCACCTGGCCGCAGATTATGGGGTTGGTCAGTGTGGGCGGGCGTGCTCATGACCGCCCTCGTGCTGACCGGTTTCCGCACCGCCGTTTTTCCGACGCCGTGCCCGAAAAGCCTGAAAACCGCAATCGTGGTGGGTATCGGGCTCTTATCGCCTTTGTTGGGCTGGTGAACGCCGGAGTTATTCGCCGTGCAGAGACCGGCTCAACCCCTGTTGTGTTCGGTGTTCACGGGCATCTGCTCGGTAGCCCACTCTCGTGTTCATTGTGGCTGTTCACGACCATTATTCTGTATGTTCGTCAGGTGCGCGGTGCTATTCTCTACGGCATGCTCGCATCCACGGCACTTTCGCTTATTCTGAGGCGGTTGCCCCTCCGGCAACGTGCAGGCTAACTCGCTTGGCTGGTCGCTCAACGTGCCCGCCCTGGGACGGCAGCGGTTTTGGTCTGCCCTGATTTTCTCGCTTCTGTTCTCCGCAGATCTTTTCGGTGCCTTCAGTTCTTTGGGTGCAATGGTACTCAATTCTGCTGGTGTTACCATCCTTATTTCGGCGTTTTTCGATGTGATGGCTCCATCATGGGTATGGCAGTCGAAGCCGGTTCTATTGATGAAGACGGCAAGATCGAAGACATTGACCGTTTGCTTCTGGTAGATGCGCTGGGCGCGGTCGCCGGTGGCGGCACATCAACCTCAACCAACCAGGTATTCGTGGGTCGGCAACCGGTATGGCGCGGGTGCCCGCACAGGTCTGGCAAATGTGGTGACGGGTGCGCTCTTCCTGGGCGCTATTTTCCTCTCTCCCTGGTGACGATTGTTCCCCGCTGAGGCGGTCGCCCCACAATGGTGTTCGTCGGGTTCCTGATGGTGCGCCAGGCGGTTAATGTTGATTGAACGATCTTGCCCTGGGAATTTCGGCGTTCTTGACAATCGTCATTATGCCGCTGTCGTATTCGATTGCGCACGGTATTGGTGCCCGGGTTTATTTCGTCACGGTTATCCGTGTAGCGACCGGTCGCGGACGTGAAGTGCACTGGCTCATGTACGTGGTTTCCGGCGGTGTTTGCGGTACATTTCGGAATGGGCCTGATTGAGGGGTGGATGCGTAGGGCATCTTCTCTCTCCCTCATCGTAAAAGAGCCTTGATCGTGAAAAACTTCGATCGATCAAAGCTCTTTTTATCACCCACTTACCCTTAAAGGCGGATATACGTCCCTCGCACCCGCTAAAGACCTGGGAAATTTCCCTGTCAGTAGCGCATTGAGGGTTCGACGTCATGAGAATAATGTGGTAACAAAAGCGTCACACCCGCCATGAGGGTTGGACGCTTTTCTTTGAACAGCGCAAACCGCGCGCGCATCCTACGAGGTATCTACAGATTTTTCACGAATGTCTTCTCGAGAACACCGCGGCTCCCCAGGCACACAAGCCCAACGCATCGGGCGGCGCACTGGACCGTTACTTCAAAATCACTGAACGAGGCTCATCTAGTTTCAGCCGAGATTCGTGGCGGTCTCGCCGCGTTCTTCATATGAGTTACATCGTCGTCCTCAACCCCTGGTGATCGGCACCGGCGCAGACTCGGCGGGAAATACGCCCTGGCGTGCCGCAGGTCGCCGCGAGTCACCGCACTCGTCGCCGGTGTGATGACTATCCTGATGGGCGTTGATGCTAAGCAGCCTTTTCGCGATGGCGGCGGGACTGGGCGTGAACGCGCTGCTGACGTCCAATCGCAACCACCCCCGGGCTGACGTGGGCAGATATTATGGGCTTGGCGATTATCGCCGGTCTTATTATGACCGTGCTGGTCCTCACCGGCTTCCGCACCGCCGTATTCGAGGCGGTCCCCGAGAGCCTCAAAAGCCGCAATTGTGGCGGAATCGGCTTCTTTATCGCCTTTATCGGACTGGTTGATTCCGGATTATCTGCCGCATGCCGGATGCCGCAAGAACCACCGTTCCCGTCTCGTTCGGCGTGGGTGGTCACCTACTTGGCTGCTACCTACTCTCGTGTTATTTTCGGTCTTTTTCCTCACCATCGCCTTGTTTATTCGCAATGTGCGCGGCGCTATCTCGTGGCGTGGTGGCATCTACCCGCGCTGTCTATCATCCCTGAGGTACGCGTTTTCCATATCGGCAGCGGCAAAGAAACCCGACCGGCTGGTCGCTCAACGTCCCGCTGCTCAATAATTTTTCCTTCTCAGCCCCCGATTTTCTCGCTTATCGGGTCTGCACGATTCGGCGCGTTCGGCGCTATCGGCGTGCTGGGCGCATCCCTGCTGGTGTTCGCTATTCTGCTCTCGGTCTTCTTCGACGCCATGGGCGTTTCGGTGAGGCTTAGCAGCGAGGCGGGCACCATCGATGAGGACGGCAGGTCGAGAACATTAACGAGGTTCTGCTCGTGGATGCGGTCGGTTCCCGTGGTCGGCGGCGGCGCATCCGGCTCGGCGAACTCAGATTTTTGTGGAGTCGGCAACCGCGGTATTTGGTGAGGGTGCCGCACGGTCTGGCGAATATCGTAACCGGCGTGCTGTTTCCTGGTGGCGATTATCGCCTCGCCGCTGGTGACGATCTCGTTCCCTTTCGTAGTCGCCCCCGCTCTAGTGGTTGTTGGGTTCCTGATGGTGCGCCAGGCTGTGCATATCGACTGGCAAGACTGGGTCTGCGGGTATCCCCGCGTTCATGACCATTATTTTCATGCCGCTGTCATACTCGATCGCCAACGGTATTGGTGCAGGGTTCGTCTCTACGCCTTGATCCGCTCTGGTTCAGGGTAGCGGGCGCGAGGTGCACTGGCTCGCGTACGTGGTGTCCGGCGGTGTTCGTACTCTACTTCGGCATGGGTATCTATCAGCGGTCTCACGCACTAGCGTTAGCTAATCCCGGGTATATCAGCGTGTAAAAAGGCTCTTTTTGAGAGAAGCGGCGGAAAACCGCTTTTATTCAGAAAGAGCCTTTTTACTCACCTATGCGGGTATGATATGCGCTCGAAAACGTCAGAAATTTCACGGCTGCAGGGTGTACAACTTCACCCGTTTTCCCTGGTATTCTTCGCATGGGTTTTACTTTCAGGTAGACCCAATTCAACGCACCTATACACGCAGACAACGCGTTTGAATGCGAACCAGCCCCGCCCTCTTACTCAGAGACGGCGCGGGCTGGCTCAGGTTAAACGCAAAATTCTATCGGTCGCTTGGGCGGCATAATTCTTTTCATAATGCGCCGCACTCTCTTGTGCACGCTCATCCACCGCCAATATCGCAGGCGTGCAGCAGGTCTGCCGCCACGTGCAGGGCGCAGCACGCGCGGAAGGGCGGAAACCTCGCGCAAAATCACGTTCGCCCGCTCGGGTGGAGCAGGTTCAAATCCCAAATTGGGGCAAATTTTGTGAGGGTCGCTGGGCAGAATGTGAGGCGTCTGTGAGGGGTTTTTATCCTCGAAAGTTCGTGCCGAGCCCCGGTGAGCGCGAGCGCATCCGCACCCGTTCGCAGCAGGTCGCTCGTATCGTGAGGTGCCACGTAGTAGTGCACAGTCATCCCGGTGCGCTGCGTGTACTGCCGGGCGCATCGAGCCCGTGAGCGCAGAGGATGCGGGCGCGTTCGGCGGCGATGCGGCGCGCATCCGGGGTAAGCAGGTGCCTCCCCGTTGAAATAGAGGGCGAGCTCGTCGAAAGATTCCTGCGAGATAACGTCACTCATGGCATAAACGCCAGCTACGCAGAATAATCCGTGGTTGCTTTTCTCATAACCGACATATATGGCACAAAATAATCCTATTTCGGTAGCATTTTGCCGTACGGTCGGTATCAGATTACGCAAAACATGCTGGGGTTAGTTCCCGCAGCGTTCGAGCGCGCCTTGAACGCGGGTCTTTGCGTGGAGAAAAATTTGCTGGTCGCTGGATGGTGTTGGATAGTCCTCGGAACCATCGTTCTTTGGGTGGACGCAAGATTTCCATGAGTTCTTTCAACCAACTTGCGGCTTATATCGACGATCGTACGGTCGCTATTTCTCCAGATGCTCGACGTCGCGCTAAAGAGCGAGCGCAGGTCCTCGCCCATACTGGTCTTAAAGCTTTAGAGCGGTACCAAGAACGTAGCGGGATGAAAGTTCATTACTTCCGTGCAGATCCTAGCAATCTTGAGAAATTACGCCATGAATCTGCGCTGCAAATGACGGGGGTAAGCCACGATATTTCGGAGGTTTATTCATCTTTTATTGATGCCTATGTTAGGACATGGGATCTTGAAACCATAGTCTACAAATACAGGTTAGAGCCGCGTTTATCGGTACGAGAAGCGAACGTGCTACTCCGTGAAGTTGAAGAATTGCCTCATATTTATAGCCTTCACATCGCGTTAGATCTCCTGGATTTACGCGATGCACGCAGTCGGTCCGAGGCTGAACGGCTTCTAGGAAGGTTCTGCTGAGTCGTATCATTGAATTGATGCCAGCGGACTCGGAGGACTGTGAAAATCTGCATGTTCTAGCGCGTACGGCAGAAAGGTTCTCTTTTCGGAATATTTCTGCCATACTGCCCAGATCGGGAGGAACTAGCTGACCTCGCCGTCCAGGTAGTATCAGGTGCCGTTTACCTTTCTCGAAGCGGGATTTTTCGTGCATGGTGCCTTTCACACGTTCTTTCGGCGGGCGTGCCGGGAAACTGAGCGGTAGTACGCCACAAACTCGACCGTGCCCGCCGCATCGAAGGGACCACCCGAAGAGCCCAGAATATCCAGCCGGTACCAGCGCAGCATTTCATCCAGCGGTTAACTCGGCGGGGCGCGTATGCGGGTGCCAGCCTGCCAGCAGGTAGGGCGCATCGTGCAGGGCAAAGGCGGTGAACCGCGAGCGCATCAGAGCCAGCGGCGTGGACGCGTTCAGGGTTCCGGATGCGGCAAACTCGCCCAAGTACCGCCCGCAGCAGGCACCGTATACCTCGCCGCTTGTGCAGGGGCAGCGGGTTTGGGGATCATCAGGGTTGTTTCGCCCATGCACCCCATTCTAAACGGTACGTGAGAAAAGAGCCTTTATTCGAATAAAGCGAATTTTAATGCTTTATTCAAATAAAGGCTCTTTTTAATTCTCAGGAGGACATTTGCAACCATGCGCAGGACAGCGGGTTTGATTCAGCGATAGCGCTGCTGGGGTATGTCCGTGGAGGGCTTACCCATGTAGGCGCCGCGGTACTTCAGTACGGGTGGAGTCCTGTAACCTAGTCGTCCTTACCGAACAGGCTTTCGCGCAGGGTCTCGCCCGTAGGGAGGTGCGGTAGCGTCCACGCTTTTGCAGCTCGAGGAACCACGAACTCGATGAAGTCCTCGAAGGAGCCGGGTGAAACGTGGTATGCCAGGTTAATACCGTCCAGTCCGCTTTCATCAATCCAGCGTTCGAGCTCATCACCACCTGCTGCGGGTCGCCCACACAACCTCGCCCATACCGCCGATAGTGCAGTGCTCGGCAATATCCTTACGCGTCCATTGCTTTCATCCTTGGCTTGCAGGGTGAAGGGGTGAGGAAGGACTGAATCGACTCGGTCTTTCACATAGTTGAGCACCTCGTCCTCGTCGAACTGGGAAAGATCCACGCCGGACCAGCCTGCCAATAATAGCTGCGAAGATTCCAGGTTCACGTACTTGCGGTACTTTCGTCTTTGCCTTCGCCTTCTTCTTCGGTTTCGTCCACAATAATGGAGAGCATCGCGAAAAACCTGATTTCTGTCTGCGGCGCGATATTCTCTTCTGCGCGGTCACGAATGCGGTCGGTGAAACGTGGATCAGATCGGGGCGCACGCACCGATAAACACAACCTCGGCATGCTTGCCCGAGAACTTCTGCCCGCGGCTGGATGCGCCCGCCTGGAAAAATCACGGGGTGCGTTTGGGGGCTGGGCTCGGTCAGACCCGCACCAGGCACGCTGAAGTACTACGCGTGCTGAATCAGGGTGCACCTTGGCGGGGGTCGGCGTAGATACCCTTCTCGCGTGGTCTTTGACGACCGCGCCGTCTTCCCAGGAGCCTTCCAGAGCTTGTAGCAGACGTCCAGGAACTCTTCGGCGAGTTCGTATCGGGTGTCGTGCTCAATCTGGGTTTCGAGTACTGACATTCGGCTGCGGAAGGGCGGGTATAGAGGTCACCACATTAGCCCACACGCCCGTTAGTGAGGTGGTCGAGAGAAGCGTACTTGCGGGCGAGCGTGTAAGGCTGCTCGTAGGTGACAGCTGAGGTCACGCCGAAGCCCAGGTGCTCGGTTACGGCGGCCATTGCGGAGATCTGCATGAACGGATCGTTCACGGGCACCTGCGCGCCACCTTCGATAGCGGGCGCGGCGGAGTTCTTGTAAATATCGTAGATGCCCACAACATCGGCTAGAATACGCCGTCGAAGAAGCCCTTCTCAAGGATCTGTGCCAGGTCGGTCCAGTATTTGATGGTGTTGTACTCGGTAGCCCGGGAGCGGGGGTGGCGCCAGAGGTCGAAGCTCTGGTGACCCACACAGGTCATGTCGAATGCGTTAACTGCGATGCGCTTCTTCTGCTCAGCCATCTACGTATCCTTTCGCGAATGTTAGGGTGTTCCTGCACCCCGCGCGCCGCCTCCTTTATAGGTGGTGGCCTTCTTGGTGTTCCAGTTGTGCAGGTGGCGCATTCGCGCCGTACTTGCTTCGTGTCCCTTGAAGCCAGATCATCATCTGGAGCACCCCGCTACGGGAGAGGGTTGCCGCCCGGCTAGCCAGAGCTTTACACCGGGACTCATAATCCTTGATTTTGAGTGTATAAAGGGTGCCGTGGTTGGTGCGATATTATGACGAATATTAATGTTTGTGACTGTCGCCCGTAATATTATAGGGCCGCGTACGTCGCCCAGCGGACAGCAGTGTTCTTTCGATTGCAACGGCAAAATTCGGGAGCAATAGTTTGCAGCGGGAGGTGTTTCGACGACCGTTACCCGTCAGCTGGAATACTATCTGGCGCCTCGCACGTTCAGAACAGCGTTAATCAGCCGCAAACTATCGCTCGGATTGACTCTTTTAGGAAATGAGATCCATTTCGCGGGCATCATCCGCAGTGATGGGGTTTATTTCCACCTTGGGCTCGAGGGATAGTCTCAGTACCACCTCGTCCAGTCAGAACTGCAAAGCGCAGGTTTTTCAGGTCGCTTGGTGCCGTCAGCCAGCCTGTCATTCCGTCACGGTTAAGATCAAGAGCATAGATTCCATGGTCGATTTCGCCATTACCGTTGAGATCAACAGGTCCATCTGCTAGCCTCAGTACGGCCTCTGGATTGAGCTGATACATGTACCCACGCGCTAGGACCAAAGCCTTTGCGTTCGTCCAAGGCACATTCTTTTAAGGGTCGGCATATCCTGCTGCAGGTATCCGAAATATTTGGTTCCATCCGCCTTGGGCACACCGGTAAGCTGATGGTTGTAATTCATCACGCTGAAGTACTGTGGTTTACCTTTTTCGCCTTTCTCCTCGGCATCACCACCGTGCTGCAGGTCGAGGTTATGCCCCAGCTCGTGAATAAAAGTACCCACGCGAATATCGCTCATATTACCTTTATTGTTATTCCAGTGTGTCTTTCCCACAGTCACCATGAAATTAAGACCTCCCAATTGCCCCAATCCTGATGAACCTTCCTCCCCACTTTGTTGTTGCACGTAATAGTCACCCCAGACCATATAGTGAAAGAGCCCTTCACGATACTGATTAATATGAGAAGCCTTAAACTTGGCCCAGTTCCCACCTCTGTCATCTATATCGTCGCTGAACACTTGCCACTCGACCTGTTGACCCCCTCCCAAGTTGTACTTGGGGCCCCGAGCGGAACCGGCATCCAAGTGCAGATTAATACCCGTTCTGCCGTCGGGGTTGCTGATATTCAAATCCGCGAAAGACTGCACGATGCGGTCCAGCTCTTCCTCACTAGCAAGCTCACCGGGCATATAATCCATCTCGACAAAAATGTCTTTATGGTTGGGATCCGCGCCCATCTTAGGGAAATCGATCTCTGGTATGCCATCGTTATTGACATCGTACCCGTCTCTTTCCATCCCGTCAGGGAATATGATCGCCGTCGCGATCACCCGAGTTGGGGGCCTGAACGGGATCTATATTCCGGTTCTGCGCGGGTGCAGGCTGGGCAGGGCTTCGCCCTACCGCAGAAACGGGCAGAGAATTCAGAGGGGCAAGAAACACTAGGCTGACAAACGCCAGCATCAGGCGCACTATAGTACGTAATTTCATGAGAGATATTCCTTAGTGTCATGTGTTGAGTGAGAGGGAATCCTACATAGTGAAGTGAGCGATAGTCATCGGTGAGAACCTGCGATGTTGCGGGCTCTCGGATGCGAATGCATCTTGAGTGCATCACGATGCCGTTTGAGCAAGAGAGTGGGTATATGAACGGTTGTGCGGGGTAAAGTCCCGGGAGCGAAAGAGGCGCAGCAGAGGGCGTGCTTTCATCTGACTCATTGCCTCGCCAGCTTCGGAACGTTATGCTATGTCCTCGCACGCTCGGAATAACATCCCTCAGCAGCTACCTCTTCGCCCCCGTTTTGGGAAAGAAACGCCGAATGATTTAGGGGAATAAAGGCCCAGGTTGCGGGCGTCATCCGCAGTGACCGGGTTTTCCTCCGCTTCAGGCTGAGCCACAGGACCGCCAGCTCCAGCCTGAGTAGGCGTCATATCAAAGTTGAGCTTCTTCAGATCACTGAGAGCAGTTAGCTCATTTAGTATCCCATCGCCATTGAGATCTACCGAGACCGGAGAATTATCAATAACACCGTTCCGGTTGAAATCGATGGGTTGATTTGCGGGCTGAGTAACGTCTTTCCCATTTTTATCTTTTGTGCGTATGCTAGGTATTCGCTCGCTTGAGGGCCAAAGCCGTCGCGCTCGTTCAGTGCCCATTCGTTGAGGGTCGGCATATCCTGCTGCAGGTATCCGAAGTATCGGGTTCCGTCCGCCTTGGGAATGCCAGTGAGCTGATAGTTGTAATTCATCACGCTGTAGTACTGAGGCTTGCCGTTGAATTCGTCAGTACCGCCGTGCTTCAGGTTGAGGTTATGCCCCAGCTCGTGGATAAAAAGTGCCCACGCGAATATCGCTGTTGGCTCCTTCCCAATAGGTTTTTCCCAACGGTCACCCATGAAACCGGGAGCCTAGAAGCCCTACTCCTGATGAGATTCGATTTCCGGTTTTCATTATCCACTAGTAATCGCCCCCGAGATCATGTAGTCGAAACCGCTGTTGTAGCGGGCGAATCAAAATTACGAGCCCTGATATTTGCCCATTCCCCAGAAGACTCCATATCGTTGCTGAGCATTTGGTGCGGAACCTCGTTGCCGCCTCCCAAGTTATACTTGGCACTCCGGGCAGAACCTGCATCTAGGTGAAGATTAACGCCCTGCCCCTGCCGTCAGGGTTAGTAACATTCAAGTCAGCAAAGACTGCACGATGCGGTCCAGCTCTTCCTCACTGGCAAGCTCGCCAGGCATGTAGTCCATCTCAACGAATACATCTTTGTGGTAGGGATTTGCGCCCATTTTCTTGTAATCGACTTCAGGTCTACCATCACCATCAGCATCGTATCCGTTGATTTCCACACTGTCGGAAAGCCCGTCACCGTCAGTATCAGGTGAAGTCACCTCGAGGGCGACACCCGGGTTACCAGGGCGACTGGCAACGTGTCTGCCGAGGCGGGCAGGAATTCAGAGGGACGAGAAACACCAGGCTGACGAATGCCAGCATCAGGCGCGCTATAGTACGTAGTTTCATGAGAGATATTCCTTGTGTCGTTGTGTTGAGCGAGAGGAAATCTTTCTATGAGTGAGCGGTATTCATGGTAGGGAACCCTATGGTGTGGCAGATCTCCACATGCGACAATGCGCATTAGTGGCATTGTGGTGCCGTTTGAGCAAGAGAGTGGTATATGAACGGTTGTATATGAATAACCGATAGATAAGATTTCACCTGCATCCTAGCACCGTAAAATTTTATAAATCTGTGACATAAAATAAGTTTTGGGAGCGGACACATCACAGGAATAAGTAAAGGTTTCCGGCAACATAACCCGCTCCCGCACGCTGGCAGCATACAAGGCTAGGAATAAGACCTTGTTCTCGTGCATCATCAGCCGTTATGAGATTAATCTCAATCTCTGGTGAAGGTTCAGGGCTTATCCCACGTCATATCTTCCGCATAATCTGAGGATGCTCAGATCGGGGCGAGTGAGCGTCTTTATCGTAAAGATTTCATGTGTGTCTTACATTATTTAGGATTTTTGGGGTATATCCCGTAAAATCATTAATGGCGTGTAATCCGAGCGCCACTTATTCACCCAACCACTCATAGGAGTCATTGTGACCCACGCATCTACGCGGGGAGGTCTAACGCGCCGTCGTGTTCTGGCGGGCGCCGCATGGACAACCCCAATTATTGTTTCTTCCGCTGTAGTTCCGGCTTATGCGGCTTCGTGATGACACTACGCCCTGACTACGGTATTTTTACTCAGGCGTTCGTCACCCACCAGGAACAAGCCTTTGACAACTTCCTGGGGCTAGATTCATTTAGCGGCCCGGTTGCGAACGAGCAGGCCAATGTTCCGGCAGGTTCCAGCGGTCTCCACTCGGCTGGCGGCGGTAAGTTTACCCTCGGCGGCAGCATCGGCAAGGCAAAATGGGGTGGCGCTGGTTTCTGGTTCTCAGCACCCAAGGCAACCACTAAAGACGGTAAGCAGACGCTACTACTCGGGCACCACTACCCTGCTCGCCGGTGCGCGCCTACGTTTGGAGTACCGTTTCGTTTTCCCCACCTCGTTTGAGGCCGACGGCAATGAACCTCCGGGCTGGGACAAAAACACTGAAGATTTTGCGGCTTCTCTCACCGTTAACCCCACGTCAGAAAACGGCGATAACCCTAAGCTCGTCGCCTTCAACGGTGGTGCTATGTACGGTACCTTCAGCGAGATGACCTCAAACGGTAATGAGCTGATAGGTTACGTTGATATCAAGCTTGAGCAGGATGTTGTAGCTTCCAGCCACAATGGCGGCGGAACTCAGGTGTACAACCAGATCTTGGCCAGCCAGTTCGGTACACATTTTGAAGATATCCATCTCGAACACTACGGACTGACCACCACCCTGACGATCCTCAACGGTACTCTGCGCTATGAGCCTGAGAACGGTGCCCCCAAGAGCGATATTGACCTGACCGGTCAGCAGGCTGTGGCATCCATCGATCATGTTGGCGAACCTGAGAATCCAGATCCGAGCACTCCCAGCACCCCCAGCGACAAGTCAAAGGGCGGCGGTTCCAACTCGACGGGATCAACGGGTGACCAGAAAAACAAGGATCAAGAGAGCGACTTCACCGTCCGTAACGACATTCAGATCGATCCTAACGACTGGTTATCCGGGCAGAAAAACCCTAACGGAGCCTCGAAAGGCTCAACCAACGCACAAAAACAGAACTAATCGGTAATTTTGGGTGAGTAAATGGCACTCCCGCCGGGTAAATCCTCTTGACGAGGCGCATCCCGGTGGGAGTGTTTTTGGTTTTTGTACTGTTCGCGAACAGGTGGTTTTTGACCCGAGCAGGTAGGAAAATCCTACCTTGTCGGCAAAATCCTACCTACTCGCGGGTATGGAGCGTGGGGTGGATGGTGGGCACAATGTTGCGGAATGTTACGAACGTGGCGCATACACGCGCAATATGACGGGTGTCTTGCACCTGCGCCAGCTACAAGGTTTACTAGATTGGTAATCCATCTAGAGCGACCGAGAGACCTGGCTCGACGACGTCGCAGCAACCTCGCCTGCGGTGGCGCATCATGCGCCTTCATAACGCCGAAGGTGCTAACGCCAGCAACCGATGGGAGATGTTGCGGGACTTCCTCCCTTTTTCATTCACGAATCCTCTAGCACCCATCCCCAACCCCGCGCACGAATCTGACGAGGCGCGGGTAGCGTTCTGGGAGAAACAAGCCGAGCGCTTAAGCTGGGGCAAGACTTGGGACAACGCACACACCTTCCAGAAACCGCAGGTTATCGGAACCGACGCTGAGGGCATCGAAGAATACCCCGTACCCGAGATTAAGTGGTTCGAGGGCGGCAAACTCAACGTCGCCCTACAACTGCGTGGACCGCCACGTGAGGCGGGCCGCGGCGACAAAGTAGCCCTCTATTTCGAGGGCGAACCAGGCGACCGTGAAGCTATCACCTACGCCGAACTGCAGCGACGCATCGCCCGTGCCGCCAACGGTCTGCTTTAAACTCGGCGTGCGTAAAAGGCGACCGTGTAGTAATCTACCTGCCGGTTATTCCCTGAAACCATTATTTTCACGCTTGCGTGCGCGCGCATCGGCGCAATTCATTCGCTCGTGTTCGGCGGGTTCTCGGCGGAGGCGCTGAAAGTTCCGGTGGAGGACACAGGCGCGAAGGTTCTGATCACCACCGACGGGCAGAACCGCCGAGGCAAAGTCGTGCCCGTGAAGGTGAACGCCGATGAAGCATGCTCGGGTGAGAACAATATCGAGCACGTGATCGTGGTGGACCGTACAAGCGCCGCAGACCCCGTGGCGCGCGCGCAGGTTCCCTGGACGACCGGGCGCGATATTTGGTACCACGACCTGGTGGACGATCAGCCCGATACCCACGAGTACGAGCTGCACGATGCCGAAGACCCACTGTTTATCATCTACACCTCTGGCACCACGGGCAAACCCAAGGGACTGGTGCACACAATGGCGGGGTATTTAGTGCAGACCGCATGCACCCGCGCTGCTGTACGATCTGCTGCCGGACTATGTGGATGAAGATGGAGTGCTGCGCCCCGATAGAGCTGTCTGCCGTGAACGACCCGGCGAAGGTCGAATCGACGGTGCACTGGTGTACCGCCGATCTCGCGTGGGTGACCGCACACACCTACGAAATCTATGGTCCGCTTGTGAACGGGGTTACCGAGGTTATTTTCGAGGGTACCCCCAATACTCCGCATTACGGCCGTCATTTCGAGGTTATCGAACGCTACGGCGTCACCAACTATTACACCGCTCCAACCCTGATTCGTTCCCTCATGGGAGCTTTTCCTGACTAGCGGAACCCGGAAAAATACAACTTCTCATCCGTGCGTCTGCTCGGGGTCTGTGGGCGAGTCCATTAACCCTCAGGCGTGGAAGTGGCTGCGCAAGCACGTGGGTGAGGGTACCGCATCGTTTATCGATACGTGGTGGCAGTCCGAGACCGGCTCGACCATCTGCCCCCACGACCACACGACCCCTGCCTTCGCGCCCGAAGGGACCTTCCCGAAGGTACCCCGCACTGCACTCCTTCCCGGATGCGCCACCCGCGAAGTCCCCGGGCGTCCGGTGCGCGTGGTGGACGAGCACGGTGACCTCGTTGAGCCCGGCAAACAGGGCTTCATTGTGGTCGATAAGATCAGCCCCTCCATGGCACGCACTGTCTGGGGCGACCCGCAACGCTACCTGAGTTCCTATTGGAAGCACTACGGTACGCGCGGCTGGTTCCTCGCTGGTGACGGCGCGAAAGTCGATGATGAAGGCAACGTGTACATCCTGGGGCGCATTGACGATGTGATCAACATTTCCGGGCACCGCCTTTCGACCATCGAAATTGAGTCTGCGCTCGTGACGCACCCGGCCGTGGTGGAGGCTGGCGTGCGCCCGTGGAGGACGAGCTAACCAGCCACCAGGCAGTCGCCTATGTGACGCTCACCGACGAAGGTCGGGCACTTACCGAAGACGAGCTGAAGACTGCACTCACCCAGCATGTGCGCGAGCATATTGGCCCTATCGCTAAACCCAAGGATGTGGTCGCGGTCGCCGATATTCCTAAGACTCGTTCAGGGGAAGATTACCCGCCGTCTGCTGGGTGAGCTCTACCAGGGGCATAAGCTGAGCGATATTTCTTCGCTTCAGAATGAGAGGCGCTCGGCGCTATCGCACAGGTGCTCGTAGAAACCGGGCGAGTAGACCCGGATGCGTTCGCCGAGGATCAGGCGGCATAGGGGTTAGCGCTCGGCAGCGGCATCGCGCCGAATCTGATAGAAAGGTTCTCTGCGAGCGCGAGTGTTTTTGCGAGGCAATAGCTCCCGCCCTCAATACCCTGATGAATACAGTGCGGCATATAACCTGCTGGTTATATGCCGCACTGGCTATATATACTAGTCAAATAGTATATTCCTCAAATGGAATTATGGCTTGAAGGATTTTTTGCGTCCTTTTCCGAAGAAATCGGTTGCGTCTCGTCTGCGGGGTGGGCGTCGGTGGAGGCGGTCACCTCCGCATCAGGATCGGTACCGGAAGAGTTTGAGCCGTCCCGTGCCGAATCAGCTTCCGCATGCGGCTCAGTCGTATTCTGCCCGGATGTCCACGCACCTTTATCCACCGGCTTGGCGAAGAAGAGACACGCGACCATGCCCACGACTGCCAGAACCAGTGCCAGCATTAGTGAGTCGTTCATCGCGGTGGCGATAGGTTCACGCAGGAAGTCGGGAACCTGACCGCCGGACATCCCTTCACCGCCGACGGCGGGGGCGTTCATGGCGCTTCCGCCGGCGCCCGAGGGACGCATCCGCTGCATGGTCTGCGCAATCTGGTCGGCGATCAGACCGCCCATGAGAGTGGCGATACCCGCCGAACCGAGCACACCGGCAACCTGACGAGTTTCGTTATACACGCCCGACCCGGCACCGGCTAAACGAGGCGGCAGGTTGCGGGTTGCGGTCACCGCTAGCGGACCCCAAATCATAGAGTTGCCGATACCCAAGATCGCAAAGGGTATGAGCAGAAGCGCGAGGGTTGATCCGCCGTCATCAGAGCGCGCAGAACGACAAACCCGACTACCAACAGGGCAAACCCTGAGACCGCATACCATTTGGGGTTTGACGTGCCTAAACGCTTTGCCAATGACCGGAGAGAGCGCACCGAGAACAGGGCGAGCGGGGCGGTCATGAGTGCCGCCTGGGTGGGGCTCATACCGCGCACCTGCTGGAAGTAAATGGTAGTTGGGAATGCCATTGTGAGGGTGTGCGCGCCCATTGCGGCGATAGCAATATTCGATACCGAGAAGTTGCGGTCTTTAAACAGTCCCCAGCGGCACCAACGGTTCTTTGCGGTTAACGGCCTGCCACACGATAAAGAGGTGAACACGATGATGCCCGCGATAATCATGCTCCCCATACGCTCACCGATTCCCGGTTCCCCAGCGAATCGGTGATAGTGCCCCAATCGTAGGTGGAACCCTCCTGAATGCCGAAGACCATTAGGAACAGACCGATAGCGGAGAGAACCACGCCCAGCCAGTCGAAGTTGTGCTGTTTGGAGGGGAAATGCGGGATATTCCGTACCGCCAGATAGGTGCCGATCACGCCGATAGGGATATTGATGAAGAAGATCCACGTCCAGCCGGGACCGTCCACGAGTAGGCCGCCAGCGATAGGGCCCTACGAGCGATGCGATACCGATGCCGCAGCCCCACACGCTCATTGCCACCCCGCGTTTATGCGGCGGAACATGAGCGTAATAATGGACATGGTTTGCGGGGTCATAATCGAGGCGCTATCCCCCGCACCACGCGCGCAACGATCAGCATCTCCACATTGGTCGAGGCCCGCACCACAGCGAAGAGAGGGTAAAGACCACCATACCAAGCAGGTACATCTGCTTCTGCCCGAAACCCTATCGCCCTAGGCGACCGGTAATCAGCAGCGGCACCGCATAGGGCGAGCAGGTAGGCGCTGGTCACCCAGATCACGGCGGAGAGCGAGGCGTTGAGCTCATGCTGCATATTGGGCAGCGCCACGGTGACGATAGTGGTATCGAGCAGGATCATAAAGAACCCGATCACGAGTGACCACATGGCAACCCACGGTTTCTCGGCGGTTTGCTCCATTGATGGTGCGCTGCGGTGCGTCTTTGATGCGGCTGGCTCTGCCATAAATCCCCTGCCTTGTCTTCTCGGCGGTACCGCCGAGCAATAAAACCTAGCACTTCATCATAACGCCGTCTTGAGCCCCGCGAGAATTCTCATCATGCGGTGCTGTTAGAGCGCATCCGCACAGGGAACGCGGGTATCTGATGTTCTCAGGAAGCTAGAAAAACCATAGACATTGCGGCGCAGCAAGCCTAGCCTGGATATACCATTTTTTCAACACACAGGGAGGATACGATGGCTAACGTTACGATCATTGGCGGGCACGGCAAGGTTGCTCTTCTGGCAGAACCGATGCTTCGTGAACGCGGACATACGGTGAACGCTATTATTCGTAGTGAAGATCAGTCGGCAGATATTATGGCGACCGGCGCTAACCCGGTGGTTGCCGATATTACTGCCCTGAGCACCGAGGAGATGGCGCAGCTCTTCGAGGATTTACATACAGAAGTGCTGGTGTGGTCCGCGGGTGCAGGCGGTGTGAAGTGCTGAACGCACCTATGCGATTGACCGTGACGCCGCGATTCGCTCTATGGAGGCGGCACAGCAGGCGGGTCTTCGACGGTACATTATGGTCTCGTATTTGGGGCTGGAACCGAGCACGGGGTACCCTGAGATAACCCGTTCTTCGCGTATGCGGAGTCTAAGGCGGAGGCTGACCAGCATCTTCGCGGCACCCGGTTGAGATACACGATTCTAGGGTCCCGGCATGCTCACGACTGAGGATGAGGGCGGTATTAGCGTGAGGGGTCGATCCGGTGTATCATTCGATTTGAGCTCCCCATACCCGCGTGCCACCGTGGCGCGGGTGCTCACTGGTGAGTCGATGATTCCAGCACGATCGGCAAGGGCATTCCCTTTCACCGGCGGCGATACCGAGATTCGGCAGGCTCGCTCGGGCACCGTCAGCTCACAGCTGCGCTAGGGTTTGCCGGATGCGCCTGCCCCGGCTGAGTGCGGATGCGCCCGAGCCTCTTCACGGGGTTCGGGGCGTGTTTTCTTTCGCGCAAGGTTGGCTCGCGCGCGGGTGACGGAGGCGTTTGGTATGTGCCCGCTGTGCCTGCGCGCGGTCGCGCTCTTGTCATGTCAGGTTTACCTCGCAGTGCGGGTGTTATCTCGCGACGAGTTCCGGGTCGGCTATTCCGTTGGTGCCGCATCGCTCGGTATCCTAAAGTACCAGGTATTTTTAGAAACAAACCGCAGGAGGTTCCCGTAGGGTTCTTCGATCTCTTCGCCGACAAAACCCCGGAAGAGCCCGCCGAGGCGCAGCTCACCGCCTACGTTCAAGGCAGGGTTCAGGGTGTGGGGTTCCGATGGTGGTGCGCCGGGGCCGCCAAGCCGCTGGGATTGAGCGGATACGCCGAAAACCTGGATGACGGTCGAGTGAAGGTGATCGCGCAGGGAAGCCGCGCATCCTGCGAGCGCCTGCTGGAGACCCTTTAATTCGGGCGATACCGCCGGGCATGTGGATTTTGTGGATGCGTCTTTCACCGAACCGCAGGGGCACGTTCAAGGGGTTCGGTACCCGGTAGCGCACTCCCCTTGTTGCCCTGCTAAAAAGACTCTTTATGTGAATAAAGAGGCGTTTTGGACGCTTTATTCACATAAAGAGCCTTTTTTATGCTCCCGATGCACCCCGCAGTATGCCCCAAACGCCCGGTAACGTGGAATAATAGTTTACGCACTCATATCATTCACGTATTTCGCGAAGGTCTTTTGATGACACGCTATCGCTGGGGCATAACCGGTGCCTGCATTCTTTTCTTAGCTGGAGTTATTGTTTATAATCTGCGCGAATTTTCTGGCATATGATTATCTGGTCTATATGCCGGGGGTAAAAGCGTTAACTGGTTTCTTGATTACCCCAGCAGCCTCTATGATCTCGATATTCTTCGTGAAACTGTGCGGGCAGAAAAACTTTGGATATATTTTTCGGTGACAGCAGCCTGTGGCTTTGCGTTTACGTACCACCGTTTGCCTCGCTCTCTTTATTCCCACATCGTTTCTTTGCCCCTGCAGGGTAGCAATCGGTCTTCATCTGGCATTTTTTCGTGCCCATTGCCTTCTATTGCGCCAAGGTTCTGCGTGATTATCTGGTAAAGCGCAATTCTCGGCTGCTTTTGAGAAATATCTTTCGCCTTTTTCCTTTATTGTTTTTGTGTGCCGCGCTTATATTGCTTTCAGCACCGTGGCGCAATAATTTCTTGTACGGTCAAATAAATCCGTATCTGCTGGCGCTTATTCTCTACGATCTTTCTGCGGTAGGGTACCAGGATTCGCGCGGCGTTTTTATTGGTATTGCTGCGGGCATTAAACTTTACTCCGCTCGCCATAGGAATTCTTTTTCTGGTGCGTAAAGGTGGAAATCCATTATTGCGCTGGGAGTTTCGTTTGCAGGCACCATCGCGGCAGGGGTTTGCTGTGCTTCCGCAGCAGTCTCTCACCCTATTGGGGCAGCGTCATCTGGGATCCGTCACGCGTGGGCAACCGCAATATCGAGCAACAGCGTGGCGATTCAGGGTATTTTAGGGCGCATGACCTTTCAGGATGGTACCGTGCTGAAGGCGCTGTACGGGATCGCGGCAATCGCGCTCATTGCGGTGGTGGGGTACGCCCTGCGGAAGATGGAGCAGCACAAACTCTATCTATCGCAGGTCTCTTTGGCGGTTCTTGTGCCGGTGTTTATCTCGCCGATCAGCTGGTTCCATCACGCCGTGATTCTGCCGATTTTTATGGTGTGCGTGGCGGTCGATTTCTTGCCGCTGGCGGCATCGGTGGCGTTCTCGTGCGGGGCGCATCCTGTGTTATGTTGCTATGCACTGAGTTCTCTCATGCTGGTTAATACGCTTCTGGACTCGGGGAAAGCTCGTGGTGCGCTTCTGGCGGCGTGTCGATTTTATCCGTTTACCGGCAGGTATCCAGGGGTGGATGCGCATACCCTGCTTCTGCGGGCGGCGGATGAGCAGCCGGTTATGTTTGTGACCTCAATTCTGGCGTTGGCGCTCGTGGTGCTGGTTGTGCTGTGGGCGGTGCTCTACGCCGCCCTGCCGAAAATATGCGGTAATCAGAAGGCTCTTGATGCGAATAAAGCGGGATTTCCAACGCTTTATTCATCAATAGCCTTTACGCAGTAAGAGCGGCGCAAAAGCGAGAAGCCAGGGATGCACCGCAAACGCCTTAATCACGCCAGATCTCGGCGAATTGGGCGCGTGTCATCATCGCCTGCCGACGGCGACAGCTACCCGGTTGCCGTACTTATCGGGACGGTACGCGCTGGTGCTAATCCGTTGATAATATTCGTGAATCCGGCCTTTACCGCCACCCGTTCGGATGCCGTGTTCCCGCCAACGCCGTCCATCCGATGGTGTCTGAGGGCAAACCCGAGCGGGTCAAAGCCAAAGCCGAGGACTGTGCGTACCGCATCCGTCATGATGCCTCGCCCGCGCATCTGGGAGCCGTATAAAACCCTAAGTCTGCGTGTGTTCCGGGCGCATTTGCGGAGCCTCGGGCAGGCGCAGGGTAACAACCTACGAGCACCCGCTGTAGTCAATGGTACAGGTGAGTTCACGCCCGGCTGCTGCGGCGCGCTGGGTGAAGTTGAGGAAGGTTCGCGCATCGTCGCGCGTATAGTTCAGGGGGATGGTGGTCCATCGCACGGTTTCGGGGTCGGTGCAGATATGAACCAGTTCGTCAAGGTCGGATTCTGCGCAGTGACCTGAGGGTAAAACTTTTTCGGTGATGAGTTCCGGAATTCTCATGACATGACATTACCAGTTTCTGCGCTGTTTTTGTGAGGGCGTGCGTGTCTGCAATTCCCTCAATCGCCATATTGTGTCTCAAAAACACTTGTAACATACCGACGGACGGTTGATTATTATGAATTACTCATATTAAAATGGATAGGATTCCTCTTGCGAGGAGAACAGAAGAATGCCCTCAAAGTCACTGAAGTCACACACGAACCAGCCTGGGGTACCCACCTAGATCAGGAAAGAAGAACACTATGGCTGTGCAACTATTGGCGACCAGTTCCCCGCCTACGAGCTGACCGGCGTTGTTCCCGGCAAGCTCGCCGAGATTGAGCAAACAAGCCCGAAGATTACTTCACCACCGTTTCCTCCGAGGGTCTGGACGAAGACACCTGGCGCGTCGTATTCTTCTGGTCCCAAGGACTTCACCTTCGTCTGCTCCCACCGAAATCGCCGCATTCGGCAAGCTCGCTGACGAATTCGAGGCACGCGACTCGCCAGGTTATCGGCGTATCCGTGGATAACGAATACACCCACTACGCATGGCGCCGCTCCCACGAAGAGCTCGTAGATCTGCCCATCGTCATGGCATCCGACCTCAAGCGCGAGCTCACCAGCGCCCTGGGCGTCCTCAACAAGGACGGCGTGGCAGACCGCGCAACCTTCATCATCGACCACGCACAACACCATCCAGTCGGTATCCATTACCGCAGATTCCGTCGGTACGCAACACCGACGAAGTACTCCGCCAGCTGGATGCGCTCCAGTCCGACGAACTGTGCGCCTGCAACTGGAAGAAGGGTGCAGAAACCATCGACGCCTTCAAGGAGATGAAGTAATGAGCATTGAGAACCTGCGTAACGCGCTGCCTTCCTACGCGAAGGACATGAACCTGAATCTCGTCTTCGCTGCCGCGCATCACCTCGCTCACCGAGCAGCAGCTCTGGGGCGCAATCCTGCCTACTGCGGCGGCAACCAAGGTTGATTCCGTTATCGTTGAGATCGCAGCAGAGGCGAAAGAGCACCTGAGCGAAACCGCCTTCGATGCGGCACTCGGCGCGGCAACCATCATGAGGGATGAACAACATCTTCTACCGCACCCGCGGGCTTCCTCGACGATTTTCACCGACGATCAGCGTGCAAACCTGCGCATGCAGATCATCGGCAAAAACGGCGGTATCGACAAGCTCGACTTTGAGATGCTGGCGCTCGCAGTTTCTGCTGTGAACGGTTGTTCGCACTGCGTGGCTGCCCACGAGCACCACCATCCGCGAGGAGGGCGCCTCAAGGAGCAGGTTAACGACCTGATCCGCATTGCGGCAACCATGGGCGGCGTGGCACAGGGTATCCAGCTGGTAGAAGCCCTGGGCTAAGACTTACAGCCCTCGCGTCGGTACTCACAGCGCAGAACATCTCCGTCTAAAAAGGCTACTTCTCCCGAACCAGCGTCTTTGACGACGCTAATGGGAGAAGAGCTTTCTTTTCGCAGGCGTGAGGATAATAGTGGGTATGCAGTACAGTATTTTGAACGCCGAGAATTCCTGCCGAGCACCGAAGAGCTCGTTGAGCTGCTACGATGCGGTGGGATGGAGCGCCTACACTCGCGCACCGAACGGCTGGTTCTCTATGCTGGATGGGTCGCGGTACCTCTATGTGGCGCGGAGAACACGGCTGAAGGAGCCGAGCGGCTATCGGTCTGGTACGTGCGGTGGGTGATGGACAAACCATTGCGTATGTCCAGGATCTGCTGAGTGTACCTGCAGGCTCAGCGCCACGGCATCGGGTCGGCTCTGTTGGGAAGGATACTTGCCGATTTTTGACCGGAAGCATTCGCCAGAGGTTCATCACTACAGATATTGTGGATACACCCGTCATCGAGCTCTATCGGCGCTTCGGCTTCACTCCGGTGCAGGATAACGGATGTGACCCTCGCAAGTATGTATTTTAGAAACCTGTACACCACCAGAACTGGAAGGGCTAGAGACCCTATGACTGCATACAATGACAAATATTTTTGAAGAAATGCGGAGGCAGCCGAGGGAGAATTTACCCCCGTTCCTAACACTCTACTCACCGGGGAAGAAGCTCGCAGTCTGCTTGGCAATGCTCAAAGCGGCAACAGGAACTGGATGATTATACAGAGCTCGTTAGATGACTCGTGGCCGCAAAGCTCATAAAAGAACAACCATCTCAACACTCACTCAGCACTGCTGCACATGTGGCTGCCTGAAGAACTTAACAATACCATCCGGAGACCCAGCATCTCAACGAGGACAAAGCACCCCAGTTGCCCGCGAACCACGAGTTAAGGGGCCAGCAGCTTAACTTAGCTAACAGGGCAGTTGAATCAGCTGCCTTCTTAACATCAATCCCTGAGGCACCCACACATACCTGGGTTTTACCCACGCGTTCAGATGCAGATGCGAGAGACAACAAATTCTAAGTCGCTTTCCTGCCTCTGAGGCTGTCCTTAGGCTTTTCTGCGGGTGCTCTGGAAGCCCATCACTGCCGAGTAGCAGGACGAACGCACAGATAATAGAGACCATCAGAATCGTCCTCTCCCCGGAATCACCGCGAGCAGGAGCGAGAAATAATACCGCCCATATTGAACGACCTAAAGAGTGCCGCAGCGGAACCGGCGATGGCAGGTTCCACAGAATTTAAGGGCGGCGGCGTTTCGCAGGCGGCAACGATGCCGTTCATACTGAACACCAGGAACACCGGAACCGCTACACCCACAGACCACCCACATCCGCAGCAACAGTTATCACGGCGAGTAGAAGCCACCCCGGCAACCGCAGTCGAAATACGCAGCAGAAAATCCAGACTATAGCGCTGCACAAATCGTCGATTGAAACCGCTGAGCACCATCACCCCGATAATATTCACGCCGAAAAAGCAGACCGTAATAGCGCGGATCAACCCCGAACCGCGTGATATACACGCTCGACGATGCCGTGATAAAGCGTAAATCGCTACCGCAAAAGAAACACGCACAGCACGTACCGCATAAAAGTGCGGCGGCGCAGCAGAAGCGGATAACTTCTAAACGCCGCAAGTACCGTACTGCTTTTCACGCTTATTCTCAGGCAGACTCTCAGGCAGGAAAAAGACCAAAAGCAGAATAATGGCGCTGATGGTCACAATAGCCCAGGAAAGTCAGCCGCCACCCGCCGAGACCACCAGGAACCCGCCAAGAAGCGGCGCCGGCAATCGGCGCAATCGCCATAATAAGCACAAAGAGTAGAAAGTACCTGTGCCGCACGCACGCCCTGATACATATCACGCACGATAGCGCGCGTCAAGCGATAGGACCCACGCACGCGCCAGACCGCCCGTACCGGCGCCAAGAACCAGTTCGGTTGTGGTTGAGGGCGAGGCGCATCCGGCAGAACCGACGGCAAAGATTGCCATGCCCAGCATCAACGGAATTTTACGCCCGATGCGGTCGCTGACAGCCCCCAAATCAGCTGCGCGATCGCGAACCCAATGAGGAATCCGTGATCGTCAGCTCGATATTGCCGCCCATCTGCGATTCGATGCTCGGCAGGCCCGGCAGGTAAAGGTCGGTCGAGATAGCCGGGCAGGCCATGAGCGCGCTGAGTGTTGTGTAGAAAAGCATGCGGCGCGGATTCTCCACCGCACCCTCGTGAATGCGTTGTCACGAAAACCTGAATTCTTGGTTGTGTCTGTGTGATGTTTTGCTTGCTGTCGAGGTTCCTTCTGAACGTTGAGAAAAACCTGGGAGAGGCACCTCTTTTGATTCTACTCCCTCTTCCCGAGGATCTATAAGGGCGCTTTGGGGTTTATTCGCGTAGGTGAAAAACCAGGGCACCGAGCGCGAGCTCGCCCACTCGCCCTTCTGCAGGTAATATGCCCACTCGTGAATCTTATGATAACGTGAGCACGTCACGCATAAAACCTCATGTCAGGTGAATTTTTAGACCGACCGGAGCGCTGCATCCCAGGTGGAGGCGAGGCGCACCGCGGCGCGCGAGCGCATCCAGCTCACCGGCATAGAGACAGGAGCGGAACGCACGCCCGCGCACCAGCGACCGTGCCCAGACCCAGCCAGGGCTTTGCCGGGAAGAACTCAGCCGCAGCGCCACACGGCGTTTCCCCAAAAGCCCGACGATGCAAGCACATAACCGCCGCGGGCTACGAAAAATTCATCGGCGTTTCAGCGAGAACCTGCTGATCCAGCACCCGCAGAGAGCCGAATCCAGCTGGGCTCCCCGTCTTGGGCAGGTCTGATTAATTCGGATATTCTCGTCACGCTCGGTCACGCTCACGCCCAGAAATATACTGATACCGCACCGATCCCAGCTCGTCGGGAAGCCCACGGTCGGCACTCTGAACCGTTCCGCACAGATGCCGTGCCACGGGCTCTGCCAGATTCACGCCCATCGGCGGCAGCTCGGCCGTCAAGGTACAGCCCCACCGCGCCGGTTCCCGTAATATTTTGGGCGCACCGACCATCCAGGCAGACCCTGCTCTAGCACCGGATGCACCGCTGAAGAACCTCAAAAACCTGCTCACGTGAAACCGCCATTGCGTTCCTCTCAGCACTTTCAACCTGCGTTTACTTTTCCTCCATTGTCTCGCACAGGTCTGGCGTATGCGGCACGCCACAAAGCCTGCGGGTATCGTAGCGGCAGCACACGCGGTAAGATAGCAGACGTTGCGCTTAAAACTGCGGGCCGCACTCCTCTACTCCTGAGCCGTCGAAAGGAAGCCGACCGTGTTCAATATCGAGCCCGAGACGCTATTCCGCATCGTAGATATTGCAGCCGTGGTGGCTAATGGACTGCTCGGCGGAGCGGTGGCGCGCGCCCTGCGGTTCGACATGGTGGGCTTCTTGCTACTGGCGGTCGTCTGCAGCATGGGCGGCGGCATGATTCGTGACATCCTGCTGAATGTGGGGCTTCCAATAGCGCTTACCGACGGCTGGTACTGCGTAGGCGCTATCACCTCGGCGGCGTTGGCGTATGCTGCGATCTGAGCTCGAAACTGGGCCACCCGCGCCCCTTGTGGTCGTAGACTTTCTGGGCATGGGCTGTTAGGCGGCTACCGGCACCATCAAATCCTCTACCCTGGGCTGCACTGGCTCCCCAGCAATCGCGCTGGGGTGACAACGGCGGTCTGGCGGCGTTATCCGCGATATTATGGTGAACCGCATCCCCGCTATCTTCGGTGGGAACTCGCTCTACGCCACGGTGGCGTTCGTGGGCGCCGCCGAAACGGCAATTTGTTTCAGGATGCTGGAACGCCCTCATGTGGCGATCGCTATGTCTGTGCTCACCTGCACGGTGTTAGGTGTTGTGCGCGGTGGCGCGATTGGCGACCGCCGATGCCCACCACGCTGAAGGTCTGCAGCGCCCGCGCCTGCTGGATGTATTCCGTCGCGACCACGAACACCTTGAGAACGAAGGCTGGGCACCGGGCACGCCGCTCACAACCAGCTGGATGTGATTACAGAGGACCAGATCCAGGCGTACCGCGACCAGCTGCATCGTGAACGGGAGCAACGCGGCAACGGGTCTGCTACTTTGCCCTGAGAGGTTCCTCAACGCTGTTCGAAAGAAACGATAAAGGCGGCGGATGCCCTGCGTGTGCCAAGCACCCCACCGCCACAAAGTACCCTGCGACCGCCGCGAAAGCCCCTGTCGCAAGGCACTCGTATTAGCATACCCGTAAACCCTATCCCCTAGCGGTAGGGTTTTAAGCTGTCAAGTGGTTAACCCTGATTTAGATTTTCGCGGAAACAATATAAATATATAATTTTTGTGTTTCTGACGATTAATTTTCTTCGGCTCGATGCGCCAGTGCCTCATTCAGACGGCGAAAAACCTTCTCGAGTATTGTCAAGAAGTTTAGGCATGAGGGCACAAGCAGACCACTGAAGATTTCGGACCGTATTAGTGAGTGCCACCGCCGGGCAAGGGTTCAGTTCAAAGCGGTGCTGACCGTCAAAAATTCCCTGGATTCCAAGGCGACCCAGCCACTCAAGAGTCTGATTTTTCGGATGCTTCAGCACGGTAGGGCGGAAGGTCATAGGGCGCTTGCCCGGTTTCATCGTGAGTGTAGGCGTTCTCCAGCACGCGGCACACCTTTGCGCCCGAATAACAAAGGGGTTCCACTCGGGATACTCTTCAAACCGGGTCAGGATTTCCCAAACACGATGCGGTTCCGCCTGATAGTACTTTCGGCACGGATACTGCGGCTCATCATCAACACTCCTATACGCATAACCATTCTCTTTACTATGTATTCCAGTGTATACGATGAGCTTCGGGGCATCAGGTTATTCACGACAGAGTGGAAGCACAACTATCTTCCCAGCGCGGGCTTTATCTTTACCATGCTGAGCACTATCAGCTCGGGAGCAGTTTTCTCATTCGGGAGCAGTTTAACTGCTCCCGAACGAAGAAAACGCTCCCCGGAACTCAGCTTTCAGCCGCAGACCCCGAAGTACTACGCCGTGACCGCGCTTCGAGGAAATCACGCCGGTGTTGAAGCCCGCAAGGTGAAGTCCACCATGGAAGCGTGCGTGCTCGATCTTCACGCATCGGTCCATGACCACGTTCAGCCCAGCTGCCTCACTCGATAGCGGCAGCTTCCTCATTCCACGAGCCCAGCTGCATCCACACGGTTTTTCGCGCCAGATCAACCGCCTCCTGAACCACACCCGAGGTCTTCATTGCGGCGGAAAATCTCGACGAGATCGGGCACTTCCGGTAGGTCCTGAAGCGAGGCGTACACCGGCTGCCCCAGCACGGTCTTGCCTTTCGCCGCAAGAATCGGGTTCACAAAATACACTGTATACGGCGATGAAGACAGCAGGTAGGTTGCCACGAAGTTTGAGGCGCGCGAAATTATCGCTCATCCCCACAATCGCGATAGTGCGGGTATTGCGCAGAATGTTCAGCCGCTCGGGAGGCGCTCCGGCCCAGGTACGTTTCTCAGTCATTAGTTGTCCCTCCTTCGCGGGTGCATCCTTGGGCTCTGAGGCGCCCGAAGCTGCGGCGCTATTCGGCAGTGCGCAGGCGACGCCCCGCTGCGGGTCAGCCCCTTCGGCGGCGAGAGCCTCTTGCGCCGCAACGAGCTTATCGGCGCTGGATTCGCCCACACGTTCACCCGCGTGGTTCAGGCCAGTCGCGTGGGTGAGTGCCTGGTCAAGGTCCCAGATAATGTCTTCAACATCCTCAAGCCCAACCGAAATACGGATCAGGTCTTCACCCACGCCCGCCGCGGCAAGCTGCTCGCTGGAAAGCTGCTGATGCGTGGTCGAACCCGGATGCAGCACCAGGGTGCGCGAGTCACCAATATTCGCCAGATGCGATGCCAGCACGAGCGCGCTGATAAACTCGCTGCCAACCACGCGGCCGCTCGCCTTCTCGGTGCCCTTCACCCCGAAGGAGAACACTAGACCCAACGCCCAGCGGCAACAGTTTTTTCGCGCGTTCGTGGTGCGCATGCCCCGGCAAGCCTGCGTAGTTTACGTAGGCGATGCGCGCATCCTCAACCAGCCAATCCACGACCTTTTTCGCGTTGGCGAGGTGCGCATCCATGCGCTGCGGCAGGGTTTCGACGCCCTGAAGCAGGCTGAATGCCGACTGCGGTGAGAGGCCGAAGTCGCGCAGCTGCTCGGAGCGCAGTTTCGTGAGGAACCCGTATTCGCCGAAGTTCCCCCACCATGAGACGTTATTGTACGAAGGCACCGGCTCGGTCATGAGCGGGAAGTTGCCGTTCGCCCAGTTGAACCGTCCGCTTTCAACAACCACGCCGCCGAGGGTGGTTCCGTGCCCGCCCAGGAATTTGGTGGCGGAGTGAATCACGATGTCAGCCCCGTGTTCCAGCGGGCGAATCAGGTACGGGGGTTGAGATCGTGGCATCCACGACGAGGGGACTCCCGCCTCATGGGCTACAGCGGCGAGCCCTTCAAGGTCTGCGATTTCGCCGGAGGGGTTAGCGACAACCTCCGTGTAGATTGCCTTTGGTGTTCTCGGTCAGCGCCGCCTTGTAATCCGCGGGGTCGGTGCCTTCCACGAAGGTGGTTTCGATGCCGAACCGGCGCAGGGAGACATCCAGCTGGGTGACTGTTCCGCCGTACAGCTGGGAGGATGCCACAATATGGTCGCCTGCCTGGCAGAGCGCGGCGAAGGTGATGAACTCGGCGGCCATGCCGGATGCGGTCGCCACCGCCCCAATACCGCCCTCTAGGGATGCGATGCGCTCTTCCAGCGCGGCAACGGTCGGGTTCGATAGGCGCGAGTAGACGTTGCCGTATTTCTGCAGTGAGAAGAGGTTAGCGGCATCGTCGGTATCTTTGAAAACGAACGAGGTGGTCTGGTAGATAGACCGCGCGGGCGCCGTGTTCAGCGTCCGGGGTGCCGCCCGCGTGCAGTGCGCGGGTGCGGAATCCGAAAGTATGTTCAGCCATGCATGACTCCTGGTTGGCTTAGCGCAGCCGAATGATGCGCCAAGGTCGAGGAACAGAGGTACTCAACCCTATACTGTGCCACGGTCCCCGGATGCGCCAAGTGCGCGTAGCATTATGTCGTTTGTGTCGGTTTATGACGGTGTCTCTCTCCTCGCTTACTGCTCGCCCATTCATGTTGATCGTCTTTGTTTCTTGTTTCAGAGGCCCCATAAGGAAGGAAACGCCTGCAAACGAAACCATGTGCGTGTGTTCGCACGCACTGCCCTGCAGCACAAATTGAGTGACGATCGATTAGATTCTAAATAGGGTTGTCGATGCGGGAAGAAGTACCACATATCATCTATATCAGCATCATCAAATATATATTTGTATTTTTAAACGTATTCCTCGATGAACGAAGGGACAATTTTCGCCATCAACGGTAAATGTTACCTGGTTATTGATTCTGTTCAAAAATTGGCTCATATAAACACCTGCTTCATACGCAGAATCTTGTAAATTTTGGCACCTGTTGTTTTATCAATATTTCTTCGCGCTCCACAACTCTATATCCCCGAAAAGATCGTTGCTGTGCTTGAAGTGTTTGTAAAAGTCTAGTTTCCTCACTTTATCAGCCCTTGGGGATATTTCCATATAAAGGAGCATCAGGCAATGGACAAACAGTTTCTATAGTGTTTGAGTGTTGAGATAAATCCATAGAAGCCTCCCAGGTATGTGTGGTCAATATTTATAGCATCTGGTCCAGAACTATTGTATATCAATATGCCAGTTTGAGCATACGCCAGGCTGTTCTGGGTTATTTTACAATTAGAGCCTCAATTTTCAACTCAATCATTTTGCGGATGAATTTGTAAATCCATGAACACCATCACTTTTAATCCATTATTTCTAAAATGGTCTTTTCTGATTTCTGTTTTGCATCGGAGGGCGAAGTTCTTCTGAGAAATGAATATAATTCATCTTGGGATACATTCTCATTTTGCAGATTAACTAGATGCTCATTATCTTAGAGATGTTTACTGATTTTTATTCTGTAATAATTTTTATCATAATTACTGGGCACTATTAAATCCGTTTTTTGGCTTACGTCTTGAGGTTCAAAGGCTTCTTATATCTTTCTGAGTCATTTTCTAGAGCTTGAATTTCTCCACACCCAGGTTTTTTTGAACATACTTGCATGTCCACTGGCCACTCGTGTCAATTTACCAAACTGGAGCCTGCTGGTTCAAGCTGCATTCAGCAAGTCGTCTGTGAGAGAAAGATCTGCAGGTGGGCAGCCGCAGATCTGCCCATAACACTACCAGGTTCGACCCATTCCACTCGCAGTTACGGTAATATCGAGTACCTTCCACGTGTACAGCATCCAGAACTGATAATTCGATGGGGTATCCTCCATATAAAGTTATTCATTAGAGTTACAGACCCTTAGCCTCGTACTGGCGAGTATTCTTGGTCGTATGGTGGGCATTTTTCAGGTGCGGAATCCGAAAATGCGTTCAACAGCGCGGCTCCTGGTTGGCTTGGTAAGACTGGTGTACACGCCAGAGAAACAGAGGTACTCAACTATGCTGTGCCGTTCTCCGGATGCGCCAAGTGCGCATAGCAATGTGTCTTTTGTGCGTCGGATTGTGAGCGGGGTGAGGGCACCATCTGGAACTCCTTCGCCCACGCTTTAAAATGCCATGAATTTAGCAGCAAAACGGATACATTCACGCTGGTCTTTCAGCTGTGGAGCCCTCATAACAACATATGAAGATTATGCTGGATAGATAAAAATAATCGTCTATATATTAGTACTAGGATGTGCATGCCAATACCATTTTAGCAAGCAGCATCAATCTTCGTAAAGAAATGACTATTATCGCGGCGAAAACGAAAACCTAGTTGCCTAACCAAGAAAAGAAATCCGCTACTGGTAGTAGTGACGCCTATAATCCACAAGAAGAAGAACACTTCACCAAATTCATAAAAACGCGCGGTAGATGATGTCAGTGATCGGCTTTGACTACGCTTCTAACTTACCACTACCGCTCTCCACTAACCATATTCCGCCGGGTCAAATACTGGAGAGATGAAACCGGCTCAATCACTAGAGGCCATTTCTCTGCAAATATTATTGCCTAAAGTATAAAATATATAATATACAAAGGAAGGTTATTGGAGCATGTGGTGGAAAATTACACCTAGTGTTAGAAATACAATACTGATAATTATGCATGATGCCCGGCGCACCATTACCTGTATAATCACCTTTGCGTCGCTTCCTTACAGGGGTATGTCAGCATACAAAATATGCTTATAATATATATAACTGCAAAAAGTATTTGGAATAAGACCAAGATGGAAAAATCCTTCAAAAGTCTATACCAATTCACCATTTCCTGCGAAAATAGTTAAGATGAATGTTATAGTATATACAAATTAAATCCATCACGCTATTGGCAGCATACAATCCAGAACATCAAAGAGGATATCCCCATAAGACTAGCTATCCGTTTTCCAGAAATAACTAACTTCAGCAAAATCAGCAAGTTTAGACGTCTACCTCCACTCCTTAACAGCGTTCCAAGTAATCATATTCAGATTGCTTTGGAAAAATTTATCAAATATCTTATAAAAATTATTTACAATGTTTGTTGGTGAATATTTTCCACTCTAAATCAAGTATGTTACTCAAAGCTTGAATTAACTGTATCCACCTAACGCGATCTTCAGCAAGATGACTCCGAAGAAAATAACGCCCGTTTCCAGGTACAATGGGTCTATCGTCCAGCGACAGAAAAGGTGGCACTCTGCCCGTCGAGTTCTCCTGATATAAGAGGACCCCCTCAGGGCGCATACACTGTGCGATGCTAGAGGCGGAGGGGGACTGTTACTGTTTACTCTAGCAGCCTCAGTTCGAACATGCAAGCAATTGCGTCACCAGCATATATATTTCTTGGCCAGCAACTCGACCGCTCAAAGATCACGTTCGAGAAGCCGCGCCCGCCACCAGCCTGCTCAGGGTACGATCATGCCCAATAGCGACCAGATGCGTTCGTTGATCACAGACTCTCCTATGAGCAGATACGGTACTCTCTGAATGTGGAGTGGTCTGGATTAAGACACTTAATCACCTCATCACAAAAGGCGGGTGTAGAAACACGGTGCCCACCGACTTCCCGGAGCACACTCTGCTGCAAGAAACCCGCCGGGGCTCGCATAAACGCGAGAACGGGTTCAACGGTGGTGGAGGTTTGAACCGTTGGCTTCCACCAAACATCATTTCGAGTGAGTGCACTTCGGCCGCT